>Ga0224496_10000203_pt1 | contig 43641 bp, 49 predicted proteins | sample SF_Jul11_sed_USG_2_FD_168127 | JGI IMG/M metagenome (GOLD analysis project Ga0224496, IMG submission 168127) | Sediment microbial communities from San Francisco Bay, California, United States - SF_Jul11_sed_USGS_8_1 | ecosystem: Environmental > Aquatic > Marine > Sediment | place: USA...
AGCACCCAAAAAAATACTCAAGTGATGTAATAGAGAAAGAAAAAAATAGCCTTGATCTAATTTCATTTTATGTAAATCATCAGAAGATATTCTAAACAATTCTTTCAAACTAAATATATTTATTTTTCTATATGGATTATAAAAGAACTTAGGATATTTCTTTATTAGTTTAGGCAAGGCTTGGCCATATTCATAATGCCTTAGACATAATCTAAGCAAAGACTTTTTAAAGAAGTGAAATGCTTTTAAAGAGGGAGTAAATATTAACTTTTCTCCAGAAGTAGTGTGTTTGAGTAAAAAATCATGATCTTCTCCAACGTAAAAATTTTCATCAAACTTATAATTATACTTTTTTAAGATCTTAGATTTGAGTGATGTAACTGTCAATGGATAAGTTGGAATAATCTTATCTTTTTTTAGGAATCTATATTCCCCCATAAACAAAACTGACTGATATTTAGTAATCTTACTCATATTAACTGGTAATATTCTCCCTACATAAGCAAAAATATCTTTATTTAACCGATGTAGTCTCTCAGTACTACTCAAATAGTTTCTAGGCAGTAAGATATCATCGTCGACAAAAACCAGGAGATCTCTATCCAAACTGTTTAAACAGATATTCCTTGCAACAGCATAATTTTGTGTTCTAGTTTCAAAATAATTAATTGCAGTACAATCTGGAAAGTATTTTGAGACACTTTTTTTATCAAAAAACTTATTTTGAGAAATATCTTCTACTAGGATTATCTTGTCTGGAACTTTATCTTGTAGTGATAATGAAATTAAACAACGGTGCAATAATTTTTCTCTATTTTTAGATATTATTGCTACAGTAATAGTCATTTTTAATACATTACTTCTCCTCCATTAACATCAATCGTTTGCCCTGTGATATGAGAACTCTCATGAGATAACAAAAACTTAATTGTGTAAGCCAAATCTTCAGGAGTGGCCATTTTCATTAATGGAATGTTACTTTTAATTATCTTAATCAAATTAGTACTCCAACCATTACTCATTGCAGTTGGGTATGTCGCGCCAGGAACTACACAATTTACTCTAATATTTTTCTTTGCTAACTGTAATGCTGCTGACTTTGATAAACTAATAACAGCAGCCTTTGAAGAAGCATATCCTAAACCAGAAGGGCTACCTCCTCTTGCTCTTATAGAACTGACATTAACAATAGAACCAAAATTAGACATTAAATCCTGAGCAAAAAGCATACTTAAATATGTTCCATTTGCATTGATATCCATATCTTCAGAAAATCCTTTGTTACTCTTTTCTTTTAGAGGCATACTTAGACTAACTCCAGCTGAGTTGACTAAAAAATCGAATTTATCAATTTTTTGAGAAATATTTTCAAAGACTGATTTTATTGATTCATTATCAGACAAATCACACACCATTATTATAGATTTTTCTTTATTAAAAAGTTTTTCTTGAGCTAATTTCAACTTCTTCTTATCACTAGAAACCATAAAAACCATAGTTCCTAACTGATTAAGTAATACTGAAGTAGCCAAACCTATTCCAGAGCTTGCACCAAAGATAACAGCTGTTTTATCTTGAAAAAATGTTTTTCCATGAGGGGCTGAAAATTGATAATTTAATTTTGAAAAGTCTTCTTCATCATCTAACAAAGGTTGAGGAATTAGAAATAATTTTTTACTTATCTTATTTTTTATTTTGAAGAAAATATTTAAATAGTTTTCTTTTCTAGTCTCTAGCAATAAATTATTACCATATAATAAATTCTCAGAAAAATTATTTTGCAACAATTTAATCTTCTTATTACTAGATTTTACTTTAATTAATTTAGATTCTTTTTGTGATTTATAACAGTTTTCAATAAACAACATTAAATCAATATTTGAGTCCGCACTTAAATTATTAGGAACTTTACCATCAATCACATATGCAAAATAATCAACGCTACTGACAGGTTCTTTAAATTGGTAATCAATTTTTTCAATAATATTATTGTCAAAATCTGAAAATAATAGCTCTTTATCAGAAACTTTAATAATTCCCTCTTCTCCAACTATCTTAAACTCTTCATGAAGAGGAGGATTTGATTTAGAAAAATAAAAACTACCAATTATTCCATTCTTGTAGCTAAAACTAATATAAGCTGAATTTTCTGTTTTATCTTTTTTATCATTCTGATCAGTTCTGCAATATATATTCTGTGGTAAACCAAAATGTGAAACTAAGATATCAATAAAGTGATATCCCATATCTAAAACAACTCCTCCTCCAGACATTTTCTGACTATCTCGCCAATGATCACCTAGGTCAATATAGAAGTGATAATTTCCAATAATTTCTTTTACTTTACCTAGCCTATCAATCAACTCACTAATTCTTAAATAATGAGGAAATAACCTTCTTTGAGTATTAATACTAAGTAGAACTTTATTTTCTTTTGCAATTTTTGAAAGCTCTTTTCCATCTGAAGTATTAATTGCCAAAGGTTTCTCCTTCAAAACATTTATCCTGTTCTCTAAAAGTTTTTTTGTAATAGGAAAGTGAAGAAAATGAGGGATTGCTACTATTGCTATATCTGGAGTGATGCTCTCTAACATTGAATCAATATCTTTGAAATTTGGAACAGAATATAACTCTCCCAACTCTTTTCTAATTGGCGCTTCGTCAACAAGAGCAACAAGCTTTAAATTTTTTGATTCTAATACTGCTGGTAAATGAACTTTTTGAGTTTGATAACCCAGTCCAACTAAAGCAACTGTTTTTAACATAGGTTAGCTAACCCACTTTCTATATCCTTCTTTTTCTAACTTATTTACTATTCTTTGATCACCACTTTCAACAACCTTACCATCTACCATCACATGAACTTTGTCAGGATTAAGATATTCTAAAATTCTTTGGTAATGTGTGATTACAAGCACTCCGGTGTTATTTTCTTCAATAATCATCTTTACACCAGCTGCAACAGTTTTTAGAGCATCTATATCAAGACCTGAATCTGTCTCATCTAAAATAGCAAATTCTGGTTTTAAAACAGCCATTTGTAAAATCTCTAAACGTTTTTTCTCACCACCGCTGAAGTTTTCATTTAATCCTCTTTTTAAAAGATCAGGATTAATACTTAGTTTTTCTGCTAAAGATATCAAATATTTTCTGAATTCCAGAGCTTTCTCAATTTTATTATCATTGTCCTTAAACCTAGCTTTATATGCTTCTCTTAAAAATGTCTCTACTCTTACTCCTGGTATTTCTACTGGATTTTGAAAAGATAAAAACAGTCCTAATTCTGCTCTCTCATTTGGATCTAAACTTAACAAATCTTTTCCATCCATCTCAACTTTTTGTCCTGTCTTTTTTATCACTTCGTAGTTAGAATCTCCCATTAAAACTTTTGCTAAAGTGCTTTTACCAGCCCCATTTGGACCCATAATTGCATGGACTTCTCCCTTTTTTAGCTCTAAATTCAATCCATTTAAGATTATTTTGTCTGCTACTTTTACATGAAGATTTTTTACTACTAATTTTTTCATATTATTTACCGATATTTTTAATTTTATTAAATGCAATTTCGACTGATTTCTTTACATCATCAAATGTATTAAGTTCTTCAATTTCTTCAAAAGTAAACCATGCTATTCCATCAGTTTCTTCTACATTTTTTTTATATTCTAAGCCAGCGACAGGTTTCATCATATATCCTAAATCAAAATGTTGTTCACAACCTTTATTCCACTGTTTTAAAGGTTCTCTATTTTTCTTCCTTCTTTCATAATTTTCTTTGCATACCCAATGTAGACCACTTTTAAATGGGAGCGCCATAAAATCATCAGATTCATACCCGATTGCTTCAACTCTAATCCCAGTCTCTTCCCAGAATTCTCTTTCTGCAGCTTGATGTGGCAATTCACCCTTATCTAAATGTCCACCTGGAGATAACCATGCTTTTAACTTCTTATGTTTAATTAATAAGATTTTGTCTTCATTAATTAAAAATCCTGAAGCAGTGAAACAAAAATTAGGTTTAAGATTTTCTTTCATATTGAGAATCAATTTTAACATGCATTAAATAAGAAAGTACTTGAAATACAACCCCATTTTCATGTATATTTACGAAAATATCTATTTAACATTGAAAGGGGGTGAATGATATGAGCCTAAAGAAAAAACTTTCTGAAACTCAAGAAGAAACATTTGAACAACTGATGAGTCCTGAAAGCAATTGGCCAAATGAGTTACGAGAAAAATTTGAAGAGCGTTGTACAAACTCAAATGGCTACCAAAGAGATCTAGATAGAGAAGTTGTTTCAGATTATATTCAAGAAGTGTTTAATTAAATTAAACTCATCTGAACACCAGCATCTGTTTTTGGTTTAAATCCAAAATCAACTGGACATTCTATTAGTCTATTCCATTTATTTCTAAATTTTACATGCCCTTTATTTAATCCATAATCATAAACATCTCTTGTCACAGCCACATCTTGGATACAGTATTTTTCTAATTCATCCCATTGCTGATTTTTAAAATATTTAATTGCATCTAAACCATCTCCACTCTTTCCTATTCCCAATGTCTCTTGTGCTACAGAATCTAATTTAATTCTGTGTCCTGCACTTTCTTTAATCTTTGTCAAAACATCCAAAGTTGGTATTTTGGTAATATCACCATTGTAATATGGAATAAAGGTTGGCATATCAAAGCCATCAATGTTAAAACCAATCACGACATCAGCTTGTTCTAGTAAAGGGAATAAGTCTGGTAAATCTCTCTCAAAATAACTGAGCATCTCGCCCTTATCATTAGGATTTTCTCTTTTGCAAACGCCGACAAATGAAATACCTAAGCGATCTGGAAAAAATCCTCCGACATCATCAAATGATTTTTTTGTTTCAACATCAAGAATTAACTGCAACATACATGCTTTCTATTTTATTTGACAGGAAATAATTATTGGCTAAATTCTTTACTAATCCTCACCAATTCTATAGCTCGATCTCGAGCCTGACTATTAATAAATTTCAAAATACTTTCTACATCCGGGGAATGATCTTTTTTACGCATCCCCTCAATCTCTTTAAATAAAGTCTCTCCAACCATAAAACCTTTTGCTCCATTCTCTAAAGCATCACGCAATCTTTCTTTAAATTCTCCATAATCAATATTATCATCACTTATTAACCAAGGAACGTCTAATTGGGTTGTGATTGTTGCACAAGCTAAAGAATCATTTGGATATTGGAGAACAAATAAATTAGCTAAGTTTCTTAGTTCTTCAATTGCTTGCAATTGATCTTTTCTAAATTCTTCCCAATTAAATTGGCGATCTCCCGGTGTGTAAACAATTAGTTTTACAATTAACTCGATCTCTTCATAATGACAATAATCTTGAATCTCTGCTAAGAATTGTTTTTTCTTTAGTGCTCCCTCTTCCTCAGGATGATAATAAAGTGTTAAAACTGTGACACCATAATTATTTCTAATTTGTTCCACACCCCATTCTGGAATTAAATAAGGCAAAGATATTGGATCGTGTTCAGCTTGAGGTTCATCTAAATTAAGTCCAATTCCAATATCAATACCCTGGTTTGAAAAAACTTTTAAACTTAACTCCGGATCTAAGATAAAACCACTAACACCTTCAAAACTTTTTGAATCTAATCCAGAATAAGCTTTAAATTGAGCTTCTAAGATATCTTCAGCAATTTCTCTTCCACCAGCATCTAATAAATCTAATCCTAGAGCATCAATGAATTTAGCCTCATCGTCAAACTCTACTAAGTTAAACATGCCCTCACTGGAAGTTAAAGAAGATATCTTCATACTCTTAGTGTACTAAAAAACCCCGGTACTATGCCAGGGCTTGTTTTCACTAAAATCCATATCAAATATTATTTATCAGTTAAATATTTATAGTAAACTAAACAAATTCCAAAAATAAAAAGATAAAATCTAGTAACATATTCTCTTGTAAAGGAAATTAAACTAAATAGGTTTGCATCCTTTACAATTATAGTAAACTTATAAGGGATAGAACCAATATCTAAAAGGTCTGAGATATTACTCAAGAATATACTTCTAACTTGGGTATTCTTTGTTTTAAAATAGTGATACCCATATGCAAGTAACCCTCCTAGTTCATAATCAATATTTTTATATATAAAATCAGAAATTTTAAACCAGCTATTGTGATAACAAATAGATTTTTGGTTATAATAAATGCTTTTACCAGAAAGGAGACATCTAAGAATAAATTCCGCATCCAGACCATTTCTTCCAATCGATCCAGGGCCCAACCATTCTTTAAAATATCCTACTTTGTTAAAAATTGTTCTGTTTATGGCCATATTATTACTAAAACCGACCTCTAACCAATGTTTTACAACTCCTGTAGTTATCCTTTGCTCAAAATTTTTCTTTTCAAAACAGCAAGTACAAATCATCCCACTATACTTTTCAGGTAATAGGGGATAGTTTTTCCAAAAACCAAATCATGTTCATCTAGAGAGCTTAACATCTCCTGAATCCAGTTTTTATCCACAATGATATCGTCATCAATAAATAAGAGTTTTTTTTCCGTACTATTTTTAAGAGTTAAGTTTTTCCCAAGGCTCGCTCCTCTTTTTTTATGATAAAAAATCTTTAAATCAATAAATTTATAAATTGAAGCATCTAAATAGAAATCATCTTGAATAGATAAATATACACTTGTTCTAGTGCTCAAAGACTTATCTAACGAAGCCAACGTATCATATAGTTGTGGACGGCCAATTGAAGTTATAAAAATAGCTTCAGACATACAAAATTCTTCTCAACTAAGTAATACAAAGGCGGCCTCAACGAATAATTGTCTAAGCCCAATTCTATAATACATTTATTGTATTTTAAAACAAAAGCGATTCTTTCTTTTACTATAGGTACAAATTTATTTTTAAGGCCTAAAAAATGTTTACTTTTAAACATTCCAATTGCCATAATAACCACATCTGGAATTCCAAAATTACCCATTGATAACAATAGTCCATAATCTTTGTTATAAATTAAACTAAAAATATTTTGTTTTTTTTGTTTAAAAAAAACACTAATACATTCTGACATTCCAAGTCTAAAATTATTTTTGTAATTTACCTCCAAAATATTTTCTATATTAAATAAAATTTTATTTACTTCTCTGTTTTTGTTTAATGCATTAAGATAAACGAGATATCTATCTGTTAACCATTCCAAACTTGCCATTAAAAAGTGTTTTTTATCCAAATTATTTACTTTTGGAACTTTATTATTAATGAATATACTTAATAACAAAGCTTCTTTAAATAATTCCAAAGTATAAATATGAGGAGGATGATTAATTATTTTTTTTTCTAAACCAAAATTAATCACTTTTTTTAAAGCTAAATAATTTGATTTTTTATTTACTATAACTATTAAATCAAGATCCTTGTTTTTAGATTTATCCTTAAGCAACGATGAACTTATATCAATATAACCTAAAATTTCATTATTTTTTTTTAAGAAGTCAAACGTTTTTATATAAGAATTTTTTATACTCATTCCAGGGAAATTAGCTAATCTTAGTCTCGGTATTCTATTATTAAATGTTTTTCCCAGCAATAACCAATATCTAAAATTATTTATTAAAAATTAGTTCAAAAAACCCTGGCAATATGCCAGGGCTTTTTTTATATTTATTTTATTTAGTTAAAAATAATTTGAATTAAATACTATTCTTCTCTTTTTCTAAAACCACCTGAGCGATCAGATCTAGATCTATCAGAGCCACCTCTTCTATCTCCACCTCTGCTGCCACGGTCGTTTCTACCACCTCTAAATGAAGGTCTATCACCTCTTGGTCTGTCTCCTCCACGTTTGCTTTCAGCTTCTGCTTCTTGCTCCTTTGTGAGCATTGAGAGACCAATCTTACCATCATCCTTTAATTCAGAAATTCTCACATTTACTCTGTCACCAAATTTGACTAAATCATTAGCGTCTTTGACAAAATCAGGAGACATCTTTGAAACATGAACTAAACCTTCTTTACCTGGGAGGAATTCTACAAATGCACCATAGCTTTCAACTCTAGTGACACTTCCATTGAATTCTTCGTCAAGTTCGACTGTTCTCATCATTCCATTAATAATTTCTGCAGCAGTGTCAATCTTGTCTTGATCTGGAGAAGAGATATTAACTAAGCCAACACCCTTTTCTTCATCTTCATCAACGTTGATATCTGCACCAGATTCTTCAATGATACTTTTAATCATCTTTCCACCTGGACCGATAAGTTCTCCGATTCTATCTGCTGGAATTGAAATTTGGAGAATCTTTGGAGCGTATTGAGAAATTCCTTCTCTTGGGGCATCAATAGCTTTAAGCATTTCATCCATAATATGAATTCTTCCAGTTCTGGCTTGCTCTAAAGCTTGTTCTAAGATTTCTCTTGGAATTCCTTTGAGCTTGATGTCCATTTGGATAGCAGTAATACCTTCTTTTGTTCCAGAGACTTTAAAGTCCATGTCACCGACATGATCTTCTAGACCTTGAATATCAGAAAGAACAACATACTTCTTACCATCACTCATAAGTCCCATTGCAATTCCAGAAACTGGACGTTTGATTGGGACACCTGCAGCCATAAGTGAAAGGGTAGAACCACAGACACTAGCTTGTGAGGTAGAACCATTTGAACTCATGATTTCACTGACAACGTGGATTGTATAAGGGAACTCTTCTTGTGAAGGGATCATTGGCATTAAAGCTCTTTGAGCTAATGCACCATGACCAATTTCTCTTCTCTTAGCAAAACCAAATCTGCCAGCTTCACCTGAAGCATATGGAGGCATTGCATAGTGATGAATGTAGTAATCAGTTCTCTCACCTTCAATACTTTCGATAAGTTGACCTCTTGAAGGATCACTTAAAGTAGTAATTGTAAGGGCTTGTGTAGCACCTCTTTTGAACATTGCACTTCCATGAGTTCTTGGGAAGACATCTACTTCAGACCAAATATCTCTAATTTCATCAGTCTTACGACCATCAGGTCTTACTTCTTCGTCAATGATCATCTTACGAGTTTCTTTTTTGAGAAGCTTATCAATTGCTTTACTTAAGTATGAACCATCGATTGATTCACCTTCTTCTAATGCAGAATTTAGTTCTTCAGTTAGAGATTCTTTGAATTCATCTAAACCTGTTTTTTCTAAAGTTCCTTTTAGCTTAACAATTTCTCTAATTTCTGCTGAATGAGTTTCATAAATCTTTTCAGCTAATTCTTCAATCGCTTGAGTTTCAATTCTTTGATCTTCTGAGATAAGTTCTACTTTTTCTTTTCCGACTTCATTAACGATTTCATCAATAATAGTACAAACTTTACCTAGATTTTCTTGAGCTAAAACTAAAGCATCAACCATTGTGTCTTCTTTAATTTCATTTGCACCAGCTTCTACCATAACGATAGCGTCACCAGAACCAGAAACAACTAGATCTAAATCACTAGCATCTCTCTCATCATGAGTTGGGTTAAGCATGAACTCACCATTCTCTTTGTTGAAACCAACTCTAAGACCGGCAATTGGACCGTCAAATGGAATATCAGAAACAGCTAAACCGATAGTGCTACCAAGCATACCAAGCATATCTGGATCATTTTGACCATCATATGAGAAGACAGTATTAATTACTTGAACTTCATGAGTGATTCCATCAGGGAACATTGGTCTTAATGAACGGTCAATGACACGAGCTTTAAGCACAACTTCATCAAGAGGACGACCGTCTCTCTTAACCCATCTTGAACCTTTAATAACACCTGCTGAATATAATTTTTCAGCAAATTCTACAGAAAGTGGGAAGTAACCTAAGCTAACTTTTCTACCTAGAGCAACAGTAGTGTGAACAATAGTTTCACCACATGTGACGAGGACAGCAGCGCTAGCTTGTTGTGTAAACTTACCAATTTCTATGGTGACTTCTTTGTCACCAACTTTAAACACTTTTTTGTAAGTGTTTGGATATTTTGGATATGACATAATTTACCCTTTATAGGGTACCTTTCATATATAACTTTATGGAAAAATTGAAATCTAAATCTTAATTTTTAAGTTCTTAATCGCGGCAGGCATAAATAGAACTTAAATATAAAACTTAGATAAAGTCAATCTTTCCTAAGTTTAATTTTTAACAGTCTTATTATAACACAGACTAGAGAAAGAAATTAATAATTAAAGAAAAATAAATATGATATTATCAAGCCAATGAAACTAATTAATTCAATAAACCAGCTGAGACGAAAAATAAAAAAGAATGGAGATAAACTAATAGAACTTTTATCAATAAACTTTATTTATGTCCTTGGGATAGGAATTACAGCTATTATTGCAAAAGTTCTCTTTCACAATTTTTTAATTAAAAAATATTATAGAAGCAGTTGGAAAAAATCATCCCCCACAAATAGTCTGGAAAAGATGTTTTAACACATATGATAATTTTAGGAATTTCATGCTATTACCACGACTCAGCCGCCTGCATTATCAAAGATGGAAAAATTATTGCTGCTGCTGCTGAAGAAAGATTTACAAGAATAAAACATGATAACAGTTTTCCAAAAGAATCAATAAATTTTTGTCTTGATAGTCTTAAAATATCAGCTAATGAAGTTGATGTAGTTACATTTTATGAAAAGCCTCTTATAAAATTTGAAAGATTAATATCTCAGCACTTAGAAAACTTTCCTAAAAGCTACTCACAATTTACCAAATATATTGGGCCCTGGTTTAACAGTAGACTCCAAATAAAAAAAACACTTGAAGAAGAAGTAAATTACTTTGGAAAAGTAACCTATGTCGACCATCATCTATCTCATTCTGCAAGCAGTTACTTTTTATCTCCATTTAATAAATCTGTGGTGATTAATATTGATGGGGTTGGAGAATGGGCAACAACAACTGTCGGTATTGCTAATAAAGGAGAAATAAAAATAGATAAAGAAATACATTTTCCTCACTCAATTGGCCTTTTATACAGCACACTGACAACTTACTTAGGATTTAGTGCAAATAATAGTGAATATAAAGTCATGGGACTCGCAGCATATGGGAATCCTAAAACTTATAAAAAACACTTTGAGAAAATAATCAAATTATTTCCAGATGGTAGCTTTAAATTAGACATGGACTACTTTGATTTTGATTGGTCTGGGCATATGCCTTCAAAAAAAATGATTAAGCTATTTGGACATGAAGTCAGAGAAAGGGACTCAAAGGCATATCAGTATCATAAAGATATTGCGGCTGCTTTACAAAAAAGGACCGAAGAAGCAGTTTTTAATATTTTCAACGCCGCTTATAAAAAATATAAAATAGATAATATCTGTTTTGCAGGGGGAGTAGCCCTTAATTCTGTCTTAAATGGAAAAATACTAGCTAATACTTCATTTAAGAAAATATTTATCCCTCCAGATCCAAGTGATGCTGGAGCAGCTATGGGAGCAGCATTATATATAAATAATAAACTTTCAAATAAAAAAATTAACCATAAAGAATTTACTCCCTACTTAGGCCCTGAATACAAATGGTACCAAATTAAAAATGAGATAGAAAAATTAGGATTAAAATATAAATATTATAAAAATAATAAACAATTATCTGACGTAATATCTCAATATATTATTGATGAAAAAGTAATAGGCTGGTTTCAAGGAAAAATGGAATGGGGGCCAAGAGCGCTTGGAAACAGAAGTATTCTTGCTTCTGCAGCTACAACTGGGATGAGAGACAACATTAATGCCAAAGTTAAAAAAAGAGAAATGTTTAGACCTTTTGCTCCAGTAATTCTTGAGGAAAAAACTAATGAATACTTTAAGACAGATAAATACTTATCTGCATCTACAAAATGGATGTTAATGGTATATCCCTTTAAAAACAAAAGAAAGAAAGATGTACCAGCGGTTGTTCATGTAGATGGAAGTGGCCGCTTAGAAACTCTAAGTAAAGACGATAACTCCAAATATTATGATTTAATCAATAGTTATTATAAAAAAAGTAAAATTCCTATTATCATCAATACTTCATTCAATATTCGAGGGGAACCTATTGTCTGTAGCCCTAAAGATGCGCTAAACTGTTTTTTAGAGACTGATATAGATTTTATCGTCTTAGATAATTTTGTAGTGAGTAAATAATATGACAAAAGACCTTATAGAATATTTAATGAAAAATAAAAAATGGTGGTTAATTCCTCCAGTTATTATTTTTATTATTTTTGGATTTTTGGTAGTCTTTTCAACCACTTCTCCAATCAGCCCATTTGTTTATATGTTGTTTTAAATATTTAGATGAATAAATTTTTATCTATCATCTTTAATAAAAAAAATTGGATAATTTCAATTTTTATCTTATTTTTATCTACTTTATTTATATTTAGTCTTTTGGAAATAACCAATCCAATGATTGGAGAAGGAGATGCTTATTCAAGAGCAATTATCTCTAAAAGGCTGTTTGATAAAGGCCAATTATTCAACCTTGGAATTACAAATACTTGGTTACCACTCCACTTCTCTCTATTAAACATTCTTTCATCTTTTAATCTTAATATTTTCACTAGTCAAAGAATAGTCACTTCTATTTTTAGTATTTTATCTATTTATTCTCTCTATCTATATTCAAAAGAAGTATTTAAAGACCAAAAGGTTGCGATATTATCAGGAGTTATTTTTGGATTATTACCCCTCAGAATTATTCTAAGTACTCAAACTCTGTCTGAGACAACTTTTTTGTTTTTCTTTATCTTAGCCATGCTCTTTTTGATAAAAAGGCACACTACTAAGAACCTATTGTTTTTTATGATATTGTTCAATTTGTCTGCTGCGATTAGATTTGAATCTTGGCTAATTATTCCATTAATTATTTTATACTTAATCTTAAATAATAAAATTAATAAAAATATAAAATTTCTTTACTTTCTTTCTCTGTTACTCTTTCCTATAACTTGGATCATTAACAATTTTAAAGACAACGGGACTCTCTTCTACTTTTTTAACAACAAATATAACATCGCTCAAAGAACAACTATAAATGAATTTTATAATTTAAACCTTTCTATTAAAGCTTGGGAAGGCCAATTACTACAGTTATTTCCAATAGAAATTTTAATTATTACTATTTTTTCATATAAGTATTTATTTAAAAAATTAACTTTGAAAAAAGCTTTTTCATACTTTCTACCCATATATTTATATATAATTCTAATTCTTCAAGTATTTCTAGGAACAATGGAATGGTTTCCTCATAGATACCTACTAATTCCACTCACATTTTTAATTCCAATATTAGCAAATTATCTAATAATTGTTTCAAAAAAAATTATTAAAGCTTACAAAAAAAACAATAAAAAATATTTATTTATATTAATTGGATTAATCATTATTTCTTTATCACTTTATAGCTACTCGGAACTTTATAAATCAAATCAAAAAATACTCACAATTTTATCATTTCACAACTTAAAAGAAGATAATCCTACTAATAATTTTCATATAGAAAACAAACAATATTTTGATCAAATAGTTAAAGAAATAAATAAACAAAACTTTAGTAATAAAAAAAATATTAAATATTTTTACAGAGATAAATACCGGACCTTTCATGATCAAGCTCTATTTTATTTTACTGATTCTGACGGATATGATGTAAATAAAAATAAAATAAATACTGAAAACCTAAATAATTTTATAATTGTTTGGGAAAGAGAATATAATAAATTTGAAAATGAATTACCTAGCCATTTAACAAAAGCTTATGAGAATAAAAATTATTTTATACTAACAAATAATTAAAAATCAAAATCAATTTTAAATTTTTTTATAAATTCCTCAGCTAACACTGCTGATAAAGAAGCATTTGGATGATAATCATCATTATCATTAACAAAATATTTTTTTCCTATTAATTCTGAGTCTTGAGCCCAATTATAAAATTTCAATGTTTTATTTTCGTATTTATTAGAAAACAGATTCCTATACAATTCATCATTCCAGCCATCTTTAGAATTATCATAAACGGTGTCATAAAAAATAAAATATTGTTTAGCCTTAACATTGTCAGATAATAGATTCATCTGATCAATTACTTTCTTTGTGACTTCAATACCTGACCCATCAGTTAATAAATTATTTTCTCTAAACAGATGATAACTATTATTTATAAATAAGAATAACTTTATCTTGTCAGTATAGCTATATTTTTGTGGATACATTAACTGTTTAAGTTCTCCATCTAAAACAGAGAAAACTGGTTTTGTTCCAGCATATTCAAAACATTTGTAATGAAGCCTCCTATCATGATTAACATCCCTTCTAAGGTGATCTGGAATAAATGTATACACAACAAAGTCAGGTTTTATATATTCAATATATTTATCCAACTGAAGCATTGATTGAACTGAGCCAAAACCTTGAACACCCAAGTTTACTATTTCATACTTATTATCTAATAAGGAATTAATTTGTGAAGAAAAGATTTGATCATAATTAAGCTCTTCCCCGAAAGTGACTGAACCCCCAATAAAAACTATTCTTGGTTTATTAAAATCAACAGATAATTTTTCTGCTCTTACCCTAATCCCTTTATCATTAAAATAGTATGAAAAATCTTTTCTTTTAGATAAATAGGATAAATCATTCTTGTATGACCAGCCAGTTATTTCATCAAATTTACCCAGCTCATACTCAGCAGACTTTGTAATAGTTTTACACCCTTGATATGGATAATTAACTATCTTCAAAATAAACTCTATTAAAATAAAGGGGATTAATGTTGATAATAAAAGTAAAAGAAATATTCTGAAGTTATCTTTAAACATCATTGTGTTATTAAATTAACCCCATCTTTTCTTTAACTTCTTTAATTGTCTCTCTAGCAATTTCCCTAGCTTTCTTTGCCCCATCCTCAATGACCTGCTCGACATATTCTGGGTTAGCTTCTAATTCTATTCTTCTTTCTTGAATAGGCTTTAACTCCTCAGAGATAGCTTCAGCTAAAGACTTCTTTAAGTCGCCATAGCGAATACCACTGGATGTATATAAACCTTCATACTCTCTTCTCTTCTCTTCACTTTGAAAAAGTTCAACTAAGGTTAATAAATTAGCTACTCCACCTTCTGTTGGAACACAATCTCCTTGACCAGAGTCTGTTGGAGTTTTAGATAGTTTCTTTGTAATAGTTTTAAGATCATCAGTTAGATTAATCGCACTACCGGCAACACTCTTACTCATCTTACCTTGTCCCATCAATGAAGGAACATATGTCCCTTTTGTCTCAAATCTCTTTGTAGCTGGAAAATCAGTTCCAAATCTATTATTAAACTTACGGGCAATCTCTCTAGCTACCTCAATATGTGGTTCTTGGTCTATTCCAGCAGGAACTAAATCTGATCTATATAACAAGATATCAGCAGCCATTAAAATAGGGTAGTTAAGAAGAGCCATAGTAACATCCTCAGGATGCTGTTTTACTTTATCTTTGAAAGTAGGTAGATGGGTCATCTGAGCAACAGAAGCCATACTAGAGAATAGAAATGCTAGATATGTGTGTTCTGGAACCATAGATTGCAAGGTAATAATAGATTTTTCAGGATCTAATCCTGCTGCTAAGTAGTCCATGATTACATCACGGCTTGCTTGAGCTAAAGTATTCTGATCATATGGAGTAGTGATGGTATGTAGATCCATCGCCATATAAATACAATCCAGATCTTCTCTATTTTGTAACTCTATATATCCTTTTACAGCACCAAGATAATTCCCCAGGTGTAATCTTCCTGTGGCTCTTGTTCCTGAAAAAACTCGTTTTTTTGTTTTGTTATTTGTCATAATTGTTTTTTTTCTTATTGTGGTTATTCTACCAATATTATTTAACTTGGGGTGTGAAGGTTTACTTCACACCCCTTCATTGTTTCCTATTCTTTCATATTTATAAGATTTTCATAGACATTTTCAACGTCTTTGTCTCCTCTACCAGATAGATTAATAACTATTACTTCTTCTTTAGATAACTTGGAAGCTAACTTAGTTCCATAGGCAAGAGCATGAGCTGATTCTAAAGCAGGAATAATCCCCTCTAATTTAGACAACTGCAGAATGGCCTTTACCGCTTCTCTGTCAGTAGCTCCCACTACTTCTAGTCTGCCTGATTCTTGCAATGAACTAAGTTCTGGACCAACTCCTGGGTAATCAAGACCAGAGGCAGCACTATATGACTCTAAGATTTCTCCCTTATCATCTTGCAAAACATTACACCTAAAACCATGTATAACTCCTGGTTTACCTTTCTTTAAAGCTAAACCATGCTTATTTGTCTTCTCTCCTTTTCCAGCTGGTTCTACGGCAACTAACTTAACGTTAGAGTCATCTATGAAATCATAGAAAAGACCTAAAGCATTTGAACCTCCACCGACACAGGCGACTAAATAGTCAGGCAATTTAAATTCAGCTTCAAACATTTGTTGTTTGACTTCCTCACCAATCACTTTTTGAAAGTCTCTAACAATCATTGGCAATGGGTGAGGACCGACAACAGAACCAATCAAATAAAAAGCTTCTGGATTATCCATAAAGGCACCAAGAGCTACATCAACAGCATCCTTTAGAGTTGCTTGGCCTTGAGTGACAGGAATTACCTTAGCGCCAAGCATTTTAATGCGGTAAACATTCATCTTCTGGTTTTTAATATCCCTTGCTCCCATATAAATCTCACACTCCATATTAAATAATGCTGCTACTGTTGCTACTGCGACACCATGTTGTCCTGCTCCTGTCTCTGCAATGAGTGTCTTTTTGCCCATATGCTTAGCTAATAAAGCTTGCCCAACACAATTATTTATCTTATGTGCTCCTGTATGATTTAAATCTTCTCTTTTAAGATAGATCTTTGCTCCACCGTATTTTTTAGTTAACTTTTGTGCAAAGTAGAGAAGGCTTGGTCGATCAATATAGTTTTTGTATAGATCTACTAACTCTTTCTTAAAACTAGCATCATCTTTCAACTCTAAATAGACTTTCTCAATCTCATTTAATATCTCTATTAATTGTGGAGGAACATATTGACCTCCAAATTGACCAAAGTTACCTTTTTTATCTGGTAAGTTGTATTTTTTATTATTAATTTGTTTATTTTTCATTTTATGTATTTTCTTTTTTAATTTATTCCCCTGGGGGACATTTATATATTTGAGTTTCGTTGAGACCTTGCCATAGGTAACGACTGCAGTTCCAATTAATCTTTAAGTAATATCTTTTTTTCATTTTTATTTATTAATTCCTAATTATTTTATTTTTAATTACAAAAAAGCCCCCATTTTCAGGGAGCTAGTACTTTTTGCTATTTTATCTAATTATTATTTTAATTTTAGATAACAAAAAACTCCCCTGCGGGAGCCTTGCTAATTTAACTACAACAACAACTCCCTTATTTTAGAGAGTTCCACCAAGCGGTAGTAAGTTGTGTATTTAATTTCATTATTTTTATTCTAAACTATTTATTCAATTAAAGCTCTTCAATTTGAACATTTGCGTCAGTTTCAGGAGCTTCAATTAATTTTAAGTATTTTTCAGTTGTAGTAATTCTTTTGTGACCTACTAATTGTGAAACATACACTAAAGGAGTTCCAGCTTTAAGTTGTTCTGTAATAAAGGTATGTCTAAGATCATTAACCTTTGCACCTTTAATACCAGCTAATCTGAAATATCTATCAATAGCAGTTCTAATGTTTCTAACTAAGAATGGTCTACATGTCTTTGTTAAGAAGATTGTCTTTTCTCTAGCTCTTGGTCTTACTTGAATATAAGAAGATAAAGAAGTTTTTGCAGACTTGTTCATTGGAACTTTTCTGCTACCTCTTGAGTCTTGAGCTCTGATAAAGATAACATTACGATCAAAATCAACATCTCCTAAAGCTAGTGCAGCTAACTCAGAGATTCTCATACCTGTTTGAAGTAAGAGTTCTACAATAGCAGCAATTCTAGCATCACCTCTACAAGCATCTCTTAAAGCTCTGTATTCAATTCTAGAAAGAATTCTTGGTGGAGCTTGTTCAAATTTTGGATGAGTGACTACTTCTGCAGGATTACTTGAAAGTTCACCTTCAGCAATTAAGAATCTAAAGAAAGATTTAATTGAGTTAATTTTTCTTGAAATAGATTTACCAGTGTATCTTTGTTTAGATAAGACTTCTTTAAACTCATTAATATCTTCAGAAGCAACTTCTTCAGATTGGAGTTTGCCTTTTTTATTAACAAAGTCAACTAATTGCTCGATGTCTTTACCATAAGCAATAACAGTAGCATTAGCCTTTCCACTTGCGCGGAGACTGTCTATAAATTTATTGTGTGCATCGACTAATGTCATAATATACTTTCATTTCTCTGATTTGTTACAATTCATGTAATAATCAGTTCTTCTCGGTTTATGTTTATTTAAATTAGAGCGTCTTATAATAACATATTTCCAGATAAAAAACAATGTTTAAACTATTTAGAAACCCACTGTTCATAATTATTGCTACTGCTATAACCATAGTTTTCTATATCTCTTTATCAAAAACACAACAAAAAACTCTTTCTACAGATCAAAAAATCAAATTATCTCAAGAAGAAAAGATCAAATTAGAGGCAGAAAATAAAATCCTAGAGCAAAAATTACAAACTTCTAATCCTGAATTTAGCATCAGAGATGAGTTTTTGATGTATAAAGAAGGTGAGTATGTGGTGAAAGTGCCTTCTTTACCAAAGGAAGATGAAGAAAGTGAGAAAAATAAAGAGGAGTCTAACTTAGATAAGTGGAGAAAACTAATATTCTAATATTATTATCTCTTATTTATTAATTTCCTCAAGTATTTTATAACTATTATAATCTTATCACTCTGTAAATTTAATAGACTTACCGACAAGATAAAAACAAGAACACTTAAAAAGAATACTATTTCAATTGTAGCTACTTTTGTCCCTAACTCTTGAAACTTACTCTTAAAAGAGTACTTTCCGTCAGGGTAAGATAATTTTTGTATATTTATGCTCTCAGGCGAATATTTTATTGCTTTAAAAACAAAATTATTATCCTGCTCATAATATGGATTCACATACTCCCAAACTAATTCCTTATCTCTTGTCACTTCAAATATTCTCCCAGTCATACTCTCAGTAATCAGAGTATTTCCATTTTCTAACCTTTGAGCCCCTCCCATTAAAGCAGAAAAAAAATGAATTCCTCCTAGACCATCCCCGGAATATTCCCAAACTACTTCTAAAGTTTTTGGGTCAAGTTCTATAACTCTAGATCCAGGAATATAGAATCCACCTTTATTAGAAGTACCATGAACTCCATTATCAAATAATAAAATATTATTATTTTCTAATAAAGTCACATTATGTTGCTTGCTTATTTTATCTTTTCCCCAGGCCCATTCAAGTTTTTTATTCTTTTTATCAATCACAGCGATCATATTTAACTGGCGAATACTAATTAAAACTGCTTCATTACTTAAAAAAGTATTTTCTTGGGGTAAATAATCTATTGAATTAACATGAGTAAAAGATTTTCTGGTTACAAATGACTCTAGTTCATAATCATCAACGTCAAGTAAATCTTCTACTTTTACTTCCCAGATTATTTCCTTCGTTTTATAATCTATTTCAATTAAGGTATCTGCCCAAATTTGTCCTTCGTTCTCTGTTCCTACTATCCCACCTCGTACTTTTTTCTGATTCTCTGCGCTCATTGGCTTCCATAAGATGGCAAGGATATTACCATTTGGCATCTTATCAAAGTCATGATGAAGATATTCATTCCTATATTCCCAAACCAAATCTCCTTCCCAATTAAATTCTTGAATAATTCCTCCGCCTCCTCCGGTAGGTGGATTTTTCAACTCTTCTGTAGCTCCTCCCACTAGAAGATTTCCATTATCTAATAAAAAGCTATATAAACCTGGTTTATAATCTAAAGACCACTCATGAACAGTCTCTCCATTATTGTTAATTAATAGTGTTTTATAAACATTATCATCACCTTTTACGCCTTGTATTGGTGTATAAAGTACGTAACCTTCAGAAACTTTTTCATCATCAATCCTTGTAAGACCATGAGGAAAATTTGTAGTAAAAGCACTTACTCTGGCAACACTACTCAAAAATATTAAGAAAAATAAGGATATTATCAAAAAACTAAATTTTAATTTCATATTGATTCATAATTTATAACTTTCAAATGACAATTGATAGCAGTAAATAAAAAAAGACCTAAAAAAAGGTCTTTTCTCACTCATTGTCGCGGGACTAGGAGTCGAACCTAGCCTGTGGGATTATGAGCCCCACGTGCACCGTACACTATCCCGCACATACTTGATACAATTTATCAAGAGATCCATATTATACCCCAGATCTGGTGAAATACCAAATATACGACTTCCCTAGTCAATAAATCCTTATCCTGTTACACTACTTTCATGCCTCACGATAAATTCACAGCCACTTGGGTATCCCATTCTTCTATTGGAGATTTCCTCAAGTGCCCACGCGCCTATTACTTAAATAATGTTTATAAAGACCCCAAGACTGGACATAAAATATCAATCACTAGCCCTGCCATGTCCCTTGGTAGTGCTGTTCACACTGTTTTAGAATCTCTCTCCACTGTTCCCACTCCAATTAGATTTAAAGATTCTTTAATTAAACAATTTGATGAAGTCTGGAAAGATATCTCTGGTAAAAAAGGTGGTTTTACTTCAAAAGATCAAGAAATGGAATATAAGAAGCGTGGTGAAGAAATGATAAAAAATGTCATGAAAGATCCAGGACCTTTAAAAAAACTTTCTGTAAAAATCAAACAAGACCTACCTCACTATTGGATCTCAGCAGAAGACAATATTATTCTTTGTGGAAAACTTGACTGGTTAGAATATTATCCTGATACCGACACTGTTGGTATTCTTGACTTTAAAACAGGTAAAAATAGAGAAGATGAAAATTCTCTACAATTACCAATCTATTCTCTCTTGGTTCACAATTGTCAAAAAAGAAAAGCGACTACTGCAAAGTATTGGTATCTGGCAGAAGGAAATGAGTTTTTAGAAAAAGATTTACCCGATTTAGATGAATCTCATGAAAAAATCCTTTCAATTGCCAAAAAAATCAAAACAGCTAGAAAACTAGAAAGCTTCAAATGTCCAAAGGGACCAAAAGGCTGTTTTGCCTGCAACCCTCTTGAGGCTATTATCAGAGGAGAAGCCGAGTTTGTTGGAGAAAGTGCTTACAGACAAGATCTATATATCGTCAATAAAGATAATCTGAATAAAGAAGAGGATGATAGTGTTATTTTATAAAAATAATTTAAAAAATGACTAAAAAAAATTTTTAAATAGAAAATATGGACGATAATAAACAAATTCCTACCACCATTATCAACGGTTTCTTAGGCTCTGGTAAAACTACCATTATTTCTCACCTAATTGATTATTTAATCGCCAAAGACAAAAAGGTTGTCTATGTCAAAAATGAAATCGGTGAGATGGATTTAGATGCAAAGTTAATGCGTGGAAAAAACATTGTCTCTCAGGAATTACTGAACGGTTGTATTTGTTGTACTCTGGTTGGACCCTTTATTGCTTCAATTGACGAAATTTCTAAAGAATATAACCCTGATCGTATTATTATTGAGTCTGCTGGAAGCGCTGACCCTGCTAGTTTGGCTCTAATGGTTGAGAACCACCCAAAGCTAAGAAGAGATGGAGTTATTGTCGTTATTGATGTTCTCAACTTCAATGGCTATGAAAAAATAGACGAAGTAAGTAAAAGACAGACAGAGTTCACAGATCTAATTGTCTTTAATAAAGTTGAAGAAGTAGATAACCAGAGAAAAAGCCAAGTGGTTGGGTATATTAGAGTGCTTAATGAAAAGTCTCCAATAGTAGAAGCACCAGGCGGTAAAATTAATCCTGATCTAGTATTTGGACTTGGTGAAACTGACCTTGGAGAGTTTATTAAGCATCATCCAGAAGATCATCACCAAGAAAAAGATGATCAAATAAGTGCTTTTACATATATTTCAGACAAAAAATTTACAAAAGAATCTTTAAACAATTTTTTATCTAACTTACCTAAAAATATCTTTAGAGTTAAAGGTATCTTTCAGACAAAAAATAAACCTCTCGTTGTAAACGGAGTATTCAATCGCTTTGACTTTGAAAATTTAAATGAGACAGTTGAAGAGACAAAAACAAAACTTATCTTTATTGGATACAAGGCGGAAAATAATAAAGAAGAAATATTTAGTCAACTTCAATCACTTTAATAAATGCTATTTATTATGTCCATTTGAGTGACCATTACCATTCTCTTTTCGCTTCTTAGCTTCTCTTCGATCACAAGCTTTCTGATATTTTACATTCATTATTCTAAACTCTTCAATCAATTTATCTAACTCTTCATCTGTTTGTGCCTCAATATCAAGAAGCATATTTCTAGCCATTCTATTTGCTCTGACAAGTTCATCTAATTTAAGGTGAACTGCTTTTGAATCACGATTTTGTGTATTTTGAATCAAAAAAACCATCAAAAATGTAACTACAGTAGTAGTTGTATTAATAACTAACTGCCATGTATCTGAATAATTGAATATTTGTCCTGACAAAGCCCAAACAATGATTAAAGATAATGCTGCTATAAAAGCTCTTGGTTTACCTGATTGCTTTGCTATAAAAGCAGAAAAAATGCGAAATATATTACTCATGATGTCTACTTTATCACAATATTAGGATACCGAGAAATCCTTTGCAGTATTTGATAAATAGTAGTACTCTTTAATATATGATTACCATTGACCAAATAACCACAGCTCATAAAATAGATAAAAATAAAGAAAATTTTCCAGTCAATACAATTAGACTTTTTTACTTGATCTTTATCTACTCATTAGTAACTGATAATCCATTAGAAAAAGCAGAAAAAATGATTGAAGCAATTCCAATCATTGGCTCAATTTTAGAAAAAAGAACTGACTTAAGACTTTCAGGAGAAAAACAAGATATCAATGCAGAATGGTTAGCGGTCAAAGAAGAAATAACGAAACTAAATCTAATTATTGATTCTCCAATAAATAAAACCACATTTACTCATCTATTCTCTACTATTCTTCCTGCTCAGGAAATTCTGCTATTTAATATAGTAAATCAAGCTCAAGGAGAAGGTAAAACTTTCTCTCCTAGTGACATCATTGCTACTTTAAAACTTAGAGCCATGGACTCTATCTCCTACTCTAGTTTTGTTACTAGTTTAATTAATATGCCAGAACATGAACTAGCCATTCATTATCTAACAAATCTTGCATATCAAGTAAATGATTTATTAGACTCTATTCTTTTTGCCAAAGAAGATACTGATAATAATAATTTCTCTCCATTTGAAGTAATTAGAAAATCAGCCAAAGACTCTGCTGAAGCCAGAATGATTATTAAATCAATTTTAGATAAATTAATTGAAGATAAGAAACAGGTCTCACTACCACCTCAAACACAACAGCTTGTTGATCAATTCTTTACGATGTTGATTGGTATTCTGGGAGATATGGGTACGACCTCAGAAACTACTCCACAAGAGTAACTTCATCACCGACAGTAATATTAAATTTATCACTGTCTCCAGAATTAACTTCTAGAACCTGATCTACTGCGTCTTTTGGTGAATATAAAGTTAACATTTTATTATCTTCTCCTTCTGGAATTGGGACATCTCTTGAAATTTCAATTACCTTTCCATCCTTAATCCAAATCATATCTAAAGAAAACCGCATATCTTTCATCCAAAAAGCAATCTTTTGTTCACCGTCTAAAATAAATAACATTCCATCACTACCAATCTCATCACGAGCACTCAAACCTTTTTTTAGAGATGCTTGATCTTTAACAATTTCAACATTTAATTCCTTATCTCCCACCCTAATTTTCCCAATCAGCTTATCTTTCATAACATCCTTTGATGGTAGTTCTGTTGATAATAATTTATTTATCTGACTACCCCCAACCATAGTACCTAAAAATATACCGCCTAAAATAAAAATAAAAATAACTGAGTATTTCTTTATCATTATTCTATTTTTTCCTCATCCTTCATTAAATAACTCAAGCTAAAAAGTAAAATAAATACTAAGATTAATTGATTTATGCCTAACCAGCCATTAATCATTCTTTTCTCAACTCTTAAAAAATCTAATAAGAATCTTATTAAAGAATAAAAGGCCACATAGAGCATAAAAAATTTACCTTTACCGATATCTTTATTCTTAAAATTTTTCCAAGCATAAATTCCAAATGAAAAGGTTAATAATGATTCATATAAAAAAAGTGGGTGATGCTTAGAATTATCAATCGTAATTCCCCAGGGAAGATCTGTCGCCAATCCATAAAGTTCTTTATTAAAATAGTTCCCCCACCGTCCTATACTTTGTGCAAATGGTAAACCAAAAACTATCAAATCCAATAATTTTTTAAACTGATAATTTTCAAATTTGGCAATAAGATAGAAAGCAATAACTCCACCCAAAACTGCGCCAAGAATACTAATTCCACCATTCCAAATTTTAAAGATTCCAATTAAGTTGTCCTGATATAAATGCCAATCGGTAACTACATGCCAAAGTCTAGCAAAAAAAAGAGAACTGAAAAGAAAAATGGAGATATTCGAATAGTAATGTCTGAATTCAAAATCAATCTGCTTACTTTTTTTCTCCACCAAAAGTAAAGCAACTACTACCGCTAATCCAACTAGTAGTCCATATAAATTAAATGACACTAAAAATACTTATAAATAAATAGAAAGACCAAAACACCTTAATTAATAAATCAATATCATATTTATTCCAAAGTTTTTTTGATTGAATAAAATACTGATTAAAAAATTCAACATACGATCTTGAATGCCACATTTCTAATCCTAAAATTAATCCAATACCCATAACAATACCCATACCTAAATCACTTCCACTTGATGTGATTAAAAATAGTGATAAGCCAAAATATGAAATTATAAAAAGAATAGAACGTGTAACTAAACGAGCAAATTTATCATCCTTGAGATGAATGCTTTCATAATAATATTTATATAATTGATTTTTATCTAAATACATTAAAACAATACCTGCAAACCATCCCAAAACATAAAAAATACTTTCATTTAAACTGCCTCTTCGTAAATAATGCAATGAAGCAAACAAAAAAGGTAAACCTATTTTTATTAGATCGACTTTATTTAAGTTTTTTATATTGAATTTCATCTTTTTCGATTGGAAGACCCAATTTATAAGAAATTATCTTTCTAACACTTTGGTCAACTTTTTGTTTAAAATTGCCATCCGAATTGTACTCTCTTATCAGCATATCATAAACTTCACTGAGCTGTTCAACGTTAACCGATGGACCATAAATTAAGACATTATTTCCAGCCAAGATAGCCCGTTTTGTTACATCGCCCAAACTCTGTTCTTTTAACTCTGCTCCTGTTGTAGATTCCGAGACATAATATGCCGCTTTCATATCCAAAGCATCGGTAAATACCAATGCTTGATGATAATTATTTGTTAACTCTCCCACACAATCTGGACTCAAAGAACATGGTATTTGTGCAAACTGATTATCAACTCCAATGTGTGAGATCATCACTCCAAGATCTGGTGTTAAATCTAATAAAGTTCTATAAATAAAGACATCTTCAATTCCAACTCTTCCCACAGCAAATTCTTTGTGTAAATCTTCCTTTACACTTCCAATTCCTGGAAAATGTTTTAATACAGATAAAATTCCTTGTTGCTTAAATGCATTAATAAATAAATTAGCTTGCTTTGTAATAATATCTGGATTAGACGAGCAAAGCCTATTATTCAAAACTCCTCTCGGGGCACCCAAATCAACCATTGGTGCTAATACAATATTTACTCCTACTTCTTTCAACTCTTCTGCTGACTGATCCAACACTCTTTGGGTAATTTTTTGGTCAAGTTTACAAATAGAATTCCAAGAAGCTAATCTTGTGAAGCCTTCCCCGTCAAGTCTTTGAACCTTTCCACCCTCATGGTCAACGGCAACCCATGGCAACAATACAGAGCCATTATATTCATGAAGCTTATCAATAGTAGATTTTGCTGAATTAGTAGAGATCTTATCTCCAAATAAAGTAAAAAAACCAACATTCTTTTTACTTAATAAACCCAAATAAACATCCTGTGTAAGTCCATTATCATCAATTTTTCCATCCTTTTCTATGACTATTGGCCAAGAGATTAATTGACCTACTTTATCTTTATCATTAAATTTATTAAATATTGTATCTACAGCATCTATGACTTTTGTTTGTTCCTTTTCCTCACTTACTTCTTCTTCATTTGTAAGTTTCTCAGAGATAATCTCTCCAAAAGGGGTAAAGGAATAATTTAATCCTAGTAAAACTACAACAATAGACAAAACACCCAAAAATGACAAAGTATTTTTATTCATTATTCCCTTTTTTCTTTTTTACATTTTTAAAATCTATATCACCCCATAGTGACTCTTGTGATTTTTGAATATCTTTATCTTCTTCCAAAGCTTTTTTTTCTTTTTTTAACTGAGCAAATTTCCACATAAATAATCTAGATTTACTTTTTGCATTTGCGGCATCTTTTACAAAACCTAGTGCTCTCTCAAGTATTCCTCTGCTCTCTCTCTTTGCCAACCGCATATATAAACTTGTACGTTCTATGTCGTCAAGTTCTACTGCCATTCTATAACCAAAGTCTTGAAATTCTTGAGTAATATAACCGCCCTTATCTTGCAACTTAAACTTATTAAATAAATCACCAACGGATTGCATTCCTTTTTTACTCATAGTTACATTTTATCTTAAATTAGATAAATTTGGGTTACTTTTGCTTTATCTTATCACTGATGACTAAACTGGACATTGTTCCAACTGCTGCAATCAAAAATAGAATTTTCCAATCACCTGAAACAATAAATATTACTATAAAGGTAAGCCAAGATAATATTCCACCGGCACTAATAATAATCTCTCGATAAACAAAAAATGGAAAAACACTTTTACCACTACCTCTCTTAATTAAAATTGAATCATAGAAAAGCCAATGAAAACTACCGATCAAACGGTTTGTGATGTCAACAAAAGCAATCCCCCAAATATCAATTACTTGCATTCTGACAAACCAAAGGAGTGATAGTAATCCACCTGAAACCATAAATGGTTTTTTGCTCTTATTATGATCAATATAAAATCCGATAAAGAAGGAAAGTATCATTGATATAAATAATGAAAAAGAGTAAAGATATCCAACTTTTTCAACTCCTTCAACAATTAAGAAAACATACAATGGCCAAAGAGCCAATACTGATTGTTGAGTATAATTACCGACGTAACTAAGTGCCAACCGCCTAAACCTACTTTCCTTGAGCCAAGACCAAAACTCCCAAAATTTTGGTTCTACTCTCATTTTTTCTGGATGCATAGCAACTGCAAAAGTTACCCCTAACATTGATAGAACAACTCCAAATAAGAATAGCATTTCAAATCCAAGAACAAGAGTGATCAAGCCACCTACAGCAGGGGCTGCCATTGCAACAAACTGGAGTAAGAATTGTAATAAACCTAAATCTTCCCCAACCCTTTTCTCCTTAGCATTACTACCAAAAATACTATAAAAATTAGGCCAAAAAAAGGACCCCTCTATTCCATCAACTAGCGCAGCTAGAAAAACTAAAGGATAAACTAAAGTGCTTTCTTTAAGTAAAAGAAATACTAAAACAGCCAATAATCTTGAGATAATAAATGCATTTTTAAAGCCAATCACTCTAACGATCAACTTTCCAACTGGTAAAACAGAAAGACCCATCGCTAAACGGTATAAAACATAGTGCATTCCCACTAATATCATCCCTTTTTGAAAATCAGATAAGTCAAATTGTGAGAAAAATGCTAACTTTGGCCCTGTCTGAAATAAAAACAGTGGTAAAAAGAAAAAAACAAGATTATTTGTTAATTCTCTTAAAACCCTAATTCCATAGAGCATTCGTAAGTTATGACTATTATCAAATTTAAAATTAAAATGAGGAAAATGGAGATGCGGTAAAATATGTCTAGGCATTAGTTACATTATGAGTGAAGGCACTACTACTTATCAATCTCAGCTTTAATCTCCCTAAATAAAGTTGTAGACATTTCTGCGATTGTATCTAACTCAATATTATTAAAGTTTGAAAGAACATAGTTTGAACCAGGCATAGATCTATCTCCTCTCCTATTATCTACACCAATTCGAGCATGCCAGTAATCCTCTCCACCCAAATGTTTATTTAAATCAAGCAGACCATTATGTACTTTTGGGCCTTTGCCTAACTGAAACTTATATTGACCAACAACAATATCTAAATCATCATGCAAAACAATCACATCATTCAAATTTACAGACTTCTCATAAAAATTAATCACTGCTCTTACCACCTGTCCAGAGTTGTTCATGTAGTCTTGTGGCTTAATAAAAACCAAATCTCCTGATTTCAAAACATCTGCCTTAAATTTTTTATTGTAAGCAAAATTTCCTTCAATTCTTAACCAGTCAACGAGCTGATCAAGAACTATAAAACCAATATTATGACGATTATTTTCGTATTCGCTTCCAGGATTACCTAACCCAATGATATATTTCATATGCTTATAATAACACTTATGCAGTACTTTAAGAGTTTTGATGGTGAAAAGATTGCCTACAAAGTTCATCACCAGCCAAATAACCCCACAGATTCAATCATTATTGTGCATGGCTTTGGAGGTGATGTTGCATTTTTAGATGATCTTGTAGATGAATTAATAAAAGAAAATGGGAAAAAGCAAATTATTTCCCTTATTCTGAGAGGACATTCTTTCTCTTCAAAAACTTTTCCTCAAGATGAAGAGTACTTAGAAGAGGTTCATGCTAAAGATCTTCAAATGTTGATTAATCACCTCAAAACATATCACCCAATATTAATTGGACATAGTCTTGGTGGAATAATTATTCAATCATATTTAAACCAAAATCTATTACCAAATCCTAGAAAAGCTTTCTTTATCTGTAGTACAACTCAAATGATGGGGATAAACATATTGAGAAAAAACTTTTATAAAATTCTGACCAATACTCCAAATGGGAATGATCATTTTAAAACAAAGAACAAACCGTTTTATAATCAATTTAAAAATGGTTGGGATATTGATTTTAGAAGATTTCTGCATGATACGACTGTTATTGGTAGTCTATTCTTATGGTTCTTACACTTTCTTTCCATCCACGGCTGGCAAAACAATGATATAAAACAACTTAATAATAAAAATTATTATTATATTTTTGGTAAAAACGATATAATCGTTCCTAGCTTTAAACAATACTTAAGTTTAAAAGACTTAAATAAACTAAATAAAATAGAAATAAACTCTGGTCATATTTCACCAATCACTGATCACATAGAGTTAGCTAAACTAATTAATAAATATTTATAATTCATGATAAAAAAAATCTTTACTATCGTTATTCCCACTCTGAATGAAGAAAAATATCTTCCTCGACTCTTAAACGATATTGCCAAACAAACCTTTCCAAAAGACTTATTTGAAGTAATTCATGTTGATGGGAATAGTGACGATAAAACAGTTGAAGTAGCTTCAGAGTTTAGTGAAGAAATAAACTTAAAATCTATTGTCGTAAATAAAAGGAATGTCTCATTTCAAAGAAATACTGGTGCAGAAAAAGCAAAGGGGGAATGGATCATTTTTATGGATGCTGATAACCAGCTCCCTACTTACTTTTTAGACGGGATTAAATATCAGTTAGCAAAAAATAAAAAAACTGACATTTTTACAACCTGGTCAGCAGCAAAAAAAATAACTTCAATTGAAAGTTCTATCACTCGATTGTTAAATATTGGGTTAGAAGTATATAACTCTAGCGGGAAACCTTCTGCATTTGGGGCGATGATTGGTGTTAAGAAACCTATTATGGATAATATTAAATTTGATGAAACTCAGAAATTCATGGAAGATACTTTTTTTGTCCAGTCAGTACATGATGCTGGGCATCAATTTAGTATCTTTCAAGAACCTCGGTACATTTTCTCTATGAGAAGATATCGGCAAGAAGGTACCTTTAAATTTGTTAGTAATGGGGCACTTCTTCAACTCAAATTTCTCCAAGGAAAAGAATTTAAAGATGAAGAAAGATATAAAATGGACGGAGGAACATATTATGACAAGATTGCTCCTTCTCTTTTCAAAAACATAATTTCACAAGCCAAAAAAATGCCTCTTCAACAGCTTAAAATGGCAAGAAAAATTCTTAAAAACATTAATGAAGAGTTGGGAGTTTAATGAAAAAAACAAAAAAAACTGTTGCTATTTTTACTACAGATCAAGGTCATGCCAGTATTTCTAATACCATAGCAAAAACATTAAAAAAGGATTTTAATGTCCATATCTATTCTGATGACAACTTTATGTTTGCTTACTATATTTTTGTTTATCGTTTTTTTCCAACATCAACAAAAATTCCTTTTCTACTTTTCCATAATCCAATTTTAAGAATGTTATCTTCAATTTCTTTAGATATTCAATACAGAGCAAAAGTTAAAAAATTTCTTAAACAAACAAATCCAGACATTGTTATTAATGTCTTTTGGATGTTTAGACCTTCTTTAGACATTATGCTCAAAGATTCAGAAATTAAATATTTAAACATTGTCACAGACCCTTGGACTGTTCATCCATTTGTGGCTTCAAAAGTAGCAGAAAATAATCTTGCCTTTGATCAAACCACTGTCAAAGTTATCAAAGGACAAGTTGAAGAAGCAATAGTTACTCCTATTGGCTGGTTTGTCAGAGATGCATTTGAAGAAAAATTTAATAAAAAAGAAGTTAGAAAAAAATTAGAACTTGATAACGATAAATTAACATTTTTATTTACAACTGGTTCAGAAGGAACTGAAAAAGTCTTACCTATTATTGGTGATGTTATAAAAACAAATAAACCAATTCAGATTATTGTTGCATGTGGAAATAATGAAAGCATGTTAAACAAAGTAAATGCACTCAAAGAATCACTCAAAGAGAATATCACTCTACATGCCATTCCTTTTACAAAAGAATTGCACTTATATATGCAAGCAGCTGATTTAGTCATCGGGAAAGCAGGACCAAATAGTGTTTTTGAAGCAGTAGCCACTCTAACTCCTTTCTTTGCAACAACTCATATTGCAGGTCAAGAAGATGGAAATTTAGATATCATTAGAGAATTAAATCTAGGCTTTGTAGAAGAAAATGTACAAAAGGCCAGCTCAATACTATTAAAAGTTATTGAGAGTCCATCCCAATTAGAGTCATTTAAAGAATCATTAAAAAAAATTGCCATATATAATAAGAACTCTAAGCAAGAACTGCAAAGAATTATTAAATTATAAAAGATTATAAGTTTTTTTTAAAAAAGTTCTGATTGATTTTGCTCGCTGTTTTTCATTCTCAGTTTGAAATATTACTTCTTTTGACAGTTTTGATAATAGGAATCGATGACCGACTAATATTTGTACAACAGCTGTAGTTTTAATTCCTAACATACGTAAAAATCCGTGAATTACAGAATGAAATTCTCCAAATGATTTCATTTTCAATGGTTGGATTATCAATTCCTTATTTGGATATTTCTGATGAAACTGACTAATAATAAATCCTATTCCATCTTGCCACTCTCCCCATCCACCAGATGGGAAAATGATTACTGACTCACCTCTTGATAATTTTTCTACCGCAATAGGAACAACCTGAGAATTCATTTCTCTTGCTTGGACTTCATCCATATCTTCAATTCTTCTAGCAAACCTTAACTTCATACCTAATGGACTTAATTGTTGTGACTTAAAATATGCAGCGACTGGGATCATTTTTCTTCCTAAGAATTTAAAATGTAACTTGTTATGTATGAATGATACAAAGTATGGTTTGACATGTCTAAGCAAAGTATAAAAATATAAAGCGTCTAGAGTAGAAGGGTGATCAGCATAAAAAAGTGTCGTTGGATGATCATCAGTAAAAATTACTTCTTTACCATCATTTATATCAATTCCCTTTACTAATAAACCCAAATCTTTTAGATATTCATCTAGTTGATCTCCATTTAAATCACTATCTTGAGGTCTAATCTTAGAATGAAAAAATTGATGATGCCAAAAATCTAAAAAAATCAGTTTATATATTTTCCAAGCTAGAGAGTTTATTTTCATATTTACTTTAAATGACTAATGCTAGATAACTCACTTTTTTTAGTGATCTGTTCTAAGCTTTTATCATCTCTAAATTTAAGCATTCTTGGAAACCTTAAAGCAACTCCTGCAGAATGAGTTGGTGACTTTGTCAGCTCATCAGCAGCCACTTCAATAACCACTTCTGGTTTAACCCAGACATCAGGAATTAAATTTTTGTGAACTTCATAGCCATTTGGTTTTTCATTGGACTTATTTTCATCACAAACTTTCTTCATCAGAACTAACTGATCTTCTGTTAAACCTGTCCCAATTTTTGCGATAGTTTTTATATTTTCATTTTTATCAAGAACACCTGCCAATACTGCACCAATTCCAAACTGACTCCTTTTACCACGGCCTGCGTAATATCCCATCACAACTAAATCTAGTGTGTCTGATAGCTTACCTTGATTACCTTCTTCTTCTTTTATTTTGACCCAACTCCACCCTTTTCGACCACTTATATAAACAGAGTCTGACTTTTTCATTACGGCTCCTTCAAGACCATCCTTCAATTGTTGTTCGTGAAAGCTTCGGAGAATATCTATATCTGAAGTTACAATATATTCTGTCTGAAAAAATACCTCATTTTTAGAGAATAGTCTATTTAAAAGGTCTTTTCTATCTCGCAGTGGATTAGCTATTATTGATTTGTTATCAATCTCCAAGACATCAAAAACATAAAATCTCATTGGAACTTCTTTGGCTGTTTCTTCAATATCATGTTTCCTTTTTCTCTTCATTGTTTTTTGAAACTCTACAAGCTTCCCTGTCTTTGGATCAAAACCGATTGCTTCACTATCTAAGACGCAAGAATCACATTTCAGAATACTTGCAGCCTGATCTAACTCTGGGAACATATGAGAAACATCTTCCAAATTTCTAGTAAAAGCTTTTATCTTTACGCCATCTTTTCCTCTAATAAAATGGATTTGAACTCGGAGGCCATCGAACTTAGGCTCAGCATATACCTCACCCATCTTTTGAATAATTTCTTCACTGGAGTTAAGTCTTTGACAAAGTGCCGGAACAACTGGGACACCTGCCTCAACACTTAGGTTAATTAAGTGAGCTAATCTCTCTTTTTTGTTATCAAAAGCTAGATAGAGTTGGGCTAACTTTCCTAAATCAGCTTTCTTTTGATAAGCCAGTTCTAAATCTTTACTCTCACTCTTATCTTTATTTTTTGCCCAACTTAGTGCATCTATCATTGTCATAGTAGAAAACCCAAGTCTAAGCTTTCCAATAATAAGCCTGATAATAAACTTTGCACTGATTGACTCTGAATCTTTTAGTAAATCTACCAAAGCATCTACTTTTCTTTCCTGAGAACCAGCCCCTCCATCTTGAGCAATTTTGAATAGTTTATCGTAAACTTCTTGTATTGATAAATGTTTTTCAACTTTATTATCTTTTAGTATCTCCTCCACTACCAAACCTAAATCTCCCAATTGTTTATATTTCTTTACAACCTCTTTTAACTTTGAGGCATCATCTTTGACATCACCAAATAAATCAGTCATCTGACCATCCTGATGATCTCCACTAGTAAATTTAGCCAAAGCCCTTTGGACCATCTTGACAGATAAATTAAACTCCTGTGATTCATATGGAGGGACTAATTTACCCTGCATAATATAGCTTGCCAAGACAATTTCTTGACCTGAGGCTTTAGTGGAAAGTTTTGTAAACAAATCAGCAAGCTGATAAGTCATTTCTAAGCGAGATGGAGTTTCTTCTAATTTTTGTAAAGACTTGGAGAATTCAAAAAATGTCATATCTTGAGTTTACCATTATTCAACTAACTCATATCTGACACCTTTTGTAACACCTTTTTTCTTTATGACATTCTTGTTTATTAAGTCTTTAAGATCTCTCAAAATAGTATCTACAGAAATATTTGGTAAAACTCTTTGTGCATCTGAAGAAGTCATTTGGCCTTGGTTTTGTAATAGCTCTAAAAGTAAAATCTGTCTTTCAGATAATGCAACCTGAGCCCCTAGTTCTTTTTTCATTTTTAAATCTTTGGAGAGCTTCATTACTTGGTGTTTTACTTTATCTATTTCCAAAGCCAAACCATAAGTAAAATATTCTAACCAATAAGTAAGATCAGCACCTTCGTTTTGTTGAACTGAGAGTAGTGCTTGGTAATATCTTTCTACATCTCCATCAAAGTATTGTTCTAAAGAAAAAAATCTTTTGAAATCATAACCAGAGTTATACAAAGATAATGTAGCCATTGCTCTAGCAGTACGACCATTGCCTTCAATAAAAGGGTGAATATAAACAAACTGATAATGAATAATTGCTGCTTTAAAAATTGGATGAACTCCACCTGACAGTGGACTATTAAGCCAACTTAAGAAATCTTCTACAAGAAAAGGAATCTCAAATGAAACAGGTGGTCTAAAAACAATCTGTCCATCTGTAGCAGACTTAACCACGACTTGTTTATCTCTAAATTGACCAATATATTTATCTTCAATTAATCTCTGCATTGTTAAAGAATGAAGAGATTTTAAAGTCTTTTCTGAAAATAATCCTTGGGAATGTAATGCATCTTGTTGATCGATCCACATCATCACATTACGATAATTAAGAACTTCTTGAATATCTCTATCCCGAGCAATCACTCCAGCCTTTAATGCAGCTTCTTTGCTATCTACATATCCTTCAAGTCTAACCACTTTCTGAGCTTGTTCTTTTGTTAACTCATTACCTTCTATCTTTGTTCCATAGTGAATAGTTCTCAGGCTAGCATCATTTCTAAACTTAGATTCCCATGCTGGAACCAATGGAGAATTATCAATTACAGCCTTTGCAGACTCTATTCTGGTGACATAGGTTAAAAGGTTGTTAGTAATTTGAAAATTAGGTTTATACACGATCTCTTTGTTATTAAGTACATCACAAAGTATAAATTATTTTTGCAAATATTGCATTGATAAAACTTGGTACAATACAACTACTATGGCAAATATTGAAACCCCGGATAATATCCAAGACCTACCTTTAGCAATTGTAAGAAATATGATTACCCTAGCTACTAGTGGCTTTGGTGTAGTTGTGGCTCTAGCTTGGAATGAAGCTATCAAAGGAGCGGTCAAAGAATTCATCAGTCCTTACTTAGGAGAAAGTGGTGGGGTCATCTCCCTAGCTATTTATGCTTTAATCATGACTATCTTAGCTGTCATCGTGACAATGCAACTCTCCCAAATTGAAAAAAGATTAGTAGATTTAAATGAACTAATGAAAAATAAAAGCAGAACAATTAAACCCAAAGAAACTTCAAAGAAAGTAGTTAACAAAACCACAAAATGACTAAACTTCCTCATCAATTAACAGAAAATACAAAGCTACTTCATAAAGTTGCTATTATTCATCAAGGTGAAGTTTTAATCTTAAAAAGAGCTTCTGATTCAAATTCTCGTCCAGATAAATGGGATCTAGCTGGAGGTAATTCTGAATGGCCAAGTGATGAAAGACAAGGTCATGGTGTTCATAGAGAAGATGTCACAAGAGAAATAATAGAAGAGACTGGAATTGAAGTTTCACCAGATAATTTTGACTTCTCTGCCCTAACTTACTTTGATACCTTCTTTGATGCTAAGAAGCAAGTCTTCACCATTATGTGTGGTTGGAAATATAAATTAGCTGATGATTTTGATAGAAATAAAGTTCAAATTAGTGATGAACATAGTGAAGTTAAGTGGATTGATTTAACTGATGTTGATGAAATTGATTTTGGAGGAATTAAAGGAGAATTTGTAAAAAAAATAATATTAGCTAGTTTAAAAAATAATTAATGGCATACACAGAATCATTAATAGAAGAACATCTTAGAAGAATACCTGTTGATGATTATGGTTTTAGCTATGAGACAAAAAAGAAAGATCAAGTAGAACATATAATTTTTACTGTCTTAACTCATCTGAATACTGCCGTGCAATTGGCACTAGAATCTGAAGATGATTTTGATACCATTTATGACGAAAGATCTATTGGTGAAAATGAGCTTTGGCTACAGCTACAAGAAATATTAGAAATAATAGCCCAAGAACAAAAGATAGATTTAGAAAAATATCAGGTCTTTTTTAACACAATCACAAACTACTTTATCCAAAGATAAATAAAATAATACACAATGACTAACCCCGCAGTAGACCCTCAAAACTTCCGTCCGTCCAATCAAAGCTCAACAGAGTTCTCATACTCTACAGCTGGGTATAAACATATTACTAAACCTGGCCTTACTGAAGGCACAATCAGAGAAATATCATCTCTAAAAAATGAACCCAAGTGGATGCTTGATATTAGGCTAACAGCCTTTAGACAATATCAGCTCTTAAACACTCCTTCCTGGGGAGCTGATCTTTCTGGAATAGATTTTGATAACTTAAGATATTTCCTTAGAGCATCAGACGAAAAACCTAGCTGGGATGATGTTCCACCAGAAGTTAAAGAAACTTTTGACAGACTGGGTATTCCAGAAGCAGAAAGAGATGTTCTTGCTGGAGTTAAAGCACAATATGACAGTGAGGTTGTCTATGGATCACTTAAAGAAGTTTGGGAGAAAGATGGAGTCATCTTTCTTTCTATGGACGAAGGGTTAGAAAAACATCCTGACTTAGTCAAAGAATACTTTGGAAAAGTCATTGCCAGTAATGATAATAAATATGCTGCTTTAAATACGGCTGTTTGGTCTGGAGGATCATTTGTCTATATTCCCAAAGGAGTTGAGGTAAAGATGCCTTTACAGACATATTTTAGAATCAATGCAGAGCTATCTGGACAATTTGAAAGATCATTAATCATCGTCGAAGAAGGCGCAAAAGTTCATTATGTTGAAGGATGTACTGCTCCAAACTTTTCATCAACCTCCCTCCACTCAGCTGTGGTTGAGGTTTTTGTTAAACCAGGCGCAACTTGCCAATATACTACAATTCAAAACTGGTACAAAAATATTTATAACTTAGTTACTAAACGTGCTTATGTTGAAACAGAGGGAAAAATGATTTGGACCGACTTCAATATGGGAAGCAAAGTTACTATGAAATATCCTGGCTACATTCTTGCTGGAAAGGGAGCTGTTGGAGAAACTCTCAGCATGGCACTCGCTGGTGAGGGACAACATCAAGACACTGGCTCAAAAGCTGTTCACCTTGCTCCATATACAAGCTCCAATATTGTCTCAAAATCTATCTCAAAGAGTGGTGGAAGATCCAGTTATAGAGGCCTAGTAAAAATTGCACCAGAGGCACATCACTGTAAATCATCTGTGATTTGTGATGCTCTAATTCTAGATCCAGAGTCCAGAACTGATACTTATCCAACTAATATTATTGAAAATAACCAGGTTGAAATGCAACATGAAGCAACAGTTAGTAAAGTTGGAGATGATCAACTATTTTACTTAATGTCCCGTGGTATTAATGAAGAAAAGGCCAAGAAAATGATTGTCAATGGATTTATCGCTGACTTAGTCAAAAAACTTCCTATGGAATATGCCATTGAAATGAACAGACTAATTGACCATGAAATGGAAGGGAGTGTCGGATAATGAAAAAATCTTCCCTCATACCACAAACCATCATTATTGATAAAGATACTAATCATATAATTAAAAAACCTGGCCACTATATCTTTGAAATTATTAAACCTAATATCAAGGTTGATATCTTTTCTGCTCTTCAAGCAAAGGGTGATGAAGAAAAAGAATTGAATGTCGTCATTCATCATAAAGCACCAAAGACAACTGCTCAAACAACGCTCAAAGCAGTCGGTTTTGATCAATCTACTTTAATCATGAAAGCAAAGATCTTAATTGATCCAGGTTGCCAAGAAACAGAATCATTCTTAACAGAAAGAGTTCTTCTTCTCTCAAAAGATGCACATGCAATTGCTATTCCCGACCTTGAGATTCTTACCGATGATGTTAAATGCTCACATGCGGCTAGTGTTACTCAAATACCGGAAGAACAAATCTTCTACATGACTAGTAGAGGTATCTCAAAAAAAACTGCAGAAAATATGATTGTTGAGGGTTTTTTGAAAATGGAAGAGTAACTTCTTTTTAAATTAATTTAATTGTAAAAAATTTCTACCTCAGCTTTACCACTTGTTTTAGAGACAACTTTAAAACGCGGGTATGTATCAGCTAAATCTAAAAAGGCTATCCAAGAATTTACAGTTTTTACTAAACCAATAAGTACTTCCGCCGATTCTCCCTCTTCCTGAGCTTCTTGCAGTTTCTTATAAGAATCTTTCATTTTCTTTGTAGTAAATTTTGTTACTACCCAATCAGCTTGATTAAACAACTTGTTCTTTTCCTTCATCTTTATTCCTATAATTTATTGACTATATTTAAGTTTATATAGCAACAAAAGTATATCATATTGTATCAACATCATTACTATTTAAACAAACTTTCTTACAAACAAATCTCGATGATGCTTATTCACTCCATGCTCTAATATCGCCTCAGTATGTACCTTAGTTCCATAGCCAGAATTATTTTCCCACCCAAATTGAGGAAACTCTAAACCAATTTCTCTCATTAAATTATCCCTATGATCTTTAGCAATAATACTGGCAGCTGCAATAGAATATACCTTGGAGTCTCCTTTTGTAATAAAATCTATCTCTTCTGAAATATTAAGCGGTTCTTTAAATGGTGAACCATCCATTAAGACTTGATCAAAAACCTTAATTTCTTCCAAAGCCTGATGAATAGCAAACCTAATTGCTCCTACTATTCCAAAAGAATTAATTTGCTCTACACTACCAACACCAATTGCCCAACTGACACAATTTTCTTTTATTAATTTTGAAATCTCTGAATGTTTTGATTTAGGAACTTTTTTTGAATCTCTAACTCCTGGAATTATAGTCATCTTTGGGGAAATTATGACTGCTCCAACCACAACAGGACCAGCTAGAGGACCACGGCCTACTTCATCTATTCCTACAATTAGATTCTTTTGTTTATTCCAGTATGGTTGCTCGTATGAAAAATCTAAACCTTTCATCTAAATTAGATTACCAATCCTCCACCTTGGATTACGATCAATTTTCTCCAACTCACCTGGCTTAACAATTACCTCACCTCTCTCAAATTTCTTTGCACCAACTAACCCGATCATGGCAGCATTATCACTACAAAGTTTATTTGTATATGGAGCTCTAAATTTAATACCATATTGATTAGCTTTAAAACGAAGTATTTTCCTAAGAGTTACATTAGCAGCCACTCCTCCACCTAACCAAATTTCTTTAACATCTTCTTCTTCCAAAACTTTCTCTAATTTATACAAAATATGTCTAAAGACTCCCTTTTGTGCGCTAGCACAGACGTCATAAACAGTTTGTTTATCCAGTCCCTTTTTTCCTTCAATGATAGCTTCTTGCTTTAACTTTATTACTAAATTTCTCGCAAATGTTTTAAGACCAGAAAAACTCATGTTGTAATCTTTAACCTGAGTCATTGGTAAGGGAAACTTAAATCTATTTTCATCACCCTTCTTGGCAAATTCTTCAATAACAGGGCCCGCTGGATACCCTAAATAAACCATTCTTCCAATTTTGTCTAAACACTCTCCTGCAGCATCATCGATACTAAATCCAATTCTTTCATATTTGCCATATTCTTTGATTAAAACAAAATCTGTATGACCTCCAGATACAACAACTCCAAGAATTGGGAATTTAGTTTTGAGAGCTTTTTTAACTTCCTTTTCTTTTTTCTTGTTATCACCATTTTTAGTAATAGTATTCCTTTTAGCTAAAGGAGAAAGAAGATGTCCTTCGATATGGTTGACGCTGATAAATGGTTTTTTAAATTCAATCGCTATATCTTTTGCTTTATTTATCCCAACCTCCAAAGAAGGAGCTAGGCCAGGACCGACAGTCACAGCAACTGCAGCGATATCTTTCATCTTTAAACCTGCTCTTTTCAGAGCTAACTTTACAGTTGGATCAATATTTTCTCTATGAGCTTGCTTAGCAACGGTAGGGAAAACACCTCCATATTGCTTATGAAGTTCAACTTGTGAAGCAACAATGTTAACAAGAATTATTTCACCTCTAACAAGTGACACAGCAGTATCATCACAAGAAGTATCAATTGCTAAAATAATCGGCTCTACTTTTTTCTTACTCATATCTCTCTAATTTTTAATTCTCTATTACCCTCTTCGTTCTCACCTATTACTATTTTAACCAATTTTGCCTTTAACTTATCTTTTGTATACCTATCTATTTGATTCCACCACTCTACAACAATGACATTCCCTGGTTTGATAATATTGAAAAAATCTAATCTCTTTAATTCTTCCTCTGAATTAATCTTCCACACATCAAGATGATAAAAACGTCCTTCAAAATTATGTCTCATATAATCATATTCATTTACATATGAATATGTAGGTGAAGTAATAACATCATCAATTTGTAAAAACTCAGCAACTCCTTTGGTAAAGATTGTCTTTCCAACACCCAAATCTCCATCTAGTCCAATTATTAGCCCAGTTTCTTTTACATCATTCCAGTTTTTTAAGATTAATCTTTTGGCAATGTCTTTTGTCTCTACTTCACTCTTTGAAATAAAGTCTACATCTCCTTCCTCAATCTTTACTGCCCCGGTCACTTCTTCATCGCCTTGTCTCAAAGTCATTGGAGCCGACATTGTAGTATCAATGATGGTAGAAGGTTTATTGTGAGGAAGTTCTCCTGCATCAACAATGAGATCAATTAAATCTTTTTGTTTCTGAGAGAGGTTATTTAATAAATCATCAATCTTATATGGCCTTCTCTTTCCTGAAGCATTAGCGGAAGTAGCAGTCATCGGTTTCTTAAATTTCTCCAGAAACTCTAAAACCAAAGGATAATCAGGAATTCTCACACCAAGAGTAGAAAATTCTGACTCAACCCCTTGAGCTGTTTTGCCTTTAGATTTTGAAACAATGGTAAAAGGGCCAGGTAAGAAAGTGTCATACATCTGGCTGGCAGAATTGTTCAAAAAGACATATTCTTCAGCCATTTTCTTATCTGTGACAGCAATTGAGAGAGGTTTTCCTTCTCTTCTGGTTTTATAACTAAGCAGTTTATCTACTGCTTTTTGATTAGTTGCATCGACTCCAGCACCATAGGTAGTTTCTGTTGGAAATATAATTAACCCTCCCTTTGACAGAGTTTGGACGATAGTATCAATTACTTTTTCTTTTTTAGTGTTTTTTATAGAGATAATATTCATGAGTCGTTATTATAACTTAATTTGATATAATTCCAGAGAGAGGAAGACTAAATATGATTAAACCAATAATCAAAGCAACTAATTCTAGACCTTTAAGTAAAGAAGAAGCCGAGACACTTAAGTTTTCTTTATACTTAAAAAACCGTAAGGTAGTAGGAATATCCAAAATTATGGATGATGTACTCCTATGGCCTAAGGCTAATATTGATGACTGGGCGGAGAGATTCTCTCCAGAAGTATCAGATATGCTTGATGAATTGCTTGATGATGCTGTCTCTGTTTTTGATGGAGCAACATTGGACAAAGAATTAATGGGCCTTTTTGCAGAATTTACCGAGAACTTAAAAATTGTCACCAAACAGGTGCAAGGGGTTCTTATTACTAACCAGCCGATTGATGCATAAATAAAGTCCGCTTTTGTTTATGATCTAGGCTTTGTATAATATATTATTATGGAATTTGATAGACTCGTAGTTTCTTTTCTAGTAGATGAAGTCGTAGGTGGCTTCTTTATTTCAGTACCTCCAGGTCATGTTGCCTGTGTATTTGATTGTGGCAGAGGTGTTTTACCTCAAGTATGGGGACCTGGTCTTCATCTTAAAATTCCATTCTGGCAAGTAGCTAAACTTTTCAATGCTCAAGTCATTGAATACTCAATTAAAAGAGGTTTTGATATTTCAAAAAACAAAGAAGCCCTAGGAGATGCTCCAATTGAAGTTAGTACCAAAGATAATCATGATATTTCAGTAGAAGGTTCTGTTCTGTTTAGAATAGATAAAAAGAATGCTCCAGAACTTTGGGAGAATATTGGTGAAGATATGGTCTCTAAAGTTGTTAGACCTTTTTCTAGTAGTAGAATAAGTGCTGTCTTTTCAGAATTAACACTAGATCAAATTAAGAAAAATAGAGCGGAAGTAGAAAAGATTGTCAAAGATGACATCAATCACTATTTCAGAGATAGAGGTCTTGATTGTGAAGGTTTCCTTCTAGCAGGAATTAAAGAAGTTGGTGGACATGGACACTCTTCTTCTGAAGATAAAGAATAATTAGTATTAAAAAAAATAATTTAAAGACTCCCTAGGGGTCTTTTTTTATATCAATTCAATTAAGTGCTTGACTTATAATTAGCAGTCTATTAGGATAACTGCTACCTATTCGTCAAGAATGTTTTTCAATAGGTTTAATTAACTTTTATAAATTATTTTAATCAAGGAAGTATATGTCCGACCTTTCAATCAAAAAAATATCACCTCTAGCTGGATATGTTCTAGTAGAACCAGCAGAGAATGTTACCCAAACTAAATCTGGAATCTATATTCCAGGAAATGATAGTGAAAAACCACAGCATGGAACTGTCATTGCTGTTGGAGACTCAATCTGGGAATCAGGAGTAAAAGAAATCTCTTGCCCTGTTAAAGTAGGCGCAAAAGTCATCTACAAAAAATGGGGTACTAATGAATTCAAAGTCGGTGACACAGAATTAATGTTCATCAAGTTTGAAGACTTACTTGCTCAAGTAAAATAATAAATTCATATATATATAAATAATTAACTTAATAGAACAAATAAACAAATATGCCAGCAAAACAATTAAAATTCGGAGATGATGCCAGACAAAAGATGCTCTCAGGTATCAATCAATTAGCAGACGCCGTTACCACAACATTAGGCCCAAAGGGTCGTAATGTAGCCATTGATAGATCTTGGGGTGCTCCAAGTGTTCTTCATGATGGAGTAAGCGTAGCTAAAGAAATAACTCTTGAAGATAAGTTTGAAAACATGGGTGCACAACTAGTTAAAGAAGCTGCTTCAAAAACTAATGATGCCACAGGTGACGGTACAACAACTGCTACCCTCTTAGCTCAACAAATCAGTGTTGAAGGTATGAGAATGGTTACAGCAGGTGCAAACCCAATGATGATGAAAAGAGGAATTGATCAAGCTGTAGAAACTGTCATTGCTGAGGTAAAAAAATTAGCTAAGCCAGTTAAGAAATCTGACTGGAAAAAGGTTGCTACTATCTCTGCACAAAATGAGATAGTTGGTGAGAA
>Ga0224496_10000205_pt1 | contig 43545 bp, 36 predicted proteins | sample SF_Jul11_sed_USG_2_FD_168127 | JGI IMG/M metagenome (GOLD analysis project Ga0224496, IMG submission 168127) | Sediment microbial communities from San Francisco Bay, California, United States - SF_Jul11_sed_USGS_8_1 | ecosystem: Environmental > Aquatic > Marine > Sediment | place: USA...
GATCAAGACCACCTACGCCCAGTTCCTAAAGGAGGCCGATGAGTTTGATGAGTATAGCCAAAACAACGCATCAGACAAATCAAGAAAAAAGAAGCTACCCGTCATACCAAAAAATCAAGACAGCATCTCCATCGTTCACGATAACTATCAAGTCGTCGAAACCGATATTATCTCATTTAGGGGAGAGTATGACGGAGCCAGCCAAAAAGACATCGGCTACAGTGCCCGGCTGTTTCATCAGGAAGAACTGACCATCTTTCGTTTTCATACCACTTTTGAAAAACTTTTTATTTCTTTGGCCAGCAACCCACTGGTCAAAGCTATCCACTTCCAGACCCAGAGAAACATCAAGGAATACTATGCTGCGTTTAGTTTTCAAGACAAACTGATCGCCATTGGAATAACCCACCAGAAAACCTCCAGCAGTACAATTCAGGAAAAGGATCTTTTCCCTTATGTAATTTTATTTTCTAAAAGTGATGAAAAAGTTTACGGTAGGGTCATCAGCCGGGAAGTGCAAGACCAAAATGGTCTTGCACTCTACAATGAGGAATCCATGACCAATAACAATGCGGTATATTTTTACGAATCACTTTACCATATCCTTCATCTTTTACCAGACAAGGACTGGTCTCAAAGCAATTGTCAGATGGTGATTCGTTTCTTAATCGAAGAGCTGATAAAATTGAAAAGCAGAAACATCCGCCCCCTTTTTCTAAATGCTTTCCCCGAATAGCTTTATTAAATCCGAATGATCGCAAATTTCTATAGAAAGGGCAAAAATTTGTGATGTGCTTTATCGAAATTTAATTTAGGCGTTCCAGTTAAACTCCCATTTTTTATCGCCATTATCCCAAATCTTTTTCCATGAGCCGTGATTCCCGCAATAAGGACACTCGAAATCGGTAATTTGAATGGTTAATGATTTCTTGCATTCGGGACAGTCAACCTCTACTCCCTTATCAATTTTGACACTCTTTAGATTCAGTGGATAATTCATCGGTTCCTCCCTTAATATTCATTATTAATTGATGTCTGTTTTTTTATATTTTATTTATAACTATGTTGATCATTTTTGTCAAGTATTAAAGTTTTGTTTTTCATCAAAATGTAATGTTCTTAATCAGATTTTAATATTCACTCCACTTAACCTTGGAATATTACATCTTCCATGCCATTAATACGATTATTTATTCATGAATTGATAGACCCAGATACTTTAAACCGCTTATATTTGTATTTTAATATAAATTTATAACTATTCGAACCTCTTTCTGGAGTTGAAATTAATATGGCTAGTATTTGGTTTGTTTTTATCAGCATATTTGTAGCGGAATTGGGTGATAAGACTCAATTGGCGACTCTTTTGTTTTCAACCGACCAACAGGTCAATAAACTTCATGTTTTCCTTGCGGCTTCTTCGGCACTTGTTTTGTCTAGTTTTCTGGCGGTATTAATCGGTTCCCAACTATATAACTGGATCAACCCGAGAATACTACGGATCATATCAGGCTTGGGATTTATCATGATTGGATCCTTTATCTTATTTAAAGCATTGCGTCCCATGGGCTGACGCTACGTGTTCGGAAATCGTAAAGACAATTCGGTTGAACAACCTTGATTATTAAATTAGCTTATTACATATTTTTAAATTATTCAAAGTTAAAAATAGCCTCGGCTATGATAAACCCTTAGTTCATGGGGTTTATCATAAAAAGAGTACCAATTTAAAAGTAACTGGATTAAGATTAACTAATGTTTTATCTTAGAGTTAAATACCAGTAAAGCTCAATTTGCGTATGGTTTTTGAATAGCGTTAGGTCAGTTTGAGCTAACGAATTAATAATTAATATGCTAGATCAATTATCCATCAAAAAAGATTCAAGAAACCGTCAAAAAGCGGGCGAGCTTTTTGCTAAGGGTATCGATTTGATCCATTCCAAGCTCTTTGCCAGAGCGACGATAGAACTACAAGATGCCTATGATGCCGATCCCTCTTCAATCGCTCCCAAGCTGGATACGGCGTTCAACAATTATTTTTCGGTTTCAGATTACGAAGCGTCTTTAGCGGTTGGTCTCGTTTTAATCAAAGCAAAGAATACCGATTATGAATTGGCCAATAAACTGGGTAACTGCGCCCGGCATCAAAGAAACTTTAAGCAAGCCAACAACCTTTATCGTCACGCCTTAAAAATCAATCAGAAATACAGCGTCGCTTTATGGAATTTGGCGGCGAGTATGTCACGGGTCGAAAAATATGACGATCAGGTTCAACGAGCCCTGCAAAAAATGTTGCAGATCCCAAGCTTCATCCTTCCGGATTACTATCAGGACCCGGAAATCATCGATAAGATAAGCGATGATATTAGCCATGCCAATGAATCGTCACGCGAGGACCGCATTAACGCCCTTGTATCCAGAAAGAACGAAAAGCTAAAATATGGAGAGGATTCTGAGGTTGAAAATATCGTAAAACTGATCATACAGGAGGAAAAGTCCTCAACGGCACCTACCTACAAACAAGTTAGTAATCGACTCCAAGAGATAGTCATTGAAAACGAAAAACCCTTCCGGGATATTGAGGCGACGATCCTTAGAAAAGATAATTCAGGCTCCAACAGTGTCAGCCAAGAGGATACCGGCGGTGATCTGGACAGCTTCTTATTGTTTCAGGATTCCAAAAACAAATATCATGGAGCCCTATATGATGTTGGTCTTTTTTCCATCGTCAATAATGATTGGTCAAAAGCGTTGGAAATATTCAGTAAGCTAAAACAGGAAAACTCCCAAATTGAGTATATCGACATGTTGATCGATCTGGCTAAATACTCGACCGGCAAAGAAGATGAGGCCATTGAGGATATTAAACAGCTTTTGGGGAATGACACCTCGAACCGTTTTTTAAACGTCAATATCGGGTTGATGTATAAGAAAACCGGGAACCGACTTTTGACTTATAAATATCTTGTCTGCGGGGCAGCTTTGTTAGAAAGATCAGATGGGTTTTACCGTCGATCGGACATGGTTCGAGTCGCCGACCGCCATGCTGACGAGGGTCGTTTTAAAAAAGCTCTTGCCATCTACAAGGTTGTCATCTCTGAAACAAAGGAGACTTCCTACTGGATGAAAACCGGTGAAATCTATCTTTTATCCGAGAGATACCCTGAAGCAACCCAGATCTACAAGGACATCTTATCTTTTGATCCCAATTTCGAACCCGCAAAGCAAGGCCTTCATCATATCCATGATATTTATGCCAAGCGAGCTGATGAAAATTACCGCGATTCTAAATTCAAACCCGCCGCTGTGTTATATGAAAAAGCGTTACTGGTCTTAAGATCGCCTGAAACCCTAAAGAAAATCATCGCCATCTACAAAGTATTGAATGTTAAAGCAAAAGTCGAGGCTTTCACCAAGGAGTTCGAAGATTTGCAGGAACAATTAAGACAGGAAGAAAACGAAAAAACAAGACAATCCCACATCCAACAGGCTCTTTCCTATAAGAAATCGAAAAATTACTTTTTGGCGATCGAGTTCTTCGAAAAAGCATTTCGTATGAAGCTTGATAAGGATATCTTGATGCAGTTAGCGGCCATCTATAAAGGGCTGAAAAAAAACTACGAATTACAGGATTTGATGCTACGCTGGAATAATATGGTTGAATATGAAGAAAAACTTAAAAAATTCAAAAAACAGGAAGAACGAAGCATGTCCAAATAATCCTTTTGTCCCTTGCTTTGCATTTTATCTAGTCCTTTTCTTGCCGGACAGCTTTTTTACAAACCGCCGTCTTTTACCTTTAAAACACCCCCATATCAACTATAAACAAGCTGCCTAAAACGACCCATGAGTTCTTAAGGTATACCAGATCAATTAATAAGCTCTTACTCTAGATCGATAGCCTTATCATGAAAGATCAACTGAGTTTATGAGTTGTCCAATATTTATTATATCACATTCACCAAAAAGGCTTGATTAAACAGCCGTTAGCAGATAGATTCGGTTTCAAGAACAACAAATCTAAAGCCTAACATAATCAAATGCAGGACTTGCTTTTTTTTATTATCGATATTTTAAAATTCGCCTTAACCCTTTTAACCTACGCAATCATTATCCGCGCTGTGCTAACATGGTTCATACCAAGTACCGACAACTACTTGTCCCGAGTTCTTTATAAGGTGACCGAACCCATTCTAGCCTCAATCAGAGGATTTTTACCAACGGTGGGTATGTTTGACCTGTCTCCAATCGTGGCGATTTTAGCTATCCAGGTCCTTCAGAATTTTGTTTTGGATTATATCGCGAAAATATTATTGGGAATTCCCTAGGGAAGGTGTCACTTTTAACGCAGGATTGTATTTTATTAACCTAACTTGATCTAACAATGGATCTACCCCATCGATTTTAACTTGGAAATAAGTCCCCACATCGATCTCCGGCAACGTCATCTCCGCAATAAATTGAAGCTCAACCAAACACACCAAAGCCAGATTGCCCTTAAGATAACGAACTAGCTGGGCTTTAAACATTTTCCCCACATTCTGGAACAGATACTTGATCTTCCAGTGGTCGCTCAAAAGTCTTTCCGTCTTGGCGTATATTTTGGTAGTCTCATCAACATGCGCTACCCATGATAGAAGCTCTTCAGATAAAAACAAATTCTTCCCTTCAGACAGATGTTGAAAAATCGCACCCTGAGCGGCCAGGTCCAAAAAACGTCGAATCGGAGAAGTAGCCTGAAGATAGCTTTCGACTCCCAAAGCAGCATGCCCCATCGACTCAAGATTCAGTTTTGCCGACTGTATCTGAACATTTTCGATTGAGGGACGCTCACCCTCATCTGGATTCGAAACGAGCGTATAGGGAGCCTGATTGCGAAAAAGCGTGTTAACTTGATGTGTCTTCATGTACGTAGCTGCGATGCTGTTCGCCAGGATGGCCAACTCCTGTACCAGCATCATGGAAGGCAAATCCTCATAGAGAGTTTTAAGTTGAATGCTCTCCTCGTCAGATATATCCAGTTTTGCTTCGATCCTCTTCAGATCCAAAGCTCCTTCCTCGAGCCTTTTGCTCTTTTGTTTAAGACAAATCTGATAGAGTTCTGGCCAAAACCCTTGCTTGCTCGAAATCATCCGATCAACCTCATCGAAGTTTAGATTACGCTCAACCTGGATCAAAGATCGATATATTTTTGTTTCCAAAATCTCATTGTTTTCACTTAAAACAACCTCAAACGTCATAACCGGACGCTGCTTTTTTTCGATTAAAGAAAACCTTCCTTCCGACAGACCACGAGGCAACATCGGGTAGCTCCCTTTTAGCGTATAAAGCGTCATGACCCTTTCCTCGGCTTTCTTAAAAAGGGGATCACCCTTTAAAACATAAGACGCGACATCAGCTATAAAGATGAAAAGTTTTGTGTACCCGTCCTCCTTCTCAAGGGTAATAGCGTCATCAAAATCCCGTGTGGAATTACTATCAACCGTGAAGACCCGCTTATCGGTTATATCCGCTGTTTCCAGATTAAACACGGTATCCATAGGGTCGCCTTGGTTGATCCGGTCCGCCTGAGTTAATTCTTCCTGAGAGAAATCAAAGTTGATACGGGTCCGACTCAGAATCATTTGCCCCCAACTGAAACGCTCTCCAGCCAACTCAAGATAACGTAGAAGCTGTCTCTCGGCCATGATTTGATTATTCAGATCTAAAGAAAAAAGATATCTGAAATATTCCTTTTCCTGGGATTGATGAAAAAAGATTAAAAACTGCTTTAGCCTGTATACAAACCTCTCCCAAACAATCTGGTGACCTTCCTCGATTTCTGGCAGACAATTGTTGATAAGACTTTCAGCCCATTGTTTCTCGATGAGTTGATGTAATTCCTGCTCATCTTTTTTTGTCTGCAATATCAACAGGTCTTCCATTTCCTTTTCATTTCTGGGCTTAAACTGATCCTTGTTTTGCTGAAATAAAAGACTATTGTTTTGCAAAGCCAAAAAAAGGGCCGCCTTGTCCTCTCCATTTTGAGAGTCTTCCAAAAAGCAGTCCGCCAATTCATCAATGAAATAATTTTTTGATGGTTCGCAAAGCTCATAAATGGTTTGTGTATCGATTTTTTCCGCTTTGTTTAATATCAATCGAGATTGCTCAGATAAAAAGGATAAAGCCTCTTTTTCGCCTTTGAATTGCGGTGAAGGCCATTTGAGGATGGCTTGATTTTGACTGCAGACGAATTCACGCCCCAGGAGAGGTAAAACAAGCAGGCGGTTTTTGACGAGTTCCTTTATCCAGCCGAATTGAACTTGATTGTTTTTGTAATAAAGACAAAAAAATTGATTCATTCCGATATTAATTTATGCGGGACTGGAATAGCATGAAATCAGGCTTAGCAAGATCGCAGGCGGCAATAACGGTCTTACCTGAAAAATAACTTCAGCCTGCGATTTTTTTCTGAAGGAACTGATACCAATTCGGTCTTGAAAAAAGGGCTTTATCAATACCGTACATGGTTGCTTTGTCGATCGCCAAAACCTCTTTAAGAACCTGGGTGGATTTAATATTTCCTTCCACGATGATGCTTTTATCGGTATATTTCGATACCCATTCCAAGAGGGTTTCCTCGCTATCGAAGAACTTATTCATAACATGAATGGTGATGGGATGAAAAATATCCACTCCGGCCTTTTCCAATTGCTTGATAACGGTTTTTAGGTTCTTGGCGTTAAACCCATCCTCCAGCTTATCGTGGATCGAAAAAAAATAGCCGATCATCAGTCTGGACTTGACTCTTTCTTTCATCGCTTCGACGATCCTGCACGCAAGTTTGAGGCGATTTTCAAGCTTACCCCCGTAATCATCCTCACGGCCATTGTATCTTGGGTGAAGACATTGATCCAATAGCTGTTGTTGCGCTCCATTAAGTTCAACGAAATCAAAACCAGCCTCCTCGGCTCTTTCAATCGAATGCGAATAAAAAAGACAAAGTTCCTCAACGTCGTCTTCGTCAAAAGACCGGCTTAAATCGAAATCCTTGCCAAAATTAATTGAGGAGGGACCGATCGGCTGTTCTCCGCAGATTTTTTCGGAAGTCTTCGCGCCGGCATGCGACAGTCTTATACCCGCAACAACCCCTTCGGCTTTAATATGTTTAACCAAATTCCGCAGGCCCGGTAAATGCTCTTCTTCGGCTATCCCCAACTGAAGGGGGTGTGACTTCCCCTGTTGTGTGATATATGAGGAGTTGACGATCACGACACCGGCGCCTTGTCTAACCAATCGAATCAAGTGCTCGTAGATAGCATGGGAGACCCTGCCGTCTCTTTGTGCTAATCCATCATGATAAGGTGGAACCAATATCCGGTTTTTAGCACGGATATTACCAAGTTTAAAAGACTCAAATAAGGACATCGTTATGCATTTTTAGAAGTTAAAGCAAAATGTGGTAAGAATATTTCTTCAGCTTTACAGCCTGGGATATTTTCGGTTATAAAAATTTATATTTTAGTATAATCTTGTTATCTTGATTTTTATCCTTTATCTCCATTGTTTGATGAGCGTCAATCAAAAACCGAGTTGTTACAAATGCCGGCATTATTATGTGACCTGGGAAAGTAGCCATCCCTATGGTTGTAGGGCTTGGAAATTTAAAACGCCTCTAAACCCGAATATAGCGGTTTTAAATGCATCTGGTAAAGATTGTCAGCTTTTCGAAGAGAAAGTCAAAAATTAAATTTGATTGGATTGATTTAACAAGCAATAAAAACTCATTTCATCACAAAACCAAAAGTTCAATTATGTCTAAAAATATAGTTGTCTATCCTATCAGTGCCAATCCCCCTACTTTCGGACATGCCGATATCTTAGTCAGAGCATCGAGGTGTTTTGAACAGGTTTACTGGGTTGCGGCCATAAACAGCACAAAGCAAAGTACCATCGCTCCCAAGGTTCAACTGGAAATGATGAGAGATTATGTCGAACACTTCCAATTGAAAAATATCCACATCGAACATTTCGAGGGGTCTTTGGTCCGTTTTGCTATGAGCAAGCAAGCCAGATTCATCCTGCGGGGTATCCGCAACATCACCGATATGCAATCCGAAATGGATCTGGCGACCGGTTATAGGGGTGTCAGCCAAGAAATCGAGACGATCTGTTTTTTTTCCACTCCCGGTCTTACGATGGTCAGTTCGAGTCTGGTCAAGGAATTGGCCAGGGTCGGAGAAAACATCGACCAATATGTTTTGCCTTCAGTTGCCGAAATATTAATGGATTATCTTTAACCCTGACCGTTGATTATCCAGTCGTGGAGTTTTTCGACCGCCAAAGCTCGATGACTGTGTCGGTTTTTTTCATCTAGACTCATCATGGAAAAGGTTTTTTCACTCCCAAGAGGCTGAAACACCGGATCAAAACCGAATCCATCCATACCTTTCGGATCAACGATCTCGCCTTCCACCTCGGCCGTAAACGAAACAACCTTTTTCTCTCTTAATAACCCGAGGCTTAAAGCGCAAACGGCGGTAGCTTTCTTCTGTTTGCCGTCCAAAAGCCGATAGATCCCACCTGCCCCCAATCGCTCTAAAAACCATTTAACCATCGGCCCTGGCAGTCCTGATAGGCCCTCTAAAAAAAGGCCCGTATCATCGGTTAAGACAGCGTCCCATTCTGCTCGATCCTCTAGCAATTCCATCGCCTGAACCGTCTTATGGTTTCCGACTGCTGACAGGTCCATGCTCTGAATTTCGTCTGCCTCCAAAGACCTAAAATCAAATCTTAATTGATCCAATTTCAAAAGCTGTTTGAGTTCCCTCGCCTTTCCGGAATTTCCCGTAACCATTAAAAGGCTTTTTATTTTCATCGTCTAAAACAGCGAATTCATCTTCTGGTGATTTAGTCGATCTTGGGACCCGCATCCACCAGTTCAGGCGCGCTTTTTTCGTATTTTTTAAAATTCTGGATAAACATCTCGGCCAGTTTGATGCGCGTTTTATCATACTCCTCAGGAGTCGACCATGTGTTGCGGGGTCTTAAAAGCCAAGAGTTAACACCTGCCAGGCTCTTGGGTATGCCTGCACGAAAGATGGTTCCCCTTTCCCATTCACTATTATTTATTGAACCATCCAAAATGGCCGTGATGATCTTTCTAGTATCCGATAGATGCATACGGTGGCCGATTCCGTAAGGCCCCCCCGTCCAACCAGTGTTCACAAGATAAGCCATCACTCCATGCTGGTTCATTTTATCCGTCAGTAGTTTGGCATAAACTTCAGGGTTTAAGGTTAAAAACGGCGCTCCAAAACAAGCCGAAAAGGTCGCTTCTGGCTCGGTGACCCCCCTTTCGGTACCTGCGATTTTAGCGGTGTACCCACTTAAAAAATGATAACTTGCCTGTTCGGGAGAAAGCCTCATGACCGGCGGCAAAACGCCAAAAGCGTCACAAGTCAAAAATATGATGTTTTTGGGATGGCCAGACTTACTGGGAATTAAGGAATTGGGTATCGAATGCAAGGGATAGGAAACCCTCGTGTTTTCCGTTTTTGATACATCGTTGTAGTCAACCACCCGGTTTTCATCGTAAACCACGTTTTCCAAAATAGCCTCGAAACGAATCGCGTTCCAGATATCTGGCTCCTTTTTCGGATCCAATTTGACGCACTTCGCGTAACAACCCCCTTCCAGGTTAAAAATACCGTCATCAGACCATCCATGCTCATCGTCCCCGATCAACATCCGGTCAGGATCAGCCGAAAGGGTTGTCTTCCCTGTGCCCGATAGTCCAAAAAACAAAGCGACATCGCCTTCTTTGCCGACATTGGCTGAGCAATGCATCGACATGACCTTTTGAAGGGGTAAATAGTAGTTCATAACCGAAAAAATCCCTTTCTTCATCTCCCCGCCATACTCGGTTCCCCCAATTATAGCCAGTTTCTTTGTCAGGTCGAAAATAATAAAGACTTCGCTGTTTAAACCTAATTCCTTAAATTCTTTTTCAAAATATCCCGACGCGTTTAAAATCGTAAACTCCGGCGTAAAGCTCTCCAAATCATCCTGTTTAGGCCTGATGAACATATTTCTCACGAAATGGGAATGCCAGGCTTTTTTGGTAACGATTCTGATCGGCATACGGTATTTTTTCTCTGCACCACAATAACCATCAAAGAGGTATAGATCCGATCCCGACAAGAAATCGACGACCCTTGATTGTAGTTTTTCAAAAACCTCCAGCGTGATTTTCGCATTGACCGGTCCCCACCAAAGATTATCTGTTGATTCTTTCTCATCCACAAAAAACTTGTCTTTCGGTGATCTGCCGGTAAACTTCCCGGTCGATACGATTACCGAGCCATTGGGACCGATAACTCCTTCTTTATTAAATATCTGATGCTCTACTAATTTTTCTACCGGGAGGTTGCGATATAACTTACCAAATTTTTTAAAACCCAGTTTTTCCAGACCATAAGTAGCGGTTGACATTTAAAGGCTCCTGAATCAATTATGAATTAAATTGTTAAGTTAGTTTATAATATTTGATTTTTAAAATTTTATCTAGGGATTTGACAACTTATTTTCACGTTAATCACTATCTTGACGGAGATAATGATTGTTTAAAGAATTCTAAAAACTGTTATATTCCCACATGCAGTCTTTTTAACTGATTTAATTGTTTTTTTACTCTCTATTATCTACTTGCGTTTGTGCAATTCATTTTAATATGTTACTTTAGCATGAGTAAAACGAAACTGAATCATTTTGATAGACTATTTTTGTCTAGGCGGGGTTATTGATTTGTGATTTAACTAACTAATTTTGTTGGTTTGATAAGTTTTTATTTAGAAGTGCACCTATTTTGCATGTTAGAGATTATAATGCCTAACAGTTGCAATTTCGTCGAAGAAAGGCATCATTGCCAACCTTATATATTTAACATCCGGCTTTTGGGTATAAAAACGATGAAATTTAAAATTATTTTGCTCGGTATTGTGATCTTGGGCTTGTTTTCTGCCAAGTTATATGCGCAAATCGTAACCCCATCGCTTGATCCCGCCGTCGCGACCGAACTATCAGCCGCAATCAGTTGGCGGTTTGGTTCAACCATCGGTGTCGAAACAACCCAATTCCAAAAAACCGATGCCGTCTTAAGGAAAACCGACGGTAAAACTGTCAAGACGGAAGATAACCGCTCAAGCGCACTCGTAGCCTATCAGCCAACCCATACAACGATCCAACTTTTTATGGTTCCGGCCGAAAAGGATTACGACTGGGATCCAAGCACCGATACCTATCAATCCTTCCAAAGAGCTTATAACAAAGCAAGCTTAACCGTCAGAGGTAAAAATATTTTTTCCATTGGGGTCGGGGCTAACAATTTCACCATCACTAAAAATTCAATTATCAATCAAGTCAAATCATATGGAGGCAGTTTTTCCGTCAGGGTTTTTAAAGGGATTTTCATGGGGGCCGGACTTGAAAAGGTCACCGAAACACCGGGCCAGTTAGACCCGAGAAAATGGGACAAGCAGTATAGCGGTATCGCTTTTATGTACGGAGACCCTTTAAGTTACATGTTTCGGACTGAGCTTTCAGCCAGCAGCTCGAAAGAAGTCAAAACGGGTCCTACTGAAGATGAGATTCATCCAAAGACTTCTTATACTAACATAGCCGCGGAAGCTTTATTAAAAGGGTATCTTTTGACTTATCAAAAAACCCTTGAATCGGTTTTCGCCTATAACGAGCAGGGCGATGACAAAAAAAGAGATATGACCCGGTATGGAATCGGGATGAGAGGCTCGAATCTATCCTATGGATTTTACTTTTCTGAGGGTGAGGAAAGTATCAATACCATGTCCAGACCGATTCAGAAATATCAACTGACATTTGGCTTCAGTTTTATTTAACCGAAAGTCCAAATCGTCCCAATTATAAGGAAAGACCATGTACTTTTCAAAATTGAAATCCTTTATTTTAATTGCCTTACTTAGCTGTGGATTTTATAGCGGTAGCGCGTTGGCTCAGGTCATAACGCCTTCACTAGACCCCACCCAACCGATTGCGGCTCCGTCTCCAGCTGGATGGGTCAACAAAATGAGTGCCGGTGTTGGCTACACTGAACAAAGCGGAAACCGAGAACTAGGCGGCATTCAGGAATACGAATTCGATACCAAGGGAACCTCGGTGAACTTGGCTGTTTCCTTCAAAAACTTCTATCTGTCAGCGTCATCCTTTGCATACAACACGGCGACCAAACTCAACATTCCTATTGAAGGACCCTATAACATCAAAGATGCTGGAAGCCAAATTAATCTGTCTCTGGTTGGAAACCAGTTTGTTTCCATTGGACTAGGAGCCCGGGTAGCGGAATCGACCGATTATCTATCAGCTCTGATGCCCGAAGCTATCAACAAAGAGCAGTCCACCCTGGGAAATATCTCAATTTCGGTTAAGGAAATTTTTTTCATTGGTGGGGGTATTGAACGGGTCAAGAGGAGCAACGACTACGAAGTCCAGGGCCTCTGGAGCAACACTTCGGCCGGAATCGCTCTCAAATTAGGTCAACCTAGCGGAGTTCAGTTTCGAACAGAAATCTCCTCGACAACCTCTCCGGAAACAGCGAACGCTCCTAAAGGAGCCCTGTTGGAAGCAAAGCACTATAAAACAGCAACGACTCGGTATGCCATGGAGATCATGTTTAGTGGATTGATTTTTTCAGCGCTGAAAGTCGAAAAATCTACTAACGAACCTTATATTGACCAAATCACACTACAAAACAGCACCACGAATAATGAAGCCAATACCCAAGGAGGTGTTTTATGGATACCTGAACAAGGTCTGGTTTTAGGTTTTTATTTCAACAACATCTACTTAGAGCGTGATTATAATGACAAACACAGCTCATTTAGAATTCAGGCCGGCTATGTATTTTAATTTTCAGAGGGTATAACATTATGAAGACGGATTGGTTGCCAGAGTTTTCAGAACTCGTCCCTAAATTGCGTTTCATCGACCCTCTTGGCGCGTTTTTAACTGGAAACACGGACCCGCAACCAGTGGAATACGGCTTTACTGACCTCGTCAAACTGAGTGGTCATTCATGCCCTACCATTGCTAGTGCCTACGGTATGGTTCTCGAGGCCATGACCGCTCTTTATACTGAAAGTGAAACTCCCGTCCGTGGGGAAATCAGAGTCATCTGCCCAGGACAACCAACCATCGGCGCTAACGGCCCTTTGAGCCAGGCGATCGGATTTTTGACTGGAGCCGCAACCGAAAATGGTTTTAAAGGGTTGGCAGGCAAGTTTAAAAGACAAGACCTGCTCGAATTCAACGGCGATGAGACCCATAAAGCGCCTTTCAGTTTTATCAGGCAAGATACAGGGAAAAAAATTCAAATCCGGTTTCATCACGACAAAATCCCAGCCTCTCTCCAGCTTGGCGAATTAATGCAGAAATGTCTTTCCAATAACGCCAGTACGCTTGAAGTTAAAGAGTTCGGCAGGCTTTGGCAGGAAAGGGTTCGTTTCATTTTAGTCGAGGATAATAATCGAAAAGCCCTCTTTGAAATCCTAAATGGGTCATCAAGGTAACAAATAATTTATATCCTTGGCATTCCCCACCCGTCATCTATCTGTTTTGGATAATTTCCATTTTCCGGTTGAAAAAATTACAGCAGAAAAGCAGAATAAAAAACCACTCTTTTTTGAAGCCGATAGTTTCGGCAGTCTTACTTTAACAAACCCTTTCATCCACAACTTATTAACATGAACCCCATAGAAAAACAGCTGATCTGTCCTAAACTTAAACTTTTTCTCAAGGGCAAAGTCAGAGAGGTTTACGATTTTGACGACAAGCTCCTTATTGTCGCGACCGATCAAATATCGGCCTTCGATGTCGTTTTGCCGAGCGTCATCAAGGGGAAAGGCGAAATCCTCAATAAAATATCCAACTTCTGGTTCGGTCACTTTTCAAAAACGGTGAAAAACCACCTCATTTCCACTGATGTTAAAAACTTTCCATCCGAATGCCAAGAATACAAGACCCAGCTAGAAGGCAGATCAGTTCTGGTTTTGAAGACCCAAATGGTTCAATTCGAGTCGATCGTTCGAGGTTATCTGTCCGGTTCGGGATACAAGGATTATTTAAAGACCGGCGCGGTCTGCGGAATCGAGTTGCCCAAGGGTCTTTTAGATTCGGCTAAGTTGGAAAAACCCATTTTTACCCCTTCCACCAAGGCCCATCAAGGTCATGATATCAATATTTCAGAAAAGGAACTAAAAACTCAAGTTGATTCGGGTTTGGTCGATAAAATCAAAAACGTATCCCTTGATATCTATTCAAAAGCTCATAAATTCGCTCTAGGAAAAGGCATTATCATCGCTGATACCAAGTTTGAATTCGGAATTTTAAACGGTGAGATTATTCTAATCGATGAGATTTTGACCCCGGATTCATCCCGTTTTTGGCCGGCGGATGAATATGTCCCGGGTAAAACTCAAAACAGCTTCGACAAACAGATCATCCGTAATTACTTAGAGGGGCTTAACTGGGATAAAAAATACCCCGGACCAGCCTTACCCCAGGAGGTCATCGACAAGACAATCGTCAGATACAGTGAGCTTTACAACAAAATTGTCGAACCTGCTTGAAATAAATTGAAATGAAAGATAAAATAATAGATGAACTTATTTCAATCCATGCAATAAAATTTGGAGATTTTACCTTAAAGTCGGGTATTCAGTCCCCCATTTACATCGACTTGAGAATTTTGGTGAGTTACCCAAGGCTCATGTCTGATTTGGCGCAAATTTTTTTTGAACTTTCTGAGAAAATCGAATTTGATCTCGTTTCGGGAATACCCTATACCGCTTTGCCGATAGCCACCCTCTTCAGCCAGTTATGTGCCCTGCCAATGATCTATTGCCGCAAGGAAAAAAAGAGCTACGGTACGGCCAGACAAATAGAGGGAATTTTTCAGCCAGGCGAGCAGGTTTTGATTATCGACGATCTCATCACCAATGGCCAGTCCAAAATAGAGACCCTGGAGCCATTTAAAGAAGCGGGTTTAATTGTTAAGGACGTGCTTGTCTTAATTGACCGTAAGCAAGGTGGTGAGGAACTTTTAGGACAAATGGGAATTCGGCTTCATTCTTTTTTGAGTGTATATGAAATTTTGGACCGCGTTTATCAACAAAATATAATCGACCATAATAAATACTCTCAAGTTTTAATATTTTTGAAAAACTCGACGAAACAGACTCACTGAATTTCGGTATCATCAAAAAGATACTACCGGATGAAAGGCCTTTAGGAGAAACAAGTGAACAGCAGATCATTACTGACCGGCCTCGTGCTTCTGGTCTTATTCTTTACCATCGTCAACAGTTTCCAGTGGCAATCTTCCAACGTCAAAGAAGTCGATTACAGCGATTTTTTACTTTCTCTCGACAAGGGGCAAATCCGCTCAGTTGAAGTCAAGGGGAACCGCATCAAGGGCATCAACAACGCCGGTATGCCCTTCCATACACAAGGAACCTACGATCCTACCCTGATCCCGAAACTTCGCGCGCACAATGTCAATATCCTGATTGAGTCTGAAGACAACACGCCTTGGTATCTCGTTTTACTTCTACAATGGGGTCCGCTTTTGCTTTTGATCGGTGTTTGGATTTTCATGATGAAAAAAATGCCCGGTTCGGGAAAAATCATGTCGATTGGCAAATCAAAAGCCCGTCGTTATGAAGAAGAAACAAAGGATATCACTTTTGCCTGCGTCGCGGGAGTTGAGGAAGCCAAGGAGGAATTAAGCGAAATCGTCGATTTTCTAAAAGACCCCGCCAAGTTTCAGAAACTGGGTGGTAAAATCCCCAAAGGCGTTATCATGATCGGACCACCGGGCACAGGAAAAACCATGCTGGCTAAAGCAGTCGCGGGAGAAGCAGGCGTTCCCTTTTTTAGTATTTCTGGTTCAGACTTCGTCGAGATGTTCGTCGGTGTTGGCGCTAGCCGGGTGAGAGACCTTTTCGATGAAGGAATCAAAGACGCGCCCTGCATTATCTTCATTGACGAGATCGACGCGGTTGGTAGGCACAGGGGTGCGGGTCTCGGAAGCGGCCATGACGAAAGGGAACAAACCCTGAACGCCTTGCTGGTTGAAATGGACGGATTCGATGGATCAGAAGGGGTTATCACCATCGCCGCAACCAACCGTCAGGATATCTTAGATCCAGCGTTGATGAGGCCAGGCCGTTTCGATCGGCAGGTTTATGTCGGACTTCCCGATATCCGAGGCAGAAAACAGATCGTTGAGGTTCACAGCAAGAATATCGTTCTTTCAAAAAATACGCCCTTAGATAGTATCGCCAAAGGGACCCCTGGTTTCAGCGGGGCTGAACTGGCCAATCTCGTCAACGAAAGCGCGTTGCACGCCGCCAGATTAAATAAAAAAGAAGTGGAACTAGAAGACCTTGAATGGGCTAGAGACAAGATCATGATGGGGGCTGAACGAAGATCTCTAATCATGAAGGATGAGGAGAAAAAAGCGACCGCCTACCACGAGGCAGGCCACGCGCTGGTGTCTTCTTACCTCAAAGGCACCGATCCGGTTCATAAAATCACTATCATTCCCAGAGGCCGGACTCTCGGCACCACCTCCTTTCTGCCTGAAACGGACCGTTTGAGTATGGACAAAGAGGCTCTCACCAACAAGATCACCATCGCCCTCGGTGGTAGAGCCGCCGAGATGCTGATCTATGACGACATTACCACCGGTGTCGAAGGGGACTTGAAGAGCGCGACCGATATCGCCTACAAGATGGTGTGCCAATGGGGCATGAGCTCTCAGTTGGGCGCGATGACAATTCCTCAGGGCGATAGTGGCAACTACCTGGCGATGGACTATATGCCTGAGGAGACGGTCTCGGAGGATATCCAGAAAATCGTGGATCAGGATGTCCAAAGTATCATAGCGGACTGTAACTCCAAAGCCGCCAAAATTCTCATTGATCACAAAGAGGAGTTGGAAAAATTGGCTGAGCTTCTGATCGAAAAAGAAACGGTCAACCTTGAAGAATTAAACGAAATATTAGGCAGGGAGACACCAAAGGAAACTCCCATACCGAGTTTCGGTCCCGATGAGCCTCAAGAAGAGTTTCTATCATGAAATATTTATTTTTTCAGCTCTTACCGAAAAACCTGTTAAGCCGCCTGATGGGAGTGCTCGCTGATATTAAATTCCCATCGCCTTTTTTGTTATCCATCATCAAGGCCTACAGCTACCTTTACGGTATTAATATGAATGAAATGGCCAAGTCGCCTAATGAATTAAAAAACTTCAACGAATTTTTCACCCGAAAGCTCAAACCTGAACTCAGACCGATTGACCCTGGTGAAAAAAGCGTTATCAGCCCTGTAGACGGAACTATCTCGGAATTCGGCGCGATCAAAGAGGGGCTCTTAACGCAAACCAAGGGAATCTTTTATACCCTAGAGGATTTAGTGGGGGAAAAGTATTCCAAACTCTTCGAGCAGGGTTATTTCATCACGATCTATCTTAGTCCCGCGGATTATCACCGCATCCACACACCCGTTAGCGGGAAAGTCAGCAATTTCAATTATTTTTCAGGGAACCTCTGGCCGGTTAACCGGTTTGGGGTCGAGGAGATCGGCGCTCTCTTGGCGATCAACGAACGGATCGTAACCCCGATTAAAAACAAGGTCGGTATCGTTGGATTGGTCAAGGTAGGGGCGTTGGTCGTTGGAAAGATTACCCTCGATTATAGCGATATCAGTAGCAACTCAAAGGGTTTAAAATCTTTGCATTTGCCTGTCCTGCCCGAAAAAAACTATGATAAAGGTGACGAAATCGGGAAATTCATGCTAGGCAGTACCGTGATTCTTTTGTTTCAGAAAAACCAGTTTAAACCCGGTGAGCTTCATAGAGATAAAAAAATCCGTATGGGAGAAAAAATCGGCGAAATGATCAGCTCTTAAGCATTTCGATCAAGGTCGAAGGAATCTTGTCCAATGACACGACTTTTCCAGCGCCTCCGTTTTCTACCGCTTCCTTAGGCATGCCATAAACAACGCAGGATGCTTCGTCCTGAGCAATGGTCAAAGCTCCACTATTTCGCATCTCCAGCATTCCCTTAGCCCCATCAGCCCCCATCCCCGTCAAAATAACACCTATGGCGTTTTTACCCGCGCATTCGGCGGCTGAATGAAAGATCACATCGACCGAAGGACGGTGGCGGTTGACCAAAGGCCCTTTCTTGACTTCGACGAAGTACTGGCTTCCCTGTTTTTTCAACAACATATGGTTATCCCCTGGCGCGATCAAGACCAGTCCGTTTCTTAAAATATCCCCGTTTTCGGCTTCCTTGACATCCAGTTCAAGGCATATTTGATTAAGACGATCAGCAAACGATTTGGTGAAACCTTCGGGCATATGCTGGACGATTACGATGCCGGGGATCGTTCCAGGTAAGCCTTCCAATACATGTCTGATAGCTTCGGTTCCACCCGTCGAAGCGCCGATAACAATCACTTTTCCAGTAGCCAGGGATGAAGTTAATTGATGCTTGACCATCAAGGAAGAGGATTTTTGCTGTAAACGGGCTTTCGCACCGTGATAAAGCATATCGCATAGCTGACTGATAACCTTAGGCAAACGGTTAGCGACATCGTACTGAGGTTTTGGAAAAAGATCGATGGCTCCCAACTCCAAGGCCTTGATACAAAGCTCCCGGTTATCATTTAAAAGCGAACTAATCACGATAATCGGAATTGGCCAATGTTTCATCAGCACTGAGATGAACTCGAGACCGTTCATCCTGGGCATGTTCAAATCCAATGTTATGATATCTGGTTTTAACTCAATTATCATATCGCGAGCTTCATACGCATCTCCGGCCGTACCCAACACCTCAATCCTCGAATCTTTGGAAAATCCTTTTTGAAGGATGCTCCTGACTACTGCGGAGTCATCAACGATGATCACTTTCACCTTTTCGCTCATCTTTTATGCCTTTATCTCGTTAAGTTCCTTTTCAAAGTTAAACTGACCCAAGTAATTGTGAACAATCTTTCCCGTACGAACGTCAAATTGAATTTTTCTTCCCGTATGACCGCCAATATCCCTTCCGGTTATTTCCAATTTCAATTTACCCAATACTTTTAAGGTGATCTCAATATTTCTGTCACCCACATTCACTCCTCCCTTAAAACCGTACTTCGCCATTCCGTTCGCTCCGCCAAAAATCTTGGCCTGTATAAACCGGGGGTAACAACCCTCCTCCCTTAGCATATCATACAGAACGTAGGTCGCTACATTGCCGTACCGAGTCGAAATCGGTTGATCATCTGGATTGACCGGCAACATTACATGGTTCATCCCGCCGATTTGCCTCTTGCTGTCCCACAAACAAACCGCGACGCAAGAGCCCAAAACCGTGTTGATAACCATATCCTCCTTGCTGATGAAAATCTCACCAGGATGAAGATGGTAGCTCTTCTTTTTAATTAAAAAAACACTACTACCCATTTAAAAGTTCCTCAATCTTATCCAAGAGGATATTCGCTCTAAAGGGTTTTGTCATATAAGCGTCCGCTCCGACAGAAAAGCCTTCCTCCTCATCTTGTTTTCTTCCTTTGGCCGTCAGAAGAATAATTTTGATTTTTTTTGTTTTTTCGTCACTCTTCAGCCTTTTGCAGACTTCATAGCCGGTGATATCCGGCATCATAATATCCAGCACGATCAACTCAGGTGGGTCTTTTTCCACACTTTGAATCGCTTCGGTACCATTGCTGGCGTTTTGTACCTGATAGCCTTTGAATTCCAAGCGAAAAGCAACCAAATCCCTGATTTTTTTTTCATCATCCACTATAAGAACCTTTCTACTCATCAAACCTCCTTTATGCCATCGTTAACAATTATTTTTGATAAATCGCGGGTTGCAAATATTTAAGGGATGTTTTAATACCGCTTAAACTTTCCGCATTTCCAATAATAAATATACCACCTGCCGTTAGCTGCCTGGCAAGTCGTTCGACTAGACGTTCTCTCGTTTCCTTATCGAAATAGATCATCACATTGCGACACAATATCACGTCAAATTGAGCTTTCAGGGGAAAAGGTTCCATCAGGTTCAGACGGCGAAAAGAAACCAACTCCTTTAATTGCTCCTTCACCATGTAGTACCCATTCCATTGGTTATGTCCTTTATAGAAATATTTTTTTAACTGCGCGACCGGAATCGGTCGGACCAGTTCTTCCGAATATACACCAGCTTCAGCCTCGGCCAAAACCTTGGTCGAAATATCCGTCGCCAGAATCTTAATGTCTTTGTCTTTTGCGTCGCGAAGATGCTCCAATATCGTAATCGCCCAAGTATAGGCTTCCTCTCCGCTCGAACTCGCTGCGCTCCATAACCTGATCTTGTTTTTCCTTTCCAGCCGCGGATAGACATTATTTTTTAAAAACTCAAAATGGACCGACTCCCGGAAAAAATCAGTCTTATTAGTAGAAATGACGTTTAACATCTGGCTGAACTCATCGTGATGATCAGGATGCGTCACATATTCTCGGTATTTTTTATAAGAAATGATGTTTAAAGCCACCATCCTCTTTCTGAGACGCGTCATCAAGAGTTGTTTCTTGTTATCGGTAAAGTTGATACCACAAGTATCATAAATCAAGCGTTGATACTGATTGTACTCAGCGTCCGACATTGCTGTTTCGATCATGTGGTCTCTAACCTCTTTCCAATTTTATATGGCAGGCGGAATTTAAAAACCGCTCCATTAGAATTATTTTCAGCCCAGATTGTCCCCATATGCCCTTCGATGATCTTCTTGGAAATGGTTAATCCCAAACCAGTGCCTTTAGCATTATAACCGCTTCTTTTGATTTGCTGAAATTTTAGAAATATATCACTTAATTTCTCAACTGGGATACCCGGTCCCTGATCTCTGATGGAAACCGTAAAATCATCAGCCCCCTGCTCTACCCCAATCTCGATCTTTCCATTATCAGGAGAGTGTTTAATCGCGTTGCCCAAAAGATTAACCAATGCCTGGGTTATTCGGTCTCCGTCTCCGTAAAATTGTATGTCCACAGGATTGTAATTTATTGTAATATTATTATCTTCTGTCAACAACCCTCCAACTGAGTGGATCGACCTCTTTATTTCGTCATCCAATTTAGTTTTTCTAAAATCGAACTCGACAGGTCCGGATGTCATTGTCGATAGATCCAGGATATTTTCGATCAATTGATTCAACCGTTCTGATTCTTCTATTATAATATAGCAAAACTTCTTTTTTTGTCCATCATCCAAATCGCATTCGGCGATCGTATCCGCATAACCCAGGATCGACGCGATCGGTGTTCTCAATTCGTGAGAGACCGTCGCTAAAAAATCGTCCTTTAACCTATCAAGACTTTTTAACTCTCCAAGCGCTTTTTCAAGACGATCATTGGCGTTTTTCAAATCCCTAACCCTTTCCTGCACCTTCTGTTCGAGTCCATTTTTAGTGTTAATCAATTCTTCTTCGATCTTTTTTCTATCTGAAATATCTTCTTTTATCGCCAAATAATTAGTGATTTCTCCATCGACGTTCCTTAAGGGAGAGATTGAAGCGACCTCCCAGTAATACTCTCCGTTTTTTTTCTTATTGTAGAGCTCCCCTCTCCAAGTCTGCCCCCTTAATAACGTTTGCCATAACCCCTCATAGACTTCTTTTGCCATTTTCCCTGAACTGAAAATTCTTGGATTTCCCCCAATAACTTCCTCGGCTGAGTACCCTGTCTCCTCACAGAAATAGGGATTGACATACTCAATCACGGCATCGGTGTTAGTGATGATGACAGACACGGGACTCTGATCCACCACCTGAGATAGGGTCGCGATCACTTCCGCGTCAGCTTTCTTTTGCGTTAGGTCCTTCACTAAAAAAACAACCCCTTCTCGCCCTTCCAATTCGCTAGCTAAGACATTCCCCGAACACAAAACAGGTACTTGCTTGCCCTTTTTAGTCAACCAAATCGTCTCGAAGGTTTTATCCTGACTTTTTAGACTCGCCGAATCCCAACATAGATCAATATACCTCTGTTCTTTTTCTTTAAAAAATTCATCGAACTTCATCCCCATCAAGTCGGTTTTATCAGCGTCCAACATTTTCAAACCAGCGGGGTTAACCCTACTTACCTTTTTATCCAAAGTAAAAACGATCAGTGTATCATAAAGGGAATTGATGATATCTTCGGTCTGTTCATTCACACGCGACAAATTTCTCATCATCGCGTTTCGGGACTCCATGATCAGCCCCAATTCATCGTTGTGGATATCAGAATCATCGATATAGGAGAATTTGGAAGACTGGCTAGACTCCAGGTTTTTTGAAATGATAAGACGGATCGGTCGATGAATCCGGTAATAATAATGAATCCATGTTAATGCCGATAAAAAACCCCCAAAAAAGATCATGACGATAAAAAATTGAAAAAAATCATCAAATTCCTTGATGATTAGCGAATTATATGAAAACCGCAGACCGATAACAAAATAATGGTCCTTATTCATTGTATTCGTATAAAAAGGCTCGAATACCAATATTTCTTTACTGTTAATTCGATAACTCCCTTCCTCGCCGGCGATCATTTTTTTAACCAATTTGGATGGATATTCATCGTTGATACTTTTAGATTTATTAATTGTTACTGGCTCTCCTTTGGAGTAAAAAAGGAGATAGTTGCCTTCCTGATCCAAAACAAAAAAGCTTTCGCTTTGCCTCTTAAGATAAAATAATTTCTCAGGAAGATTATTCAGGTAAGGCGTGAAATTACCATCCTCTGAGGACATAAGTCTTTCGTGGAAATGAAAAGCTGTTTTATGCATGATCATCTTCGATTTGGCTTCGAGATATTCACCCTGAATATCAACCAGAAGATACCGACCAAACCAACCCATCAAAAGCAGAGGGATCGATAAGAGCAAAAGCTGAAAGAGTAATAAATTTCTAAAAATCCAACTCTTATTTAATATTTTAACGAGCTTCATTAACTTAATATTTTAATTCTGGTTTTTCCAGGCATTAACGATGGACTTCGTATCCATTATCAACCCAAAGCGACCGTTTCCTAATATCGCTCCTCCGCTGATACCGATTAGACCGTCCAGATGGTCCTTTAAGCTTTCCACCACAACCTGTTGTTGAGACAGCAACTCATCGGCCAGCAAACCATAAGGCTTGTCTTGCTCCCGAACCACAAAAATCACCTTTTTGGTAATATCGATTTCATCGACCGGGATATTAAACACTTTGCCCAATTTAACGATCGGCATGGCCTGATCCCGATAAATCACAAACTCGTCGTTCTCATCTTTAGCTCGTTTGATATCTCCTTTTAAAACGCTAAAGGTATGTTCCACCGTAAATATCGGGAAAATAGCAAACGTTTTGCCTATTCTGGCGACCAACCCATCGATAATCGACGTGCTGGTCATGATCGGCAGATGAATCATGAAGCAGGTTCCTTTGCCTTTTTCGCTTTCAATGATAATTCTTCCGCCCATTTTAATGATTGCGGTTTTAACCACATCCATCCCGACACCCCTTCCAGAAACATCTGATATCTCATCGGCGGTAGAAAACCCTGGTTGAAAAATCTGTTCAAAAATTTCCTGGTCTGTTAATTCCGCATCCGGTGCAAGCAAACCCTTCTCTGTCGCTTTTTTTAATATTTTTTCTTTGTCGAGACCCTTACCATCATCTGAAATCATTAAAATAATCTTATCGCTGGTCAATTTAATACTGACCTTAATCAATCCTGACAGGGCCTTGCCGACGCGAATCCTGTCATCTGGGAGTTCAATACCGTGATCAACCGAATTTCTGATCATGTGGATTAAAAAATTTGACAGGGTCTCGAAGGTGTTTTTATGAATCTCGATTTGTTCACCGACCGTTTCAAAAGCCACCTTTTTATTTTTCTTTTTGGCCAAGTCCATCACCAGTCTCTGAAGCCTCTTAAAGATGCCCACCATTGGAAGCATATGGGTATCGGCGACTTTGGTCCTGAGATTATCAGTAACACGAATGAGATTTTCAATCTTGTTTCTGGTGCTGAAATGAGCGTTGTGAATGGTCGGGTCCTCCTTGATAGCGTTCATCAGCACCGTCAACTCACCAATCATGCTGTAGAGTTCTTCCATCTTGGTCGTGGATATCCGAATGGAATCTTCCTTGTTTTCTTGAGTACTTGCTTGGGCTGCCGATTGATCAGACACAAAATTCTTCTTGACCGAATCCAAATCCAAATCCTGAATGCTTTTTCCCTCAATCAGGTTTTCAATCCCTTTCAAAAGAGGCTCAAGCTGGATCACGGCAGGAAAACGAGGTTTTTTATCTTTTGACTGCTCCAGCTTCATGCTGAGGTTGCTAAACAGAAGCCTTATCATATCAACCACACGTAATGTGGTTCTGATAATCGTCTGAGATAATATATCAGGGTTGGAGCGTACATGATCTAAAAGATTTTCACCTGCGTGGCTGATATGCTGAATCGAATTTAACCCCAAAAAGGAAGCCGTCCCCTTAATGCTGTGCAGGTGACGAAAAATACTATCGATATCCAAATTTTTGGGATCGTCTTCCGCCGATAACAGCTTATCCTCAATCTCCTCCATAGGGTCTAACGCTTCCTGTATGAAATCCTCGATGATAACCCGGTTTTCAGCGTCCGTAGTTCCAAAATCAAAAAAGGTCACTTCCTTGAAAACCTTGTCCACCGTCGCGCGTTCCTTTTCAGAAAGAACCCTTTTTTCCTCTTTTTCTGAAACAAACATCTGATAGATGCCGTTGACCAGTTCAAATTCCTGCTCAGAAAAGCCTTTCTCCAGACCCTCCTCTGAATCCAACGCAGTTTCGATTACCTCAAAAATATTTAAGGCATAACTTAATCCCGTGAAATGGCTTTCACCTCCGGCTTCAACCGATTTTAATATATTTTCAAGCTTACCGAAGGAACTTCCTAGGTTTTCTAGCTTATGAATCGAACAGGATTTTCTGATTTCCAGGAGGATCGGTGTGATTTCCTTAAGATCTGGCGGTGTCGAACTGAAAATATCAAGCTTGGTAAAAATAATTTTGAGGCTCTTTAATTGGGGCAGGACATCTTCCAACTCCTTGACTACAGTCTTTAATTTCGCATCCTTTGCCATTGTTTCCATCCCTTGTAATCATAAACAAAAAAGACAACTAAAAAATCACCAATTAACTTTAAAGTCTTGTTGCCTGCCATGCTTAATCGGGTATAACAACACTCTTGTGATAGTATCTAGTTACAAAGGAGGAGCCGTCACAATCAACTTTCCCTATGATCCACAACAATTTAATTACATCCGCAAAAACAAATTTCCTTACACGCTTTCAGGCTTGCTAATCAAAACCAATTCTTCGTTAGTCAATATTTTTGCCATATCCAATACGATTATCACCCTTTTATCCAGTTTGGCCATCCCACGGATAAAAACCGTATTGATATTAGAACCGAGATCTGGACTATCTTCAAATTCGGCTTCGTCAATGGTGACAACACCCACTAAAAAATCGACAATTGTGCCGGTTAATTTCCCTTGTATATCCACAACAACAATGCAGGATTCGCTGGAGGGTTTCCTTTGTTCCATCCTGAATTTCAATCTTAGATCAATGACCGGAATAATTTTCCCCCTAAGATTAATCACTCCCTTCATAAAATCTGGAGTCTGAGGTACAGGATCGATTTCCAGCATCCCCACTACCTCCCTGGCCTCAAGGATCTGTATCCCATATTCTTGCTCACCAATTAAAAATGTTAGTAACTTACCGCCTGATTCTTCAAACAGCTGATTTCCACTTTCGCTCATAAATCTCCTTTCGAGAATATTTTCCAAGTAATCTATAACTTGTAAGATAAATTATACGAAATTACGCTATTATTTACAAATAGTTATTTAAAACTATGGGTTTTCTGAATAAAGCTCACCGGATCTATGATTAGCCCAACCCTACCGTCACCTAGGATCGTCCCCCCCGAAATCCCTTTGAGGCCCGAAAAGCGTTCGCCCATATTTTGTATTACGATTTGCTGCCGGTGAATCAGTTCATCAACCATAAGTCCATACTTCTTGTTTCCGTCATTGACCACCACGATGACCGCCTCGGATGGGTCTTTTACTAAAGGTTCAATGTGGTAGATCCGATAGATTCTAACTATTGGGATTAAATCGCCCGCCAGTAAAAAAAACTCGTCATCCCTACCCTGGAATCCCTTTAAAGAGCTTTTATCCGGCGTTACCGTCTGATCGACATCCAAAATAGGTAAGATAAAACGATTTTCTCCCACCGCAACGACCAAACCCTCGATAATCGATGTCGTCAGTGGCATTTTTAAGATGAAAGTCGTGCCTTTCCCAATCTCGCTCTCTATATTAATTTTTCCTCGCAGGGATTCCACCGTTTTAGTAACAACATCGAGACCAACTCCCCTACCTGAAATATCGGTAATTTTTTTTGCTGTTGAAAAGCCCGGCATAAAAATAAAACCGAAAACCTCCTTGTCGGTCAGTTTATCGGTTTCTTTTGCCAAGCCCTTTGAAATCGCCTTTTGAAAAATGACATCCCGGTTTAGCCCCTTACCATCGTCTGTTATTTTCAGCATGATGGCATCGCCTAAATGTTGTGCGCTGAGTTGCACAAGCCCTGCTTTTTTCTTTTTGGAGACCTTTCTTTCCTTCTCCTCTTCGATACCGTGATCGATTGAGTTTCTGACAATATGCATTAAGGGCGCATAGATATTGTCGATGATGCTTTTATCGACCAGCGTTCCAGCACCACTAACCTCTAAATTAATCTCCTTTTTGGATTTTTGGGATAAATCACGCACTTGTCTGGATAATTTGGTGAAAATAGTACTGATGGGAAACATGCGGATTCCAAGAACCTTATCCCTTAAACTTTCGGTGATTTTCTCCAAATGATCCAGATGACGGTGGAGACTTCGGTCTTTTAACTCAGCTATAATTGGGTTTTGAGTCAACAAGGACAAGGCTACCACCATCTCTCCAACTTCACCGGAAAGCTCATCCAGCTTGTCTGCCGGAACTTTCAACATTTCAACAACCTTACTTGCTTTCCCGCCTTCCGATTGGGCTGAAACTTTCGTCTTTTTCACCTCAATCGGTTTTTCTATCAGGTTTTGGCGTTCATCATCCTGATACTCGATTTTATCAGTGATAACATCCCTGTTCTTTTCAACTTCATCAAAGGGGATTTTTGATAAAACTTCTTGATCCCCCAGGTCCTTCGCACCAATTGGCAAGTCTTGTTGTTGCCGCTTTTCACTTTTATTCTCGAGATTATCCAAACAGGTAAAAAATTCTTGGATGCTAACCGTCTCGACTTCTCTGCCTTCAATCAACTCTGTCAATTGGGACACCAATCCCTTTAAAGTATCCACCGAAATAAAAAGCAAACTGATAACATCCCCGTCGATTTCTTGTTTTCCATCCCGAACTACCCCCAACACATCCTCAGTCCGGTGCGCAACCTTGCCGATCGTTGAAATCCCCAGAAACCCAGCAGTTCCCTTGATGGTGTGCATCACCCTGAAAATCTGATCGACGAGATCCTTGCGAGCAAAATCCTGTTCCAATTCCATTAAGTTGCTCTCGACCAACTCAATGCCTTCGGTCGCCTCATTGATAAAATCGGAAGCCAGACCATCGTCGATAATATCCTGAGGGGGCAAATTCTGAATAACTTCGGTGGGCTCCTCATGCTCAACTTCTAGGTTCTCCGTCTTTTCAGCGAACATCTTCTGTAATCGTTCCAAAGCCTTGTCGAAATCATCGAAGGTATCCTCTCCATGGATATAGGATTCTAGAGTTTCATCTAAAAATTCGTAAAGATTTAAAACATAAGACAACCCCGTATAATGGCTGATATGCTCGGTTACCACCTCCGTTAAAAGCTCGTTAATAAAACCGATCGCTCTCTCGAAGTAAGGGACATTAAATTTCTTAAATTCACCCAGCAGGAGATCAAAGAGATTCATTATCTCACCGCAACCCTGAATCTTGTAGATCCTTAAATCCGCCATTACCAGCTTTAAATTCAGGTTATCACGGATTGGAAGCAATTCAACTTCAAATTGCTTTCTCTCCTCATCGTTTAATTTTAGATGTTCTGTCACACCTGCCCCAAAAATAATTTAAAAAGAAAGCGGATTGGTCTCATTTGAAACAGGTGAATGAACCGACCCTCACAAACCTCCATTTGTTTAATCGACAAGATATTTATTTTAATATTAAATTTACCAATTAATTATTTTTATCACAATGTAATTGTCACTTCAATTCTCATTATAATATAAAAAATAAAATCATACAGATTTAATCAATGAATAACCGTTTCTTTTTAAGCCCTATTTTTTTTGGAATCGGCGGTATTCTTGCTTGGTTACATCAAAAGTGATAACCGTTCTCGATGGCACCGACTCGGTAATCCAGACGTTTCCACCGATAACCGAGTCTCTGCCGATAACCGTATCGCCTCCCAAAATATTACACCCAGCATACAGTACAACATTGTCCTCGATGGTGGGATGCCGTTTTTGTCCTTTTACCAAAGCACCGTTATCATCCTTTCGAAAACTTAAGGCACCCAACGTTACTCCTTGATAGATCTTAACATTATCACCAATTCTACAAGTCTCGCCAATAACCACTCCGGTTCCATGATCGATAAAAAGACTCTCACCAATTATTGAGCCTGGATGGATATCAATCCCGGTCTTGGTATGAGCGTATTCGGAAATCATACGTGGAATAAGCGGTACATCGCGAATATACATCTCATGGGCGAAACGATGAAGCGATATCGCCTGAATGGATGGATAGCTCATGATGACTTCCTCATGACTTTGAGCGGCAGGATCTCCTATATAAGCGGCCTCCACATCCTTTTTTAAAAGCACTCTGATTTTAGGTATCTGCGCTAATACCTCAAGGGTTATTTTCTCGGCCTCCTCCTGATGCTCCTGATGTTTATTTTGCTTCCGATCAAAACAAAGGCTTCTTAATATCTGCAAAAACAATCTCTGGTAGACCGCATCCAGAATATAACCACTCCAGTTACTCAGATTTCCGCTGTGGATTCTCTCGACACTATAAAATCCGGGAAAAAGCAAATGCATCAGTTTTTTTACGATATCAACCATTTCAGGATTTGAAGGCAAATTGACACCCTCAACATGGTTGATACCCCCCTGCAAATCGTAGGTCTTGACAATCTCGTTGTGAATGATCCCCAGTTGTTCTTCCGTTTTTAGTTTTTCAGGCATTATAATATTTCAAACGTTAAAGGTTATCCCTGTTGTAATAAATTAAATTTAGCCCAATTTATTAAGAAGCTAACAGCTTCATCCTTGAGTTTCAACTCTATTTTCAATCGGCAAATCTCAGGCAAATATTCTTTGAAAGACTCCAGTTTCGACCAGTCTTTCTCGGTACACAAAATCAAATCATATTCGTTTTTCTGAAAATATTTCTCTAGTCGTTTTTGTGTCTCACTTTGATATCCTTCGTGGTCAGGAAAAACCAAATGATCCACGACGATCCCACCAAGCGAATCAACTAACTTTGTGAAACTCGATGGATTCCCAACCCCGGAAAATAAGAGGCATTTCTTTCCGTTTAACCATTCTGGCTGTTTTATCTCCGCTCTCTTTGAAGATAAAATAGCCATCGGCGTTAATTCGCTTTCCCATTCCTTGATTTTTCCCGGCAGAAATCCACGTATCTTCTCCATTATCTCATCGGCCGATTTCAAGTTGCAACGAGTATAAATAATCACATCAGCCCTTTTCAACTGATTTAAAGGCTCTCTGAGTGGACCCAACGGCAAGAGGTAGCCATTACCAACGCCGGCCATGGAATCGATCATAACGATATTCAGGTCTCTCTTCAGACGAATGTGCTGCATGCCGTCATCCAGCAAAAGCAAATCAGCCTTAGGCTCCGCCAGCTTAGCCGAAAGATATCTCTCAGGCGAAATATAAAATGAGGTCTTAGGATGCTTTTGAAACAACATCCAGGGTTCATCTCCGAATTCAACGCAGGAACCACTTGGGGCTGTCTGTTGATTCAGGATAACCACTCCCCCACCTTTTTTTGACTTATACCCCCTTGTCAATACGGCTGAGCTCAAACCGTTTTCATCAAATATTTCAAGCAGTCGATCAATCATAGGACTCTTACCGGTGCCTCCAACAGTGATATTGCCGATCGATATCACCGGTTTTTGTGACGATCTGGTTTTAAAGATTCCAATCCTGAACAAAAAAAGCCTGATACGAACCAAAAAAGTGTATACCTGACTAATAGTCCATAAAAAAGACCACTTGATGATATTTCCCCATTTCGGCTCTAGTTGAAAATCGATCAAAACCATTTGCCACTATCCCTCATGGACTGTTAAATATGCATATTCCATTTTTTGACTTGTTTTGAGATACCCTTGAATTTTGCGTAATATCCCATTTGGGTTTATGGGTTGCCAGCGATTTCGCTCAACTCCGCGACTGCCATATCAATATCTTCGGTATCTATTCGCCTCATTATATTCATTCCCTTGAGTGAAAGTGTGTAGAGTCTGTCGTAATAATTCTCAAGAATATACTTAAAGCAAATATGATCTTCCCCCCTGTCGAAGAGTTCCACCAACCAATAGATCCTGTCTTTTCCAAGACTTCTTTTCAGCTTAAGGATAATCTCTCTTATCAAAGGTCTGTTTTTACCCTCCTCATCAATATATTCGTCAATGGTCCTCTGCGTCCTGGTTTTAATAGAGGCTTCAAGCAAAATCACCTTCGCTTTTTGCATACCCTCAAACACAACTCTCGGTATGGTAAGGTTGCCAATTTTTCTGCTTTCTCCTTCGATAAAAAGAGCCCTGTTTAAGTCAAGCAAGCTCAGCTGACGAAAAAGCTCACCCTCAAAAACCTTCTGTTTTCTGGGCGATTTCCCAACGGCTCCAAACAGTGATCCTCGGTGCTGTGCAATTCCCTCAAGATCCAGCGCATTATCAAGCCTTTCGATAACCAGGGTTTTGCCTACCCCTGTTTGTCCACACAACAGAAAAGGTTCCCTAAATTCGATTTCATCAAGTCCTTTTAGCACCCATTGTCGGTAGGCTTTATACCCTCCCTGAAGTCGACAAACCTTAAAACCGTAGCTCATCAGCAAAGAAGTGATCACCTTTGACCTAAGGCCACCTCTTGCGCAATAAGCGACAGTTTTAGAAGAATTCTCGTAGGATTTGAACTGATTTCTTAATTGTTCGAGTTTGGGCTTTAGTAGTTGATAACCTTCCCTGATCGCTTCTGGTTGACCAAAATTCTTATACAAAATCCCGATCGTCTCACGTTCGGCGTTTTCCAAAAGAGCGATATTTTCAGCTCCAGGAATAGCCCCATCCTGAAACTCCGATGGAGAACGCACATCAATAAAGCGGATTCCAGGAATTCGGTTTGCCACCTCAAAAGATATTTCTTCGACCTTTAAAAGGTGCAGATCTTCCCGCATCATCACAAACCGGGTGCTTTAAATATAGAATAATAAAACGATAATGGATTTTTATAGGTTACTTGATTTAGTATGTTTTGTGAAGGACATACTAAATCAAGTTGGCAGAAAGGCCTTGTAAATCTTAATGGTGGGATACTTGAAAAAAACGTTTGTCTGAAATCGGCACCACGGGAATCCTTTGCAAAAACCAAAGAGCGCAGAACAGAAACCCGCCTAAAACACCCAGTGTGATGGCGAAATCATAAAGGTTATACTCAAATCCGGGAAGTCCGTGTTCAGCTGCACCATGCCCAGCGGCGGCGAGATTCTCTTGAATCGATGGGACGATAAGAAAATATTTCTCAAGCCAGACGCCCACTAAAATATCGATTGCGATTATCCTCGAAAACCAGACCGAATTACTGGAGGTCCTGCTCATCAACCCGAAAAAGGGAATAATGAAAAGTAGCACCATGATCAACCAGAATACCCATCCCCATTCGTGAGACTGCATTCTTAAGATAACATAAGGGGTCTCCTCCGGAAGATTCCCATACCAGATCACCAGTACTTGCGAGAAAATCAGGTAGGTCCATAGTGCGCAAGCTGAAAATCCAAGTTTCGATACATCGTGGTAGCGGTTGACGCTGATATAGTCCTCAAGGCGAAGACGGCTTCTGGCAAAGCCTGAGAAGATCATCAGCATGGCGAGAGCCCCAATCATATTGGCAATCGCGTACTGAACCCCAAACATCGTGCTGAACCATTCCTGATCAATCGACATCATCCAGTCGAAAGCTATCAAAGTACTCAAAAGGGCAAACGCAATTCCAACAAAAGGCGCCAGTCTCCGGGTTATACGAATAGATTGCAACTCCTCTTCTTCTTGGTCGCCGTAGTTCTTGATAAACCGGTTGGCAAAGTTATTGCCAAATTGGGTCAGTCTTTTCGCCAGACCAACATCGGGTCGCACAGAAGCCTTAAGATAAAACCAGCCCAAAATCATAAAAATGATAAACAGGATCACGTTCCTTTCAACGAAAAAGGGATAGCTCAACCAACCTGCCTTAGAATGAATAACCTTATCATGATCCATCCATTCGAAAAAATGATGCCCCCCGAAGAAAAGAATAATAAATAAAATCCCCGCAAACGGAGTAAAACTGGCCATCGATTCGGCCAGCCTTTTAATAGGTCTACCCCAGTTGGCTTCAGTTACCGTCATAATCACCGAAAACATCAATCCACCGGTGGATATCCCTCCGAACAGAATCGTATTGATCAAAAGCGCACGCCAGGCCAGTCCCGAATGTCCGCTCACAAGTCCAACGATAAATCCGATGACACCTATGGCCATAAGAACAATCAATAAATTACGGATACCATTGCCAAGCTGAAAAGCACTGTTGGTCAGCACTTCTTTCATTTCATCATTCCTGGTCATGCTTCTTCTCCAGTAGTCTTACAAAATTGACAATATCCCATCGGTCCTTTGATGTTGTCGCTATTCCAATAGGCGGCATCACTGCCCCCCCATATCTGATTTTATGATAGATATAGCCGTCCGAAAAGGCGGGTGATAAGTCTGAAATTATCGGAGCGACCATTCCCTTGCTATTGACCTGGGTTTTTGCGAATCCGTCCTCGTTCGCCTCAGATGTGATTCCGTGACAAACAGCGCAATAGGTTTTGTATTTAAACTCCCCATTTGCCAGAGATTCCGCGCTCGACTTGATTGGGTTCCTGGTCGTCGTTTTTGGGCTCATTTCCCTGGAAAGCCAGTCGAATCTGTTCTCATAATTTTCATAAATCCGCCCATCGGTCGATACCGAGCCAATAGGAAAATCGATCATGCTACCCTCTTCCTGAGGCTTGATACTCTTTTGGTTATACATATCGGTAATCCAGACGAAAAGGCTCGATTTTCCGAAAATGGTTCCAGCCCCAATGAGGATAAACAAACCAAACAGCAGTATGATTTTACGCTTCACGGTTGACCTCCTCGGCTTGATATTTTTTGAATATTTCAACCACCTTATCCACCTCATTTTTAGAGCAGGGTACTACAACTCCGAATCGGTCATTCATGAACCGGTCGTAGTTCTTATACTTATCGCTGGTAGGAAAGGAATGCTTTTTTGTATCTCTCAAAATCAAAAGCACCATTCCCAAAACCGTACAATAGATTGCCATGATCACCCCGAGCTCAAACAAGATCGGCCCCATAACCGGCACTGAAACCACCGGCTTACCTGAGACCGGCAAGATCCAATCCAACGTCATGGTGATGATCAATAAAATTCCGATACCGATCCCCACAAACATCCCAAACAATGTGAAAAAAGGAACCCTGCTCTGGGGGTTTCCCAGAGCATGTTCTATCTCGTGCCTTGGACAGGGCGTGTGTGTCGTGATTTTTTCAATCCCCTGCTTCCTGATTTCTTTGATGGAAAAACACATATCGTCCAAAAATTCAAAAGTCGCCCAAACTCCACTAAACTCCTTTTTCATTGAGACCTCCTTAAAGGCGGATGAAGTGCTTCTTTCAATTCAGCCACAGCTAAAGAAGGCATAATCTTCACAAAGATAAAAAACCACATAAAAAACCAGCCGAAACTCCCCACCGTTATCCATATCTCGACCCACTCGAACTTGTACATGCTCCAGGCAAAAGGATCAAAATCATGCGCCAGAGACGTCACAACAATATTAAAACGCTCAAGCCACATTCCGACATTGACCAGTATTGAGATGAAAAACAAAGCGGGGATATTGGTCCGGATCTTTTTGATCCAAAGCGGTAAAGCCGAAACACAGTTACAAAAGACCATCAGCCAGAAAAAATACCTCAACTCGCCGAAAGGGCGAAACCAGAAAAGGGCTCTTTCAAATTTCGCGCCGCTATAATAAGCGATGAAAAATTCAATCGAATAAGCGTAAGTAACCAAGATGCCCGTCATTAAGATCATCTCGGCCATCCCTTCCAAGTCTCTAACCTTGATGATCTCCTTAAACCCGGGAAAAGCCACCCTTAAGGGAATCATGATCGTCAATACCATGGCGCACCCCGAAAAGATCGCTCCAGCGACAAAGTAGGGAGCAAATATCGTCGTATGCCACCCTGGGATACTGGACATCGCGAAATCCCAGGATACAATCGAATGGACAGAGAAGACCAAGGGGGTCGCAATGGCGGCAAACAAAAGATAACCCCTCATATAATGGAGCCACTGGTGGTTGGTTCCCCTGAATCCGACAGAAGCAATGCTATAGAAAAACCGTTTCAGTTTACTTTTACAGCCATCTCTCACCGAAGCCAGATCAGGAATCAAACCCAGTATAAAAAAAGCGATCGACACCGACATATAAGTCGATACCGCAAAAACATCCCATAAAAGAGGCGATTTGAAATTGATCCAAAGTTGCCTCTGGTTGGGGTAAGGCAAAAGCCAATAAAAATTCCAGGCACGACCGATATGAATGATCGGAAACAGACCCGCCGTCATAACTGCGAAAACCGTCATGGCCTCAGAAGCGCGATAGATCGAAGTCCGGAAAGGGGCTCTCACCAAAAACAGCACTGCTGAGATAAGAGTCCCCGCATGGCCGATCCCGATCCAAAAGACGAAGTCGGTTATATAGACTCCCCAGCCGATGGGATGATTGATTCCGCTCCATTCCATACCGTGCATAATCTGGTAGGTCCAAGCGAAAATCCCCAGTCCAAGGGCACTCAAGATAATACCAAGACTGATCCACCATGTTTTGCCGGGAGGCTTTAGCGAATGCAGGACATCTTCGTTGATACTGGTATAAGTGATATTGCTCACACAGGCTCCTATGCTTTACGATTATTATGCTTGACTTTCTTTAAGTACGTAATCGAAGGCTTGAAGTTCACTTCCTCCAATTGTTTATAACCTCGTTTGGTAGTGGAAACAATTTTATTAACTTGACTCTGCTTATCCATGATGTTTCCGAAGGTAATGGCTTTCGCGTTGCAAGTCTGCTGACACGCGGTCTTAATTTCACTATCGGCCACAACCCTGCCTTGATCCTTGGCGATGTCTTTCATCTCCCTGATGCGTGAGTAACAGAAGTTACATTTCTCCATGACACCCATTTCCCGGACAGTCATGGCCGGATTCAGCTGTAAATGAAGGGGGCTTGGGAATTCGTAGCTTCTCCAGTTGTATTTTCTTTGCTTGTAAACGCAGTTGTTAGAGCAGTACCGGGTACCGACACAACGGTTGTAGATCATGGCGTTGATCCCATCTTCGTTGTGATAAGTAGCGTATACCGGACAGACCGGCTCGCACCCTGCGTTGCCGCATTGGTTGCACATCTCCGGAGTATAGTATATCTCGGGGGTACCGGTCTCCTCGTTTTTCTCGATGTATCTCTCGATCCTCAGCCAACTCATCTCACGTCCCACGGCGTTGCGGTCCTTACCGACCACGGGGATATTATTCTCTGCGTAGCAAGCCACGACACAAGCCGAACATCCCGTACATCGATCAAGATCGATGCTCATCTCCCATTTATAAGGATCATAATATTTGGGTTTTTTCTTCCCGGCCCATTCGGCATGATAGGCAACGTCCTCTTCCCTGGGATCGTAAAAATCCGTGTTATCCTTACGGTCCATGGTATACAGGCGGTGCCGCAAATGATGGCCATGAGCCTTTTCCTCTGAATGTCCCAGCATGTTTCCCATGGTCGTTGTTTGGACAAACCCACGCCCTTTTTGGCTACGGTCCCCCATCAGTCCGAGTGTATCGGCCTCCAGCGCTTCGATATCGTCTTTGAACTGCCCATCCATGGTTACTAAATAGGCTTTCTTCCCCAGAGGCTTAATGCTGACACCGCCGCTGGTAAAAACCAGGTCACCGGATTGGGCATCCGTCTTAAAAGGCAGGACCCCAGCCGCGTTCTCACCTACCTTGAAACCTTCGACTCTTAAATCGGACTTTGTTTCGATGACCGGCGTGATGATGCTTTTACCATGGCTGGATTTATAGGTCGGAAAAGGCACAGATCTTCCCATTCCAGCGGGCACGACCAGAGTGTTTTCCTCGATTCCGTAATAAAAATATGCCGCCAGTTCCAATGAACCCTTCGGAGTTTTGACCTCCACCAGATCGCCGTGCTTGATTCCCAACTTCACCGCCGTTTTTGGATGGATTTCAACCCAACTGTCCCAAACGATCTGGGTGATCGGATGGGGAACCTCCATCAGCCAGGAACGGTTAGCCGCCGCTCCGTTGGAATGATGAAGTGTCGTATTAACCGCCAGCAGGGTCATGCCATTCACACTCAGGGAACTCTTTACCTTTTGTTTTAAAGCTTTCGTGGAGAAAGACACCTTATCTGATGAAAAGTCTCGGTATTGACCGCCTTTTTTGAGCGAATCCGTCCAAAATGTTTGAAAAGCAGACCTGTCACCCATCTTTTTCTGTACGGCTTGCCATTGTTCCTTAAGGTATTCCTGGTAATTGTCAGCATCAAATCCGCTTAAGCCCGCGCTACTACCAGCCAACAAAATCAGATCCCCGATTTCCTTGGTTGAAAACATGGGCAATTTGGCCATAACTGGTTGTTGAAGTCCAAAAACGCCGTTTCTTGGAGTCGAGTCTCCCCAGCTTTCGAAATAGTGGGAGGTCGGCAGGTGCAGATGCGCCAGAGCGGAAGTCTCGTCCCGCTCAGTTGATAATGATACCACGAAAGGCGCGCCTTTTAAGGCTTCGACAACGCCTGAATCCTGTGGGAGAGCGTAGGCCGGATTGACGTTTTCTATGAAAACGATATCATACTTGCCTGCGTCTTTAAGTGCCTGGACGATTTCTTCGGTACTGTCGCCACCGATCCTGTAGTCCGCTCCAAAAACAATCGTCTGGCCAATATTCCCCGCGACATAGTTAAGGATATTCACCGCTACTTGAAGCTGAGTCGCGTCGGCTCCCGCCGTATTTCCACCTGCGATCGCGATGCTCTTACCATTTTTACCGAATTCCTTGGCCAGTTCTTCGAGCTTGCTTGTTCTAACCCCTGTCTGTGAGGCGACCTGCTCGGCCGAAAATTCCTCTAGGTAATCCCTCAGTGCTTTTTTCTCGCTTCCGGAAATTTTGGATTTCCCCAAAAGCTGATTGGCGATACCAAGCGCAATTATAGCTTCACCTCCTGAAGGACAAGAAACCCATTCGTCGGCATTGCTCCCCGTCAGACTCATATGGGGCGAAACATGATAGTATTTCCCTTTGACCCCATGCTTAAAAGCATGCATCTCGGTATAGCTTTTAGTCAGCTTGACCGGATAAACCCAGCTTTCCAGAAAATCGGCACCGAAACTGATCAGAGTCTTGGCCTTTTCAAGTTGATAGTCAGGAATTTCGTTTTTATTAAAAGTGATCTGATTGGCCTGCTTGATGCTGTTGGTTGGGGAACTGTCGAACCTCAAGTATTTGGCTGAGCCAAGGCCCTTTACAAACCGGTCTATTAGTTTGTTGATCGACCCAGAACGGGCTGGGCCGATATAAAGAACCTTTCCTTTTTTCGCTTTAGTCGCTTCAAGTTTCTCACTCAGGATACCCAACCCTTTATCCCAGCCGATCAGGGAACTTGAACCGTCGTTTTGGGTCGCTGGCGATTTGGCCCTAGACGGACTGTACATCCCCTGTAGCGATGATTGTCCGATCGCGCAAATTCCGCCTCCGCTTAACGGGTGTTCGGGATTTCCCTCAGCTTTGATCGCCCGGCCTTCTCTTGTTCTGATGATCAGTCCGCAGTTGGCCGCGCATTCTTGGCAGGTCGTCGCGAAATGAATCGATACTGCGGGTACGTAGTCTGACGGTGGAACCAGCATGGGGATTATTTTTTCGACCGGGTCTTCCGTACAACCGACCACCGCCACGGCGGCACCGCTAGTAGCCGCAACCTTAAAAAAATCTCTCCTTTTCATCCCTTTACTCATTCAATCTCCTAGGTTATTTGTGGCAAATGTAACAATCCTTTGAGCCCTGTAAGGTTCCATCTTGCTTTGGTTGAGGAGCATTCTGGACAACCGGCCCCCCCCTGGTCTCTCGGACCTGACCGATCACCTTGTCACCTGAAGTGATGTGCTCTTTCTTGTGGCAGTCTACACACCATCCCATGCTCAAATCCGCCTTCATGTCATCCATGGTTATCACGTCCAGGTTTGATATCTCTCCATGACATTCGGTACAGTCAAAACCAGCCTGAACATGACGTTTGTGTGAAAAGTGCACAAAGTCCGGCAGATCGTGAATTTTCTTCCAGGGGACAGGTTGCTTCTTGTTCCAGTACTCCTCGATTTTTTTGATTTCCTTTTTCTGATCGTCCTTGGTCCCCTTAATAACACTGTGGCATTGATTGCAAGTGACCAGAGGCGGAATCCCTGAAGAATTAGAGCGTCGGGCGTAAATATGGCAAAACTCGCAAGGAACCTTATTGTCGCTGGCGTGAGTTTTATGGCTAAAGGCGATTGGTTGTTGAAAATCCTCCGCAACCGCGACTTGTGGTTGAAAAAGATAAAATATCATTACACCAGCAATGAGACTGCTCAGGCCTAGAAGTATTTTTCGCATAGTCAAACCAATCAGATTAATTTACTTAAACTCTCGATAGTAGCAATATTGTTCCGTTTGTCTCGCCTTGAATATTATGTCAATCATGTTAGTACTGTAAATTACTAATTCGTGAAGGTGCTGGATTGAATCACAACTTTTGCTTTAATGCAATATTCAAAATTTAATTTTTTTGTGTTGATCAGGGTTAATTATTTTATTTCTTTGATATTATGGCGTTTAAAAAATTATATTTTTTTGGACATCCACATTATACGAATAAATTAATATACTATCTATAATCACAGCTTAACAACCAACCCGAAGCAGCCATTTTTATTAGGAAGGGTGATCATAAAACAAGTTGCTTTTTCTTAAAGATTTTAGTTGGACGAAAAGCAATAGGACCCGTAATATTTTGGAAGAAAACATTATATAAATGATTATACAAGGAAAGGATGAAAAGTCCATTTAGCGGAGGTTCTTTTGGTACATCCGAACAAATCAAGCAATCCATTAAGCTTTTAAATCAACTGCTGGACTACGGGATAGAAGGCTTTGGACCCATTTGCGGCGCCAAAAAGTTAGCGGAGGGCTATACCGTCAATGCAGACCATAAAAACAAGCTGGCCAGCATTGAAGCGTTGATTAAAAAGGAGGAATTGAAAAATTTCACCAGCGGTTTCTTAACCAGTGTCGGTGGAATTATAACGCTTCCGGTCACCATTCCCGCTTCAATTGGAATCAACTGGATTTTGCAGATTCGCATGGTTGCGGCTATGGCTTATATCGGAGGATTCGATATCGATGAACCAGGTGTAAGAATCACGATTGCCCTTTGTATTCTGGGCAAAAAAGGAAAGGAAATCATCAACGCACATCCAAGCGAAATCGCCGGACTTTTACAGACTGGCGGTATCACTCATTTCCCAAGAAACACTATTTTGATTCTAAATCAGACGATTGCCATGCGTTTAATGCGAGTCGCGACGCAAAAAGGCTTTACGAGACTGAGCAAGGCGATCCCTTTGCTTGGTGGTTTGGTGGGAGGGGCTTTGGATTATCATTCCTGCCATGAGACTTCCCAATTCGCGAAAGAGCTCTTTCAATTTGAGCTCACAAACGAAGATGAAATATCCAGCATTTCTGACAAATAACCATACCCACTTGAAAGAGCATTAAAATTGAAGATCCTGTTGATTCAGCTCAAACAGATTGGCGATGTCCTGATGACGACTCCCGCCTTAAGGGCTTTAAGAAAAAAACATCCTGGTGCCGAGATCCATTTTTTAACTCAAAAACCTTCAAACCAGATATTCGAATTTAATCCTTTCGTTGATCGAGTCATCGATTTTCCCACGAAAAGTGATTTCAGAGAAAGACTTGGCTTTATTGAGTCATTGAGAAAAGAAAAATATGATGTCGCCATCGATTTTTTAGGGTTGCCAAAAACGGCATTACTCACCAAACTCATCGGGGCGAAAAAAAGAATCGGTTTTAAAAAATTCGGCCGAAGTCTATTTTACACCGAAAGGGTTTTCGCCTCCGATGAAAACCTTTACTCAGTCGAGCATAAGATTCAATTACTGCGCTCTTTGGGAGTTCATTCCACTGATTTTCAGCTTGATTTTTTTTATGGGAATCAAGATTTATCCAAAGCCCAAGCCATTCTTCAAGATCTTCACCCTAAAAAAATAGGTCCTCTAATCTCGATCTCTCCGGTCTCAAGACAAGCCTACAAAGTCTGGCCCGCTGAGAATTTCGCGGTTACGGCGGATTACCTGATCGACAAATACCAAGCGGACATCCTTTTTTTGTGGGGTCCAAATGAATACGGTTTCATCAAGGCCGTCAAGGACAAGATGAAGAACCAACCTCTTGGAGACTACGATATTCCGACTATCCGTGAAACGGCAGCCTTATTAAAACTGGTGGATCTTCACATCGGCAACGACAACGGCCCCATGCATTTCGCGATAGCCGTAAAAACGCCTAGCGTCGCCGTCTTCGGCAGACCTAAATTATCTAACTGGACGCCGCCTGAGAGCAAAACACATCTGGCCATCGAATATGACCCCGGCTGCAAGTCAAATTGTGTCTACCCTCGTTGCGAATTACAATGCCTAACAGGGGTTGAGATTTCAAAAGTAATCGAACTGGCAGACCTGTCGCTAAATCAGCAATTTATGATTTCATCAGAACTGAAATTAAAATCAGCGAACATCTAAAACTGGTAAGATACTTGCTTAATGAAAGCTACGATAATGAGGAAGAATTGTACCGTTATGATCTTTCCGTTACAGTGAGATCGGCTGGTTTTTGGCAAGCGATCCCAATTCAGGCTAGATTAGCGTCAGCATTACAAAATAAATGATCAAAATAACTTATTGGGCAATTAAAAAACCATTTATAATGATACTCCTCCTGGGAATGTTTTTCACTGCTCAATCCTGTGGACCGACGCTGGAGGAAATAAAGATCAGTGCTCTTGATCATTTCAAAAGAGGCAACGACTTTCAGCAGAGCTATAACTACAAGGCCGCCATCCAGGAGTACAAAACGGCGATCGCCTTGGACTCCGAACAGTCTTATTTTTTCTATAATCTTGCTCTGGCCTATGAAACCCTGATGCTTCATGACAAAGCGCTGGAAACGTATCGAATGGCCATTGAGCTTCAGCCTGATTTTGCCGAGGCTTGGTATAACCTGTCTTTGATCCTTTATAAGAAAAACGACACTGAAAATGCCTTTGTCGCTTATGAAAAATACTTAAAACTGAACAAGGACACGGAAATAAAGCGTTTGAGATCAAAAGACGAAATAAAAAATGCTCCCAATATTATCAAGTAGGGAAATACTTCTACTTAATATATAAACGGCTGTTGTATTTTGTGACAATGTTTTGTACTTTACTTACATTTAGCGACCTAAAACAGGCCTTGTTTTTTTTGATGAATTTACTTTCGACTTCCCATAATAAGTTTTATACTGACAATAAACAAATCAATTCCATTAAATTTAATGAGCTCAAACACCCCTAATACCTTTAAAAAAATTTTAGAGCCGATCGAAAATTATCTCATTAAAGTCGAAGATCTCGTTTTAAAAAATCTAGAAACCGAAATACCTTTATTGACGGAAGTCGGCCAATACCTTCTAAATTCTGGCGGGAAACGCTTTAGACCTGCCCTTCTTTTATTCGCGGCTGGCTCAGTCGGCAAATTAAGCGACAAGACCTGTCTGGCCGCCAATATCATCGAATACATTCATACAGCTACCTTACTCCATGACGATGTCGTCGATAATGCCGATATCCGGCGTTCAAAAAAATCAGCCAGATCCATCTGGGGTAACGAAGCCAGCGTTCTGGTCGGAGATTACCTGTTTACGGTGTCTTTTAAACATCTGGCATCCCTAAAGAACATGAAAATGGTCGAAACCCTTTCCAAGGCGACGACCATGATGGCTAAAGGCGAAATCCTCCAATTGACTAGAAGTTACGAAAACACGACAGAAAACGAGTATCTGGAAATCATCATCAACAAAACGGCTTGCCTAATGGGCGCGGCGATGGCCATCGGAGGAATTCTCGGAGGGGCGGATGAACAACAGCAGGAAGCCCTTTATCAGTGCGGCAACAACATCGGTATTTCTTTTCAACTGATCGACGATGCGCTTGATTATCAACTGGAGAACAGTTCCCTGGGAAAACAGCAGGGTGTTGATCTTAAGGAAAGGAAGATAACCCTTCCCTTAAGCCACCTTTTGAGCAACGCAAGCGAAAAAGATAAAAACGAAGTCCTCGCCATCTTAGACCTGGATGAAATTAACGATCAACACGTCAAAACGGTCAGCCAGCTGATCGACTCATACCGCTCAAATGAATATACCGTCCAAAGGGCGAATCATTATTGTATTCAGGCTAAAAAAGCACTATCGATCATACCGGACAACGCATACAAATTGGGAATTATCCAGTTGGCCGATTTTGTGGTTAACAGGAACAGCTAAATAATACTGGATTATTAATAATAAAAATGAAAAAAGACCTCTTGCAGGAAGATCCAAAATTACTCGCGAAAACCATAAAGGAAATCGGTGCGACTCCCTATTTCCGTTCGCTGGATCATATGCTTTTAGAAAAAGTTTTCGTTTCAGGCTCCATCTACTCCCTTAAAAAAGGTGAAACCCTGATCCGCCAAAGCGATAAAAGTAATCGCATGTTCTACATTCTTATCTCTGGCGAATTCGAGGTTTACGCGGATAATCAATTCATCTTGAGGCTGGATGAGCCTGGACAAACCCTCGGCGAAATGGCGATCATAAACCCGCGACCAAGAACGGCTGATGTGATCGCGTCCAAA
>Ga0224496_10000206_pt1 | contig 43280 bp, 54 predicted proteins | sample SF_Jul11_sed_USG_2_FD_168127 | JGI IMG/M metagenome (GOLD analysis project Ga0224496, IMG submission 168127) | Sediment microbial communities from San Francisco Bay, California, United States - SF_Jul11_sed_USGS_8_1 | ecosystem: Environmental > Aquatic > Marine > Sediment | place: USA...
CTCCATTAGAAATACCTATTGAAAATGCTGAGACTCTGGAACTTATAGAAGCTCACATATCTCAGAATGGTAGACGTATGGAGCATATCATTGAGTTACGTACTGCTCAGGGTGTGCCGAATAAACGTAATCCTGATGTATTCTATCCTACTCCTGTGGAGCCTAAGGACTATCCTTTCTTTGCGCTAGTTAAAGATGATAGTATCACAGGTACTGGTCACACTAAAACTCTCTATGCTAATAGTCAGGAACAGTTAGATAGTATGATCTCTGAGTTAGCTGATAAGCCTAGTCTCACTATACTAACTAAGACTGATGCAGAGAATTATTATAAGTCCATAGGGCAGTTCGATTCTACTCGTACACTTAATGATAACTATCTTAATATTACTCTGCACAGGAAAGGTGTCTCTGCTCCATACTTCGTACCTACTGATCCGGCGAAAGTTACTCAGGACTTATTGGCTTGGCACCTGAAGCAGGAAACTTCTCTTGTGCGTGAGATGGTATCTGCGAAATACGAACGCCAGTTTGAAGAGCTGCGTAAACGTGGTGAGGAGTTTACTAATCTTGCGACCTCTCAGTTTAATAGTGCCGCGCTAGTTAAGCACGCTGAGAACGTAGTTAAGAATCCCTACATGGATTACATTAAAACTAGTCTAGGTATTAAGAACTACTCTGACTATCCATTCTGGATTAATGCTAATAAGATGCTGGATGCTAAAGTGTCAGAGATGTTTGATCGTATGACTAAGGTAGTGGAATCTTCTAAGTCAGTAGAGGAGCTATCTCAAGTCAATGCAATGATGAAATCTTATGGATATAAAGGCGCAGCTTATGATATGGAGATGGATCTACTTGCTAACCATACTGCTCCCAGAGGTGTGCTACAGAGTTTCGTACAGAAAGCTAACAGTATTCTAGCAACTGTAGTGCTACGTCTGGATCATCTTAATGCTGTTAATAACTACATCTCTGCCAATATCTTATACGGTGCTGAGATGAAATCTATTATACGTGCTATCGAAGGAAGTAATACTAATGCAGTAGGAGAGTTAGCAGGCTTAGGTAAGATTAAACTTCCAGGTAGTGAGCAGGCATTACTGTCTCCAACTAAGTTACTAGCTAATGCCTACAAAGCATTTGGTAAGGATTCTCCTGACTTAGCATTTTTCAAGGAGAATGGATTCGTTACTTCTATCTCTGATCAGTATAAGTGGACATTAGATAATCTGACTCTCTCAGGTAAAGAGACAGTAAAAGATTTATCTAGTAAGATCACAACAGTACATGACTCGTTACGTAATGCTGCTACTAAAGGTGAGCGGTGGACTGGTAATAGATTAGCTGAAGAGTTTAACCGCTTTGCTGCTGCCCATACTATGAAGCAGGTAACTGACATAGCTATTAAGCATGGACTTATGGATAGCAAGACTGCACTGTCTTACATTAATACTTTCGTTAATAGAACACAAGGTAACTATCTAGCTGCTCAACGTCCTATGTTGTTTCAGGGTGCAGTAGGCCAGAGCATAGGACTGTTCCAGACATACCAGTTCAATCTTATGCAGCAGTTACTACGTCATGTAGGTGAAGGTACAGCTAAAGATTCTATGACTCTACTAGGGTTACAGGGAACTGTGTTCGGTATGAATGGCTTACCTGCGTTCAATGCTATCAATACTCATATCGTAGGTACTGCCTCAGGTAACGAGAAACATAGAGACTTCTATACAACAGTATATGGTGCTGCTGGTAAGGATGCAGGAGACTGGTTAATGTATGGACTGGCATCTAATATGCTATTACATCCAGACCTTAAAACTAACTTGTATGTACGTGGTGATATCAATCCACGGCATGTAACTATAGTTCCTACTGATCCAGCTAGTGTACCTATCATTCAGGCTACCAGTAAATTCATCAAGAATATTTATGATACTGGAAGCAAGATAGCAAATGGCGGTGACTTCATTAGTTCTGTGTTACAAGGGCTGGAGCACAATTCAATCTCTAGGCCGCTTGCGGGACTGGCTCAGACGCTTGAGGGGCTGGCTAATCCTGAACATGCCTCGTATTCAACTTCAAAGAGAGGCAATGTAATTGCAAGTAATGACGTTCTAGCTCTTACGAATATCTCAAGAATGGTAGGTGGTAAACCATTAGGTGAGGCAGTAGCTATTGATGCAGCCTTTAGATTTAAAGCCTACGCACTAGCTGATTCTGCTAAGAGGGCTAAACTTGGAGAAGCTATTAAGAGTTCGATGATAGCAGGAAGATCTCCTTCACAGGAGCAGATAGAAAGTTTTGCTGAGAGTTATGCTAAGACAGGAGGTAAGCAGACTGAGTTTAATAAATGGATGGTTCAATTATATAAGACAACTAATACCTCCCAAGCTAATGATCTTAGAGATAAAGTAAATAGTCCTTACTCTAAGAGCATGCAGCTTATAATGGGAGGATACGAGTTAAAAGATTTTGACAGATAAGAGCTTAGTGGGGAGGCTTAGAATTAGATGTCATCATCGTCTCCTGAATCTCCCCACGCCCCTTCATCATCCTCCATACCAGCTTCCATATCATCCCCGCCATACTCCTTATCTAGCAAGTTATCCCGTAGCAGCTTAGCTATCCCTTCATTCTCAGCTAGCCAGTTAGGCAGTGTTACGGAGATTTCATCCTTGTAACTTCCTTCTACCCTTGTTCCATCCATCAGCTTTACTTGTGAGTGTGGTAGCCACTTACGAGTAAGCTCCATACCTGAGTCATCCATGATAGCCATTTGGAAAGCCTTACCTGAGGGAGCTTCTTTCAGGAAGACTCCATTGACTTGCATCTTTTCAAACTTAGAGTTCTTATCATTCATTTCATTCTTACCTTTTATGTTATCAGTGTTAGATTGTTGTATCAAATAGGTCAAGCTGCTGTATAGGGTGATCTTGCCAAGTATGATTAGACTTATACCTGTTCTCTATTGGGTCTAATAACTGTAAGTTACCTTCCCAATGGAGACCACAAACTATCGGTGAGTTAAGAGGTACTATATGGTCTACCTCCATTTTACGTAACTTCGCTTCCATGTAAATAGCTTTCATACAGAGGTAGTCTGCCCAAGAAGGAGTACATCTATACAACTGCCTATAGTATTTAATACCTCTTTGAGAGTTTTTACATAGGTGATTGATATCCCTAATTAAGTCTAGCCATTTAGGCATAGTTTTGTTATTAACTACGGAGAGATTATTAGCCATCACCTATACCTATCTTGTAGCTCTTCATCAGTGTGAGTTCCTTTGTAATACTTACACCATTTAGTTCCTTTCCGATGAGGAAAATGATACCCGTCACAATTACAAGTAGCAGCTCTCGAGGCCAGTTTATCAAACTTGGTACTATGTAACTTCCCACCACACCAGCATCTCTTCTCCCTAACATACTGCTCTACGGGCTTCTTAAAAGATATTCGTGTACGGCAGGAGGCTCTATTACACCTATACCAATACATGCTAGTCTACCAGTGTATCATCAACCAGCTTAGTATAGCCAATGATATCATGCCAGCTATCTTTATACTCAGGATCACCATTAAGAATCCTACCTATCTTATGGGCAACCATCTCAAGAGCTTCCTTCTTGTCATCAGATAGTTCATCCCAACGAGGAGAATCTACCATTGCTCGTTTGATGTTTTGAGTTATATGTGCATGACTACCGAAGTCACCATAGACGGAACCCCGCTGTGCTAGGGTGGCTTCTATAGATGGAAGTAGTGTAGCCTTCTTAATTGTTTTCTTTGCCATGATTAATGTCCTCTTCTATTGCAGTTAGTAGTTCTATATCCTCATTCTGAATATAGTTTTGTGGTGCTTCATCTTCGTAAGATTCAGTGGGAGACTCATAAGTCTTATCTTCTCTACCTGTCATCCCATGATTATTACCAGAGATAAATCTAGGACAGGTAGCTAGGTGTTCTTTGCTGTATCTCATATCGAATCCGCAGGTACAGTTAGCCATTATTTCTCACCTCCAGCTTTATCGTCTGGGTGTACTTCCCTAGGAAATACGAATCCAGTACGTCTAGCTACCAGCTTATCATTGAGTATGCCACAGAGATTCTCTATATCTGATTCAGTATAGGAATCATTGAGCATAACTCCACAGTAAGCGGCTATCTCAGCAAGCATAATCTCCAGCTCATCTACAGCATGGTTAGCTAGAAGTTCTAATAACTCTGGATGATTCTTTACTTCCCTTCCCAGAGCTATCTTATTCTCACCAAACATCTGAAAGTGTTTAGGGTTATACTTATGATGAGTCTTACGATCTTTGACGGGAGTAGTAGACTCAATCTCCTCTCCCCAGATATTATACTCAGCCATTACTCCTCCTTACCTACTGGGAGGTTATGCCAGATAGTCATGCCCTTGTCTGCGTCATAGTCGGGAGAATTCATAGTAAAGCCAGCAGCGTTCTTATGTCCACCGCCTCCTAGGAGTTCCGCTATCTTAGATACGTCACAATTATCTCCTACTGATCGCAAGGAGAAACATACCTTACCTTCTGCCAGTTGACTCCAGACTGCACCGAATGTACCGGACTCCTTAGCTAGGGTATTACCTATAGAAGAAGCTAGCGCATAAGGAGCATTGACAGCTAGTCCAGACATACCGCCTATAGTTATAGGGCTAGTACCTTGGGAGATAATAGATGCCTCTAACTGGTGCTCATACTCCATGATAGCTTCTCCAGTAGCAGCAGCTTCCATAACTTCTGCACTACGTTCAAAGGTCTCCAGGAGATATGAGAAACAGTAGATAGTCTTAGGCTGGAGTCTAAGAAACTTATTAATGGCCTTAGTATCAAGTAGAAGGAACTTCCACAGATCATAGTCTTTAACAAAGCTTATGAGTCTGGGGAATATACCCTTTCTATCTATCAGCTCTCGCCAACAGAGACTAGCACCACACTCACTATTGTCCAGAGTCACAGCTACGTTAGTCATAGGTATTGTGAATATCTCTCTGCTATCAGGTTGTACATTATAGTCAGCACCTAGCAGATTCCTAAAGGCACTAGCATGGTGATCGTATAGATGTACATAATGAGCGTGTAGATCTAACTTCTTAAGCTGCTCTACTGAGAATGAGAAGTCAACTATATACAGTACTGGAGAAGATAATACATCCAGTGCTTGTATGATAGGAGTTATATCATCATCATAACTAGCAGGCCAATAAGTGATGTCATTGTGAGAAATCTTCTGTACTTCAGTAAGATGCTTATGTGCTACTGTTGCTGAGGTGATACCGTCTATACAGTTATCATGGTAGATTATTAAATATTTCATATCAGTGTTTCCTATATCAGGTGTATGTTACTTTCATTTTTATGTGTTACTGCTGGTGTGATATCCGTATCTTTTACTTCTTCCTCTGAGAGTAATGACCAATCTACTGTGTCATTTATTTCATTAACCATTACATCTCTCTTAGGTAAGTATCCGTGGTTGACTACTTGTATCTTATCCGCCAAAGTTAGATTACCTAAAATCTCCATCATCTGCTCGCGCCTGTCTAAGTCAGCGTATACGTGCTTCCAGACTTCCTTAACTGGCATAGGCTCCATAGCAGTTTCAATTAGTTTCAATACCTTATGAGTTATATCAGAGTTCCTACTCTTACCAAATTCTCCTAATGCGCTAGGCATATGTTTCTCAGCAGCCGTCAGCATAGTGTTAGCATATATAACCTCTTTCTCAGTTATTCTTGTAGTGAGATTGTTAGCACAGATTATCAATACTAGCTTGAGCAATATAGGAAAACGCCGGTTACTGTACGATGCAAATCTCACATCATCCAGCGGTTGCCAGCGTTTATATATCTTATCTAAGAGTTTATCAGCAGCAGGAGTAAGAGTGATCTCACCCAGCATACAATCCCGTATGGCATGTAAGCTCCTGATAAGTCTCTTCTCTACCTCCTCGTCAGGTAATGGCATCCATGTATGCTTAATACCTGTAGGTTCTGCATGTATAAGTATAAGTCTGGAGAAGAATCCTTGCCCTATCATATCAGGAGGGAAACAAGCGTTCATACCTGTAGGAGTATTTCCACCAAGAATAGATACAGTAGGATTGTTAAGATAGACAGACTTAGAGTTCTTAAGTTTGTAATCATATACCTCATCTCCCCAATCCCATAACTCTCCTAGTATAGACATGAACTCTAAGTTACCTATACCAATGAAGTTATTAAACTCATCAGCTGCAACTAGAGTCTCTGCTACACACATATCAGAAGGAGAATCCCCGAATAGATTCTGCTCTAGTATGTTATCTCCTCCATCTTCCATAGCAGTCTCTGCCATATCTAGAAGAAACTTCTCTTGTCTAGTCTTCTTAGCTGCAAACTTATCATAGCCTGCTAGTTTCATAAGTCGTGCGGCCATCTTAATAGATGTGGACTTCTTAGTACCGGCATCTCCAACTAGCATAGTATAGAGATTAGCATGTACTTTAAAGTGGCCTTGACGGAAGTAGATATTTCTACCTACATATGCACCTAGACAAGTTATAGCTGCCCAGCGGTGAAAGAACTTAGGACACTCAGTGCCAGAGGAGTATTGTAGATATAAGGAGAAGAAGTCTTCAGCTTCTCTACTCACAAGTAGGACACTCCATAGAAGTTGTTTTTATGGCTTGCATAGCTGCACGTATAGCTTGAGTCTTCCCTGGTATTTGGTAGACAACTGTTCCACCACAAATGGTAGGTACGTGGACATCTACAGCAAATATAGTACTGGCTTCTATAGCCTTTAAGTTTGCTTCTATGAGAGCCGCTCTTTGTTCTCCCATCTTCTTAGTTATCTCTTGCATGCTCATTCTGTTAACTCCTGCGGGAACTGTGAATGTTCTTATCTTACGCTCTCCGATATAATAGTCTCTATAGAACTATCTATAAATATACCTTTTAAATTTGAGTCAGCTACACTTAAAGATAGTCTGATATCACGTAGGTACAAGGCTAAAGTTTCTTTGGAGTAGAACCTCAGACTGTGTTCTATCTCTGCTCTAGTAATGACTACGTAGTTTGGCCTACTGTTATTAATCTTTAAACCTATTACCTTAGTTCCAAGTTCGAACTCTTTTGTATGTGCTACCCTGTCTTTAGTAGCTGGTAACCAATGAAATATCATTCTGTCTCACTCCAATATTTAGCAGGTACTAACTCACCTGTCTCTTTATTTATAAGTCCTCGCTTAACTCCTGCGGGAACTGTGAATGTTCTTATCTTTCCGTCATAGGCTTTAATTGTAATAGGAATCTCCATACAATCTTTCACCATATCACAGAGGTATTCGTGGCCTATTCTGTATTGGAATAATATAGAGTCATGTACTTGAGCGCATAGTTTAAAGTTATCTGCATGTATAGGATTTATAGCTATTGTATGGAATACTTTTATCCAAGCCTTGTTAAGGGTCTGGGCATTTAATGACTGGGGTGGATGAGCTACATAAGAGTTAAGAGTCATCTTAGATTTAGTAGGATCACCAAAGCAGTAACGAGTCCAAGATGGATATACTTTTATAGCACCTTCATACTCATCTTCTACTCTATATAACGCCTCTTCATCCAAAGGTCTAACATGATGTAATGCTTTACTGCTTAACATCTTAGTGCTACCTATCTCAGCAACTATACCTTTATACATAGTCTCCCTGATCTTAGGGTAGGTCTTATGGAAACCTTCCAGCAAGAACTCAGCAACTTCCTTAAGACTCCATACCTTGGGCAGTCCTAATAGATTCCTTGCGAGTATTATCTTTTCTTCGCCCATAGTATCTATGAGTACAGACCAGCCCATATTATAGTTAGCACCGTGGTTAACTCTCTTACCTATATCTCGTAACTTCTTATCTATGACTACCTTATTAACATCGTCATATATTTTATCATAAGCTACGCCAAAGAAGGCTTCTACGTTGTGAGCATGGAAGTCTCTAGTACCTTCCACTGCTTCTATCAGCTTCTCTTCTCCAGATATGTAAGCTGTATCTCGTGACTCAGCCTGCTCTAAATCTACCTCTGCAAGATAGAATCCAGGATCAGCTACTAGAGTCTGCTTAACTAACTTACCTCTAGGAATATTCTGAATCTGTAGTCCAGTCCAGAAGTGATGTTCCTTAGATGCTAGTCTGGAGGTATCAGTTCCATGAGGATTAAGAGCATAGAGTATTCTATTACCAGTACCATCTAGGCGGTGGAACTCTTTAGCCTTGTCTTCCGTAGTTAGATAAGTAGTCAGGAGTTTCCTAGCCTTCCTACTCTTAGCTATATAGCCTAACACTCTACCGTTAAAGGGGTGACGGAATTTAGCCTTAGTAAGACTCTTCTCATCTGAGGAAGTAATATCCTTACAGCCCAGGAGTTTCAGTAATTGTACTACCTGCTTAGGAGAGCCAGGATTAAAGTTAGGTTCACCTAGTACATTTCTTAGAGACGCTACTAGGCTATCATCTAAGTCTTGTTGTTCTTTTCTAGCTAGTTCTAGCCTATCCATATCACGTGCTATACCTGTCATCTCTGCAAGTACACAAGGGAATACAGTAGGGAACTCTAGTAGATAGTTTTCCTTCGCCCATTTAGGAGCCTCTAACATCCAAGCTATAGCACAGCAACCAGTAGCATAAGTATCTAGTGCATTGTAATGGTAGTATTCCTGTAGGTCATCTGTGTGAGCCATATCTTTCCAGTACATAGAGTCACGTACAAAGAAAGAGTTAATGGCTGCTAGATCCTTAGGAAGTTCTGAGTACCAGCAGTGGAACATATTAGCTGTATCATACACATAGTTATATACAGGAGCACTGTAGCGGAGGAGATAATTGTTATCATACTTACCATTCTGGAATACTTTGGGAGCTTTAACTTCCCAGCATAGCTTACGTAATAAGGCCAGTGCATAAGGAGAATCTATCGGAAGTACAACGGCATGAGCTGATATATGTCCGTCAGGAGTATAGTAGAACCCACAGAAAGCCACACATCTAATCTGCGCAGACTCTTTGAATGTCTCTATATCTATAGATGTCAGGAAGGAAGTTTGTAGTGCTGCAAGATCAGACTCAAAAGATTCAGGAGTACACAGACTCCAAGAGAAAGGAATCTTCTGCATCCACTCACCTTTACGTACTAGTTTAGATACGTAACGTCTGAGTAGGAATTTACCATAAGGTACAGTGAAGGTGTGCTTAAGAGGGTGTACGAATACTATCTCTATGTAAGATCCATCTTCCTTACCTGTATCTAATCTGAATACCGAGCCAGCATAGTTAGCTAGCGAAGGAGCTTTCTTTTCAGTCCACTTAAGTAGCTTCATAAGGAGGGGTATGGAGGTAGATATAATACCTGTTATCTCTCTGGAGGCACAGTACATCTTAACTTCTGTAAGAGTAGTTATTTTCTCCAGACGTACAAAACAAGTAGCTCCACCTACACAGTTCTTAAGTGAGGGGAGATACTCTTTATCTATGAATGAACCATAGAAGCATAGGTTATTAGCAGTCATATTAGATTCTTCTCATTCATCATTCAATCTCCTGTAGATAGGCTTCGTGTGTTATAAGGATTAAAAGTCTTCCTTTACTTTCTTCCAAACTACCCGAGCGGCCCATACAAATAAACCAATAATAACCCACAAGCTCACATACTTAAGTGTTAGGTAAATATAGAGCGCATTAATACCGTCAGCGCCCAACGTTTCTAAAGCAATCGCTAATTTATCGTCCATCATTCTCTCCTGTTACATGTAAGGTTATACATATTTCCCGTCACCATAATCAGTAACTATTTTTTTGCAACACCTACAGGTAGCGTGGCTGTGCTCATAAAACCAGTAATCTTTCGGGAAATGACCAAATATCTTGCAAATAAGCATTTGAATTTTTTGTTTAAAGCTGTACCCCACATCATTCTCTCCTGTTCTATCACGTTTAACTTAGGCTATCGTTATGTTATACTAACCTTCTTATAGTAACACTAGTAGATTCTAGTGCAGTGCTATTATAAGAAGCCTCTACCTACCACTCTGTGCCAGCAGATACAGCAGGTAGAAGCAATCATACTACAGGCTTACCTTAGCCTTATACTACTTCCAGTTCTTTGATGTTCATACGGAACACAGTCTTATCGTTCTTGTCCTGTTTCAAGGAAGTAACAATTAGACACTCGATGTCTTTAGTCTGCTCCACAATCTCACGATTGGAGATAGTACCAAAGGCTGCACCCAGAGGTTTAGCTAATGCCTTGAAGTTACCACGACCAAACTCATTGTCAAGCATACAAAGTACGCTAGCTTCTGAGCCTGCCTTAGGTGCTTCTGCCTTAGTGGGTTCAGCAAGTTCGATGGTTTCCACCATCTTACAGCTAACTTCTATAGACTGATGACCGTTAACTTCTTTCTCATTCATTGAAACTAACGCACGATGTACGCCAGCAGGGAATGGTTCAAAGGTAGGTAGATCTTCAAGATCATCAAGGGTCGCATCAAGTAAGTTGTCGATTTCTGACATAGTATTATACCTTATATAGTAGTTGGAGTTTATATTCTATTACAGTATTGTATTAGATATATAGTTGGGTGGAGCGTTTGATGTTTACGTTGAACACCTTGGGTGCTACCAGAGCCAGATTCTTTATAGCTAACTAGTAACCTTATTTCTTAGGGCTTCTAGTCTACTTTGTGTGTTACCTGTACCTGCTGTAACAGAGGAGGAAGTAACAGTCTTAGGCGCCGGGGCTACGCTAGGTTTGAATATCTCTAGCAATGAGGCGCCTTCCTTATTATCTAAGACTACATCTGTTCTACTGCCAGTGAGAATATTATTAGCATAGGAGGTAGAGGAAGCAAATACATGTTTCTTATTCTTTCTCTGAGCGTAGATAACGTGGTCAAAATACTTAGCTACGTTACGAGAGAAGTTTCTTGTGCCGCCCACAGGTACTAGGATATTCTTGCCATCTTCTTGTTCAGCTTCTATCTCATGTGAGATAACAATTCTATTGTACTTAGCTTGCTGTAGATGGGAGAAGAATATATCCATCAACTTACCTAAGTTACCCCAGTCATCATAGTTAAGTTTATAATCGTCTGGCTGATTCTTAGTTATGTTACTGATAGCAGAGTTAGATAACTGAGTAGCTGAGTCGAATACTACAATAGTATCCTCACCTAAGGAGTTAAGATCAACTTCCGTGGAAGGTGCAGCATTTCTCTTACATACCATACAGCTACACTTACCATGCAGTTCGCATATATCTACCTTACCTTTAACCATCTTAAGTACAGTCTCGATAGCTATAGGATAGGAACGAGTATCAGGTAGATTAATGAGTTCTATTCTTTCCTGCCATTCCTCAGGGAACTTAAATAGAGTCTCATGACCATTCTCTAAATCTACCCAGATAAGATTGAAGTGCTCAGATAACTCTCCTGCCATCTGTGTCTTACCAGTCTTAGGCGCACCGAATATCATTACCCCATGAGTAGACGATTGTTTAACTGTGTTTAACTTAGCCATTACATTGGCTCCTTTATACCTAAGTTTACTCGTTGTGCGTAAGACATTACAGAGAGGCACTTCTCGATAGTATGTTCTCTATCCTCTATCTCTGCTTCCAGTCTCAGAGTCTTCTCCCTGTACTTAGATAAAGCCTGTTTGGAAAGTCGCTCTAACTCTAGGTACAATGAGAGAGGTACTGTGTCTGAGACATTAACTGTGATGTTTATTTCCTGTGAATCTGGCATGATTCTATCCTCTATGCTTTATCTAATTGTGTTTCAATAAGATCTAAGAAGTTCATATCAAAATCATAAACTTCCTTAGCTTCTATATTATCTAACATAGCTTGCGTCAATGGCTTAACTAAGTTAGTAGTATTCAATGTGCATAAACCTAAGTACTCGCATTCACGATAGAAGTCATAACAACTTTCGCCATGCATAGGATAGGTATTAAATGCTTCATACAACTCTACCTGCTTACAGTCTAGTAAGAGTTCCGTTAGCCAGAGCGCACGTTGTAGAGAAGACTTCTCAAAGGGCAACTCTATAAACTCTTTTAAGGGAGTTGAATAAACCAGATACAGCACAGTATAACTAGACAAGCCAGGATATATAGTATCCAGTATGATGCTGTAACCAATAGCTTGAGAAGAGTTCTTATACTGTGCATTATTAACCTCTCTATAAGAAGTAGTCTTATCTTCCAGTACCACTATAGCGCCAGTGACTTTATGTCTCAGTACAGCATCTATGAATCCACGATACTTAAAGCCGTTAGGCATATTGATACGGAAAGATAGCTCTACCGCTGGCTTAGTATTACCTTCACTGTCTGTATAGTACACCAGTTCGTAGTCATCTAAGTAGCCATTATCTACAATAGATTTAAATTGCTGTATAGCTAGACAGGCTTCCCAGAAGGATTTATTCTGCTTAGGGTTACGTAAAATTATATCTACATTCCAGTGCAGGAATCCATCTAGGAGTAAGGAGTCTACTGAAGTACCTTGTAAGATACCTTGTATGCCTTCACCTACTACGTGACCATAGTCAAATGTAAGCTGCTGGTAATCGTTAGCTAAACAGTCAGCAGATTCCTGCTCTAAACTATTCATACGATATAGCTGATATTTACGAGGGCATTTATGGAGAGTGTTACGGGAGCTATGAGATAGCAGTAACAGGCGCGGGTCTATGCCTTCCACATATACTAGTGGAGATTCATCTATTTGAGAGACAGAAGATTCGGATAGACTATCTGAACCTAGAGATATATCTAAGTCAGGCATAGCATCTAATAGATTTGTTTCAGACATTGGAATTAATCCTATCATTGTTAGTAACAGTACTGTCAGCGTAGAAGGCTTCCAGTCTAGGTAATACTTCTGTGACTACACACTCTAATATTATGTTGTAGTCTGTGTTCAGAATGTCAGCTAACCGAGAAGTCTCGTAGCCACCTAACACTCTTGATGAATAGTAACTTGGATTCTTAGGAGTTATGCTTATAGGTTTAAGCCACTCAACTAAGTTCTTAAGCCCTTCCATGTAGTTTACATAGCAAGCTCTGTTAGCTTTATGGTATATAACTAGCAATGCCCACAGAGGGAACTCCATACGCTCAGACTCTGAATCTTTAGAGGAGGTATTAAGAGATAATCTAAGGGCAGCTAAACGCGCAGGATCAATGAGAGCTGACATTTAATATCTTACCTGCATCAGACACAGCTCGTAAGTAGTGTCTAACTAACTCTTCTGTGATCTTACCTGTCTCTACTAAAGCTGAGAAGCTAGCGTAGTTATACTGCATACGTAGGTATGTGATATTAGCAGGATCTTTGTACTTATGAGTTATCTCTGAGTCTAGCAGGTAGATGTCATTAGCAGCATCTTCAATAAGAGTTACCTTAAAGTCAGCTCCTACCTGAGCTAGATGCCCATGCCATACTACCGTATTGAGAACTCCTGCCTCTGGAGTAGTGGGAGACTTATCCATTACAAGTCCGCCAGAGTAGTCTGCTTAAGAGATTTCTTAGGGGTAGACTTAAGAGCTTTAGTTGCAAGTTCTATCTTAGTAAACTCTTTAAGTCCAGACATTAAAATATTACACTCTTCCTCAGTAAGGATAGTGACTATCTCAGGGTCTTTCTTAAGCTGCGTGTGAATAGTGCGGAGAAGGGTTGCTAGATTAGGAGTAGTAGTATTAAGCTGCTCTTCCATCTCTGTAAGGTTCTCTCTTACTTGTTCTGCTAGGTTCATAAGACTGGTCTCAGGTTGTTAAATTATTAGAATGTAACTATACTATATACGTATGCTACAGTCGTACAGAATACGATTATGAATAAGGAATCTACAAACAGTTTAGCGTAATACTTATTCATAAGTCATGTACTCCAATATAAGCTGGTATTATTTTCATAGATAGAGAGAAGGTTATAAGGTTCTTATTAGTAACATCTACTGATATGACTAGGGTAGCTTTAAGGCATCTGTCAGCTAGAAGTAGCTTATAACCTTCATCTCTATGCTTCTCTTTCGTTACTGCTTTGATAATTCTTTTGTGTCTTTCTACAGGCGCAACTATGGAGGCATGGTTCTTAGTTTTAATTGCATGCCAGATAGGTTCGTACTGTCTCATGCACTCACAGCAGCTAAACGTCTTGCACACTCTTGCTTAGATTGGTGCGGAGTATACTTACTACGAGAGGAGTGAGAGGAAAGAGCTACAGACTTAATGAAGCCTTTAGATTTATTCTTACCACGTGCAGAATCATTGAAGTCACGTAGTAACTTATTAAGTTCCACGTTCATTAGAGTTGTCACAGCAGTAGTTAACAAGGCTCCAATGGAAGCTCTTATCGCTAGTCTGCTTGGGTTGGTTAGAAGGTTTCTCATATCGTTATTCCTTAGCATTGTTGTGGGTGAGTAATTAGCTTAATAAAAGATTCTCCCTATAACTAGATAAGGAGAATCTTAGGGTTAAACTAACTAACTAATCAATGGTATTTATGTACCTGTTACAGATTAGCCAGCAGTTCTTCTGGAGTTGTGTTGATAAGTTTGTCAGCCTTATCTACTAAGAACTCAATGCAACCTACGAACTCATCAGCACGTGAGCTGTTAGCTGCGTAGATAGAAAGCTGCTCAAGTAACAATTCCAATACAGGAATGTTAGTTTTAACAGAGGCAAACTTAGTTTCCAGAATCTTAGCTGCACGGGTAACAGGATCGACACCTTTACCAGTAGCTTCTGGCATAACTTTGATGTAGTCCTTAGCAAAGTCTTCCCAGACTTCTTTAGCAATACCACCACCAGAGCGTTCTGCCTTAGGCATGTTAGCAATAAACTCCCAAGAGAGCTTATCTACTGGCAGATTAACTGCGTTAATAGTAGTGTCTTCTGAGATCATGCTACGAGCTTGCTGTGTGATAATAGCTTCTACCGCATCAATCAGCAGTTCTAAGCCTTTACCACCATCTTCCAGTATCTGTACGATACCATTAACAGAAGGGTAAGGAATAGGAAGCTCTAAAGCATCACGCTTAGTTTCGCTAATTACTCTACCTTCTGAGTCTTTCTCTACAGAAGTTTTAAAGCGGAAGATTGTAGGCTTAACATTAACCTTAAAGTTAAAGTTATCTTTAATGTCAGCACAGATAGCTGCCATCTCTTCAGGCGTAGGTACAGGCGTAGGTTCAGAGGTAGTTGTATCCCGTGAATCAGATACTTCTGCTACTTCTTCTTCGTTAGTTTCAGTGTTTAGAGTGTTTTCATTCATTACATATTCCTTAGCTATATAGCTGTTAGATTTAAGTAGTACGTACTAGGTTTATAAAACTGAGGCATAAGTTCCCCCAGAGTGATTAGAATACCACAGTTCCATATTGAGTCAAGAACTATTTTATTTATTAGATAGAGGCTAGGTTAGAGGTCTTACTCTCCTCTCCTACCTGCTTCTTCGTTAGCTTCTATCTTACCCTTAAAGAACTCAGCCTTCTCTTCTAAGGTGTCTCCTTTAATACGTTGCTTATCTATACCCTTAACGAAGCTGTCAGGTTCACAGATAACATACAACTCTTCCTTAGCACGAGTGACTGCTGTATATAGTAGCTCCCGCTGTAACATAGTAGCATGTGACTGATGTAGACATAGATATACCTTACGCCATTCAGAGCCTTGTGACTTATGTACAGTAAGAGCATAAGCATGGAGAAGGTTATTAATATCTGCCGCTGTATCTATAGATATAGTATTACCTGTATCTGTGAGAGTAAGAGTAATTACATGGGAGCCTTTACGTACACGATCATCAGAGTCAGTAGAAGCTACAGCATCCAGAAGGAAGTCTATGTCAGCATCCGCATTAGATCCACTAGATCTGTTAGCATGATACTCTTCTACGGCTTTAGGATTGTGACCCCAGTAATCTAAGTGCTTAGACTCAGCTTGGAATCTAGCTCCCGTATAACCTGCATTGATATTAATCTCTGTTATCTCTGCATCTTCCTTATCATATAGTACCTTATCTCCTACAGAGAAGTAATGCTTGTTAAATCCAGCTACTACTTCATAGGTAGTTCTTTGAGTCTTACGCGCTATATGATTAGCTATATGCTTATTAAGTTCTATAGTACCGCAGGACTTATTATAAGGTATGAGTATTATATCCTCATCTATATCATATACCTTCTTGTCATAAGCTGCCTTAAAGAACTCAGCTAAAGTTCTAAGAGCGTCATCGGCTCCTATCTTTTTCTTCCATGCGTGGAGTGTTAGCTGTCCTTCATACTTCCACTTAGGGAACTCTTCTACGGGAATAGCCTTACCTGAGAGTATTCTATGAGCTAGTCGTATGATAGGAGACTCAAGAGCCTGACGATATACTTCCTTAAGTTCTACAGTAGGTAGATCAAGAAGTCTATACCCTAATACAGCAGAGCCAAATACAGGAGGTAGCTGATTGATGTCTCCTAAGAAGATCCATTGTACCTTATGATCTAAGGCCAGCATTATCTCATTGTAGAGTTCCAGAGATAACATAGAGGATTCTTCTACTACTATAGTAGCCATAGTTTTAGGTAGAGGATTCTCTTCATTACGACTAGCTAAGAAGCGCATAGTCTTTTTAGTGCTACCATCATCATCGAAGACTTCAAAGTATTCAGGAGCATACTCTAGGAGTTTATGAGACGTGATAGCATTAGACTTAAGATCAGCAGGTAGTACCTTACGTATGTTATTAGTAGCACGTCTAGTGTAAGCTACTATAACACAGCCTGGAGTTCCTTCCGTTAGATACTTATGTCCATCAGTGCGTAGGAGAGGTATCTTACCTGTCTGTATAAGAGCTGCTAGAGAGCCTTGCATACAAGTAGTCTTACCAGTACCCGCTGCACCTATAAGTACGCAGGACTGTCCGGAAGCTGCTAGTTCTACGAATTCCTGCTGGAGAGCATTATACTCTATTACATTACCGTGCATATCTATATGTCTGGTAACAGTAGGTTCAGGAGAGCTAGTTATTACTTCTGTCCTATCACCTTCATGTAAAGCTGCTCTAGCTTCCACCTTAGAGTAATCTGTTTCTACGGTATCATCCGTAGGATACTGTGCTATAGCCGGTGGAGTCTCTGTGTTAGCTTCTCCTTTCATAGCTGCTAATCTAGCTCTTAGAGCTGCCATCCTATCTCCTGATGGAGCTTGTATAGGTGGTGGAGGTGGAGGTGGTGGAGTATCTCTCTTAGCTATAGCTATATCTGCTGCCTCCTGTACTCTAGCTTGCTTCTCTTCCCTAGCTTTAGCTAACATAGCTGCTAGTTTACTTCTATCTATTGTTGTCATTGGTGTCTCCGGTGTGTCTTAGTCCTTACATTCTAATACTAGAACGGTAGGTATTATATTAAATATAGCGTCAGCTTCTCTAAAAGAGAGTTTAACAGTTGTATATGCTTGCTTTCTACGCATCCTAGTAGGGTCAGTATTATGGTATATTACTTGATACCTTATACCATCATGCTTAATAGTTCCTTCTATCAGACGAGCTAGGAACTCTTCCGTCTGCCACTGGAGAATATAGTAACGGTGGAGACAAGAAGCATACTTATCAGGGAAGTAGAATAGGTTATTCATAACATAGCGTAGTTTAGTAGGATATACGCCATGCTTACGGTACGCTATTACAGAGTCAGGAGCTACAGGAGTCAGTGCTGGCATTATAATTCTCCTACGGAAGTCTGTACTGTGTTAGTCTTAACTGCGTTATATCTTACAGCCTGCTTATAGGCTAACTTGGCTCTGATAAAAGATATCTTGTCAGGATAGTTAGCTTGCACAGGTTCTGTACTAGGAGCCGAATCTACTATAGCTAACATAGCCGCTTCCTGCCTTGTATTATCCGTAGTTAGGAGAGTATAACCACAACCGTCACCGCTATCTAAAGAGCTTAATCCTAAGAAGTCGTTATGATTAGCTATACCTGTCTTAATGGTTTTCATTAGAGTATGGAAGTGGATAGAGCCAGCTTCTAAGTTCTCTTCACAATAAGCCTTAAGCTCTAATAGATCCTCCTTAGGTGTAGAGAACATAGCTTCTAAGTTATAACACTTGCGTATAATAGACTTCCAGTTGTCTCTCTTAGTTACAGGAAATTCGGCGGCCTTATCTGCCCACTCAGCTACAGCAGAGGCTAACTTAATCTGACCTGCTTCTGGCGAGAATATAAGTCTAGAGAGAGTATTCTCTATCTTAGTTAGTTTCTCTTGTGCAGAGGCGTAGTCTATACCTTCCTTAAAGTCGTCTATGTTCTTAGCCCAGGCAGCTATCCAGATCTTAATGTTATCTAAGTTAGCTGTATCTTTACGGATGTAAAAGCGCGGCTGTTTAAATGATGGATGTGCTATAGCATTAGTCTCCCATATAACACGTACTAGCTGTCCTATGTTAGCTGCTATAATAGAGGAGGTAGATGTAGATACTTCCGTAGGTACTACAAACTCTACAGCATCAGTAGAATGTAAGAGAGCTACGAATAAGAGATAAGCGTCTATGTCTGTAAGCTCTCCTTTAGTATAGATAGAGTAGAGGCCTAAGAGACGTTTCTGAGGCATAGAGAATATAGGATGATTATACTCTCTGTTACGTAGTGTCATTGGTATATGATCACATTTAAAAGGTACATTAGATATACCGCATAAGATTTGTGCCATTATATATTCCTATTAGAGACAAGCTCTAGGTAATGTATCAGTTGTATCATAAGTCTATTGTTGTATAGTTGTTGGAGCGTTATGCTTACGTGGAATCTTATTAGATACCTGTGTATCTCCACTAGCCTTTTCTATCCTGAATAATCCTTTAGGTAGATTAAGTCTTAAGTCTACGATAGCACCAAAGTTACCGTTTCTAGCTATCTCTGAGTAACCTACCCGTAGACCTTCATTATCGTCTATAGAGATAGAATGAGAGAAGCCATTAGGTGTATCATATATGTTATGAGTTATCTTGTGAGTTACCTGTGTCTGTGTCTGTGCCTTATACATATTATACTCTCCTAGCTCTGTGTTTAATCCAGCGAGTTAGGTAATCTAAGTGAGCTGAAGGGCCATCTGTACGGACTGTGAGCTTAAACCCTGCATCATCTACTAGCTTTATTAGCCCTATTGAGTCGGAACTATCAATAGGAGTCGCTTCATAGAGCTTATTAGGTGTAAGATCTACGATACTAGATGCCGCTAGTTTAGCTTGACTTAGTTTGAAATATACTTTCATAATGTAGTTCCTTATAGAGTAGTATTGTCGGTGGTATTATCGGTAGTATTATTATCTGTGTTATCAGTACAATAGATTACATGTAGTATAATCATAGCGTATATTACAGGTAACAGTGTTATCAGTTGCAAGAATGATATAAGAGTCATATCATATCTGCTTCATACGCTGCTTCTTCTTCTGGAGTCATAAGATCATTAACGTACATATGTTCCTTAGCTGCTGCTATCTGAGACAGGTCACAGGAGTTAGGGTCTTGTAAGTATAGATTATAACAGAACTGATTACGTGCTATCTTATCTACCGAAGCAAGTCTAGTGCTATCTACTTCACCTAAGAGCTCTAGAGTAGTAAGTTTAGGGCTAGTAGTAAATGCTGGCTCTATAGCATAGTTCTGTATCTTAGCTAGAAAAGGTGCCAGCGTCTTTATAACTGACTTAGATATATCTATATCTTGTCTATCCACGCCCTCATAGTCTGATAGGTGTAACTTAGAGAGCCGTAGAATATGTGCTATCTGAGCCGCTGTAAGAGAGGGTCTATACTTCTGTATAGGAGTTAAGGGAGGTGTCATAATATTGTCCATCCTGTATTGTATCTAGTTTGTCCGAATTGTCTAGGATTCTTAACTGCGTGACTATATCTAAGATATGTCTTACCTAGTGCCCAAGATATAAAGGTATCATTAAGCTCTGTCACGCTCTGTGACCTATAGCCTAAGATGTCATCTGCTATAGCTCTTACTTTAGGCATAGAGATATAAGCAAGATAAGTGTATCCGTTATATGTATTTACTAGAGATAGTGCTACATTATGATGAAAATCATAGGCGCGAGATATAGCTACGATAGTATACGTGCTACAATGTATAGTGTACGGTATAGGTGGAGGTATTAGAGAGCTAGCTCTATCCACCAGTTCGTGCGAGCTTGGGTAGGGTGTCATAAGTTGTATTCCTATGTAGGTTATATTTTTCTGTAATCTAATAGCTACGAGAGCTATATTGGCATAGCCGACAAACTGACAAAATGCCAATGGTATATACTATCATAGGTGACCCCCATACGTCAATCACTATCTACTCTATACCGTAGCAGATAGGACTAGTAAGATATAGGTATAGGAGATAGTATGTATCTAAGGGAGCTATATAGTATATCTATAAGGGAGATAGCTATATAGTATAGTAGTATCTAGGGTATATGTGTATTCTAGAGGATGTATGTATATTTACCCCCCACTTAATTAAATATATATTTATACATACATACTAAGATAGAGATAATAATACATAGAGATAAGATAGAGAGATAAGGATAATAATAGATAGAGATATAGATATAAACAAGCTACTACGAGAGATAGAAACATAGAAGTTAGTTATAGATAGAGAGCGAAATATACACACCGGAATAGGCCACAAAATGCTATTGTCGGATTGTCGGATTGTCGAAAATGACATCCCGACAAATTGATAGAGAGAGTAGAAACTAATGGAAACAATAAAAGGCGGACAGTAAAAAGCTCCCTAATCATTAAGACTTAAGGAGCTAAGATTGTTACCAGTAGAAATTAGAGTATTTAAAGTTACCTTGGACTAATGAGTGAGACTTATAAATCTAGATATTCGGCTACATTTACAGGAGTTTTCATCTTCGTAAGTTTGTCAATTACTTTAGCAGTTATCAGCTCATTACGATCAAATCCAGTATCTAATTCTGCTACCTTATCGATTGCAATGAGTAACTTATCAGCTTCTTCTACCGAATAAGATACAAGATTAGAAGCTAGTCCAGAATATTTAGTCTTATAAACTGCCATAAAATTCTGCACCTTCTGAACTTCTGCCGTCGTAGGATTCGCAGATATTCCTAGTTTATCAGCAAATAAAACTGTTAGCGTATCAGCTAAAGAATTATCAAACCAGTTAGATAATACTTCTTTATTAATCCTTGCGCTGGAAGTTGCTGTACTTTCTAAGCTGGTAATAATTGCCTCTAAGGAGATTGACTCAGGACTAACAATAGAATCATCTGAAATATGGAAGTCTTTAATCATTCTGTCCTGTTCAGCTTCCAGCATAGCAATAATATGTGGAACTAGCTTTTCTGTATTATCCAGAACCTCTAAGCGAGATAATGGTTCTACAAGTAAGCAAACATTATTGCCAGCTTTTACGCCAGTTTTCATATTAGTCTTATACATAACTTTAGCAGTTCTGCGACCGGCTTCGGAAACTGGTGCTTTAGGATCGTAAGATATAAAAGTGTAAGAGCCTTCTGTATTAATTCCGCGAGTGAGAGTATTCATAATTAATATTCCTATAATATAAAGGTTAGTAATAAGCGATACAGGATTGTATCCAGTAAGATACTAGCTTTATGCTAATACCCTACAAGCTAAAATCTGTCTAATAACCCATTTTAATAAAGGCATCCTTAAGACTTGTTACTCTCAGAATACTGTGACTCAAACAACCTGTTTTATAGTTCCATACTGGCATGAGAATATACATTTTATCCCTGTGAATAACACAACTATATCCGTGACTAGTTATATGTCGGGCTGTTACTTTCTGGATAGGTGTTAGTATCTGGCCCTGTGTGGTAGTGTGTACTTGTGTGCGCGTTATATTCATATCTTACCCCTCACCCGCTAGTTTTCGGGCTATTAGTAGGTCGGTAGCGGTAGCGTAGTTATAGGTTCTATTAACTCCAGCAGTATAAGCTATGCGGGCCGCGATAGTAGCAAGGCAATTCTTACTACTATCGCCAGTGGTGCGGGCGTAAGCACTGTTCAATAATCTAATGGCTAGAATAGGGTGATTGTTATCAGCGGCTATTCTAGCTAGTGCTATCAGGCGACTAGTGGTTGAGGTGGTCATAGGTGTATCTCCTGTCTGGTTGTCTATCTAACTATCTAACTATAATACTAGCATATAACTACCCGTAGTTGTAAGAGTTTAATCATATAAATCTTATGGGCACATCAATAAAACTAATGACTAACTACTAAGACGCACATCTTACAATCCCATCACCCTATTACTACCTACTACTATACCTACATACTAACATTCTTATATTACTATATTACTACATTAGAATATTAGCGACGGGGGTGGGAGCCTTTTTACTTCTATGATTTGCGTGTATCCTATAACGGCTTCTCAAATTTCCTAAACTTTTCCCTAGATACCCTAGTAATAACTTATCCCTAAGAGTTAGGAGATAGCAGATAGATTAGATACATATCCCCCGGCGGGTTTATACTAGCCTGCTCCTTATATTATGGTATTATAAATACATATTCTCTACGACTCTCTGAGGGAGGCACTGTTATGGGTACAAGTATTAATGAGCGTGCGCTGTCTCTATTAGGCGCAGGTGTTCCACAGGAGAATGTTGCCTCCGCTGTAGGAGTAACTCCTGGCTACATATCACAGTTACTGTCAGATGAGAACTTTGCTAAGCAAGTAGTCCAGCTAAAGTTTGAGGCGCTATCTAAGCACACTGAGCGCGATGCTAGTTATGACGCTCTGGAAGATAGTCTAATAGCTAAACTAGGTAAGTCATTACCTCTTATTATACGGCCAGCAGATATCTTAGGTGCGATACGTATTATTAATGGAGCTAAGCGGCGCGGACATGACTCACCAGATAGCCTCGTATCTCAGAGTAATATAGTATCTATAACTATGCCTACTCAGATTATACAGCAGTTCACAACTAATATAGCTAACCAAGTTATTAAGACTGGTGAGCAGGACCTTAGAACTATGGCTTCTGGAGATTTATTGAAGAAAGTTCCAGCGGAGTTACCGGCGCCAGAACTTGCGCCTGCATCCGCACCTGCAGCTACTAAGAAATCTACAACTGACTATAACTCCGTGCTAGAAGGAGATTCATTACTAGCATCACTATAAGCTATACCTATAAGGAACCTGCATCTACAGGCGGAACTTATGACTACTACACAACCTAAACATAGAACTACATTAAAAGATTCATTGCATACGACTAAAGATAAGTTAGCTGCTCAGAAAAAACTAATCACTCTAGCTGCATTATTAGATACTCATGTTATAGATGTGGGAGATATAATGTCTAAGATAGAAACTAAGAAGAAAGAAGTTGAAGTCTAATGGCTAAGAGAACTCTCACTGAACTAGAGAAACTTGGAGGTACACACAAGCCAGAGGATCTAGCAACTACTCCTATAGATCTAACTCCCACAGTAGATGAGTTAGATGTGCAGGAAGTAGGTATAAGCGCAGAAGAAGTACAACAGGCAGCTAAGTCAGACCTTAACTTTCTATCTGCACTAGTTATGCCTCTGGTATTTAAGTTCTGTTTTCCTGTGGTATTCATATCTGTATGGAGCTGGCTTATATCTTTCGCCACTAAGGTAAGAGTATTCCCTCAGTTAGCTCTGGGGTTGCCTCGTGGATTCGGTAAGACTACTCTTATAAAGATATTCGTAATCTACTGTATTCTATTTACTGATAAGAAGTTTATACTCATTATATCTGCCTCTGCTAAACTCGCTGAAGCTGTACTGTCTGACGTATGCGATATGTTAGATGAGCCGAATATTAAGAAAGTTTTCGGTGATTGGCGGTTAGGTATGGAGAAGGATACGCAAGCTACTAAGAAGTTTGGGTATCGTGGAAGGAATATAATACTGGCTGCTATAGGTGCTGAAACTAGTCTTCGTGGCCTTAACATGAAGAATCAGCGGCCAGATGTAATGATCTTTGAAGATATACAGTCCCGTGAGTGCGCTGATTCAGAAGTACAATCTACCAAGTTAGAAGATTGGATGGTAGGTACAGCTATGAAAGCTAAGTCACCTCATGGCTGTATGTTCCTATTCGTAGCTAATATGTACCCAACTAAGTGGTCTATACTTAGGAAACTTAAATCTAATCCTAAGTGGGTTAAGTTTATAGCTGGTGGAATATTAGCTGACGGTACTTCTCTATGGGAAGACTTACAACCTATAGAACAATTAATGTCAGAATTTGAGAATGATCTCTCAATGGGTAAACCTGAGATCTTCTATTCAGAGGTGCTTAATGATGAGAATGCTTCGCAAAACAATCTTGTTGATCTATCTAAGTTACCAGAGTCTCCATATACTGAAGGAGATATACCTGGAGGAAACTTCATAATAATAGATCCTGCAACAGACAAGTTAGGCGCAGATGAGGTATCAGTAGGTTACTTTGAAGTACATAATGCGCTACCTTGTCTCATGGAACTTACGGAAGATAGACTCTCTCCAGGAGATACAATACGTACTGCTCTTACATACGCACTGACTCATAACTGTAGACTCATAGCAGTTGAATCTAATGCGTACCAATACTCACTACTTTACTGGTTTGAATTCATTTGTCAGCAAATGGGTATTGTAGGTATAGAAGCAGTGGAAATCTATTCAGGTTCTAGATCTAAGAACGCTAGAATACTTGAAATGTTTAAAGGACTAGCCGCCGGTGAGATCTTCATAGAGGAGAAAGCTAAGGCTGCTGCTTATTCACAGATTATATCTTTCTCTCCTATGCGTAGAGATAATACTGACGGAGTACTTGATCTCCTAACTTATGCTCCTAAGGTTATCGAGATGTATGGAGAGTTTATAGTAGCTAATAACTTACTAGAGTCTCAGGAGTATGAGGCTTTAGAAGTACCAGAATTTAACAGTCCGTTCTAGACAGAAACTAACAACAATTTATCTTACAGGAATTAAACTAATGGCCGGTAGCACATCATTTGTATTATCTCAGGCATCGCAAGACGCATTCATTCAATACTATAAGGAGTCATTACTTACAGTTAATGCTGTCAAGTCAGCCCAGCGTAGTAGATTTGAAGCAATAGATAGAGCCTATCAGCGCGAAGTTAATAAGACTGACGAACAGAATCAAGCTAAGTTACAAAATGCAGCAGGTAACCCTGCTCCCCTGCAGGATATAACTGTGCCTGTAGTTATGCCACAAGTTGAATCTGCCGTAGTATACCAATCTAGCGTATTCCTTACAGGAGTTCCTATATTTGGTGTCACATCGGAGCCTGCTTTTATAGATCAGGCGCTACAAATGGAGACTGTATTAGATAACAATGCAGTTCGTGGCGGCTGGACTAGAGAACTAATGATGTTCTTTAGAGACGGTTTTAAATATAACTTCGCTCCTTTAGAAGTATCTTGGGATCGTGAGACTACTATCAATATAGCCACTGATGTAGCGTTTTCAACTACTCAGGGTAAGCCGGTGGAAACTGTCTGGGCGGGTAATTCAGTCAAAAGACTCGACCCCTATAATACATTCGTAGATCCAAGAGTGCCTGCTAGTCAGGTATACGCTCATGGCGAGTTTGCAGGATATACTGAGTTCCTGTCACGCATAGAACTTAAGCAGTTTATATCCGAGATGTCAGATACCATTGTACAGAATGTAACTAAAGCATTCCAGTCTACATCTATGGCTATTCCTGGTACCTCTACCGGAGAGACAGCAGAAGCCTATTATATTCCAGACATTAATCCTGACGTCAATGTTAAAGATAACTATGAAGGTAGTATGAACTGGCTAAGTTGGGTTGGTATTGCATCACCTAATAAGAATAAGGCTATTGACTATAAGAATAGTTTTGAGAAGACTGTACTGTATTGTAAGATTCTTCCCAGCGAATTCGGACTGTCAGTTCCTGCTGCTAATACTCCCCAGATCTGGAAGCTAATTATCATTAATCATAAGGTTATTATTCATGCTGAAAGGCAGACTAATGCCCATGGCTGGTTACCTATTCTTATTGGTGCTCCTAAGGAAGATGGATTGAGTCATCAGACTAAGTCACTAGCTACTAATGCTCAGCCTTTCCAGGAAGTTATCTCCTCACTCATGCAGTCTATACTAGCTTCTCGTAGACGAGCTATTTCAGACAGGACTCTATATGATCCTAGCAGAGTTCTTGCAGCTCACATAAACTCAGAGAACCCTTCTGCTAAGATACCAGTTAGACCTTCTGCATACGGTAAGAATATCTCCGACTCTGTGTATCAGTTCCCTTATAGAGAGGATCAGGGAGCATTCAGTACGCAGCAGATTCGTGAACTAGTTACTATGTCCAATATGTTAGCTGGTCAGAACCCTGCTAGACAAGGACAGTTTGTCAAGGGTAACAAGACACGAGAAGAGTTCTCAGATGTAATGTCTAACGCTAATGGCATAGATCAGTTATCTGCTATGTTACTTGAAGCTCAAGTCTTTACTCCTATGAAGACTATCTTTAAGCTAGATATCTTACAGTATCAGGGGGCTGAGACTATATTTAACAGGGAGAAGGAAGCTCCTGTTAAGATAGACCCAGTTAAACTGCGTACAGCTGTACTTAACTTTAAGATATCTGACGGCTTAGTACCTTCTGATAAGATTATCTCAGCAGATACCTGGGGAACTGCGTTACAAGTTATAGGATCATCTCCTCAGATAGGAGCAGGATATAACATAGCGCCAATGTTCTCCTATCTAATGAAGACGCAGGGAGCTAAGATTAACCAGTTCGAGAAGTCACCAGAACAAATGGCTTATGAACAAGCTGTTAATAGCTGGATGCAGATGATGCAGCAGGCTATAGATAAGGACATAGATCCAGAGAAGTTTCCGCCACAACCTGTACCTGCGGACTTTGGCTATGATCCTACTGGCAAGGGAGAGATGGCAGAAGATTCTAAGGCTGGTGAAGTACCTGAAACTCCTGCAACTTAGGCGCGGGTGCGTACTCCTTGGCGGTTGAGGTGGGTGTGCACAACTTACAGGGCCCCAAGTCAAGTACTTATTTTTGAGACTAGCGAAGCGGCTCAATAAATAATGCTTGATCTTAGGGAGTAAGTTAGTGCTAAGCTCACAGCAACCCACCAAGGAAGCACTCCGCCGATACTATTTTTTATTAACTACATAACTAACTGAGAGACTACAATGGGTAGACAAATAACTACTAGCTTTACAGCTTATGAGTTAACAGAGCAAGAAACATTAGAAGGAAGTGTACTTACTGGATTACAGAAACAAGTACTTCAGAACTATCTTTCTACTTATGCAGAGGAGAAGATAGCTCTTGATTACGATCCTAGTAATAAAGAGGGCTTTCTACAGCAGGAAGCTGACCTGAAAGGTAAGATACAGCTTATACAGTACTTACTAGATAGCTCACGAGTAGCAGAAGAAAATTTAACCGCAGTACACACTAACACAACAATCTAACTATCGGAGATTTACCATGACCTTTTCAATCGGAAACTTATTTAATACAGCCAAGCCAGCAGAACCTACAACTCCTGCTCCTGCTAAGCCAGAAACTCTAGCTAATGCAGAGCCCTCAGTTACGCCTGTGCAGACCCCTGGAACTGCTCCTAATGGCGTAGTTCCAGATAACGTCAATACTCCAGAATCCCCTCTTGCGCAGTTTGAAAAGTTATGGGAAACTGATCCTAATGCAGTAGCTAGTCCTGAATATGCGCATGAGCAGTTAGACCCAGCTAAGTTACAAGAAGTAATGGGTAAGGTAGATCTTACTAAGGCTATTACTCCTGAACAGCTTGCTGCTATTAATGCTGGCGGAGAAGGTGCAACGCAGGCCCTGTTACAGACAATGAATACAGTAGCGCAACAGTCTATGATGCAATCTGCTGTAGTAACTAATAAGATGGTAGAGACTGCCATCGCTAAGACTATAGCATCTATGGAAGCTAAGATTCCCGGGATGCTCAAAGAACAAAATTTATCTAACTCGTTAAACGAAAAAAATCCTATCTACTCTAATCCTGCTGTTAAGCCAGTTATAGATGCAGTTAAAGCACAAGTAGCTATGAAGTATCCTAATGCTACAACTGCTGAACATCTTAAGATGGCACAAGACTTCGTAACAGCTATGGGATCTAGTCTTAATCCTGTTGCTCCTGCTACTCCTGATGTATCTGCTGGAGATGATTTTAGCCAGTTCTTACCTCAATAATCTTTTGTAACTTTTAATTAATATCCTAGATAGGAGATTTACAATGTTTAAACGTATGATGATTCGTGAAGGTGCTATGGTACGTCCTTCAGATGTAGGTGACGGTTTACTGTCTAACTTCCACATTAAAGCCTACGCTGCTGAAACTGACGAGACTATTACAGTAGCTGAGTTAGCTGGCGGATTGATCTTCCAGGGTACTACTCTTACTTCTGACGTAATCTATACTCTTCCTACTGCTGCCTTAATTGCCGCTGCTGCCGACGAGATGGATATTGGCGATGCTTATAGCTTCGTTGTTAAAAATTCTCAGGTAGGCGCCTTTGATGTAGTTATTGCAGTAGGTGTAGGTATTACTGCTGTAGGCGCTAATAACACTTTGTCAACTCCTCCACAGTCTAGCAACGTATTTACGCTAGTTAAAACTGCGGCTGCTACTTTCGATCTTTACTAGTAGACACTAGCTCTACAACAATGCTACAACTTATAATTTATATTTAATCTCTCTTAAGGAGAATTTGCTATGCCTGCTGGAATGTTTAATACTGGTAATTTCACAACTGATCTCGCTAAGAAGTCATTTGCTGGAATGATTACACGGTTGATGCCTAATGGCTCAGCCCCTCTGTTTGGTTTAACTTCTATGTTACCGACTGAAACTGCTGTTCAACACGAACACGGTTTCTTCACTAAAACAATGCTGTTCCCAGAAATGACTCTTAACGGAGCTATTGGTGACGGTGTTATTAATGTGTTCACAGTAACTTCTACCGCCAATATCCTGCCTGGCATGATCATGCGAGTTAACTCTACTTTTGAGAATATTATAGTAGATGCAGTTTTATCTGCTACTCAAGTGAAGGTTACTCGTGGTGTAGGTACTGTAACTCCTATCTTAATTGCTGATGCTATCGCTCTGTATCAGGTAGGTAATGCGTTTGAAGAAAGTTCTTTGCGTCCTAATGCTCAGAACATTATTCCTGTACGTATCACTAACCTTACTCAGACTTTCCGTAATACTTGGGCTATCTCTGAGTCAGCTCGTGCAACACAAGTAATTGCTGGTGAAACTAACGTTGCTGAATCTAAACAAGATGCTGCTGCGTTTCATGCTGTAGATATTGAGAAAGGTGTATTCTTCGGTCAGAAGTCTGAGTCTACTCGTAATGGTCAGCCCTTCCGTACTATGGATGGTTTGATTAACATTACTAGTAACCTGTCTTACTACCCTTCTTCTTATGCTGCTGCTAATGTGTTCACTGCTGGTGCAACTACAACTTACACGCAGCTGGAAGCAATGTTAGATCCTATGTTCGATCAGACTACTGATCCTAAGACTTGTAATGAGCGCGTCTTATTTACTGGCGGTAAGGCTAAGTTAGTCATTAATAACATTGGCCGTTTGAATGGTACTTATCAGTTAATGGACGGTGAGACTAACTTCGGTCTACAGTTCAGCACTCTTACATTAGCTCGTGGTAAGTGTCGTATCATTGAACACCCTCTGTTTAACTCCAATGCTACCTGGGCTAAAATGGCAGTAGCTGTTGATCTTGCTACTTTCCGTCTGGCTTACTTAGGTGACCGTAAAACTCAGAACAAAGAGTTTAACATGTCAGGTAGTGCTGCACAGGATAATGGCATTGATGCTGTAGGTGGAACTCTTACTACTGAATTAACTACAGTAGTTAAGAACCCTCCTGCTAACAGTGTTGTTTACAACCTGACTGCTGCTGCTGCAGGTTAATAGTATTCTATTAGCTTAACTATCAAGATAGGAGTATGACTAGTTTGTACTCCTATCTTATCTATCTCAGAACTTCTACTCCTTAAAGGTAATTACAATGACTAACGCACAAGATACAATTAAAAACAAGTTAGCAGATATGAAAGCTAGCACAGATTCCGAAAAAGTAGTTGGTACTCCCGTAGTACAGACTACTTCTCCAGCTGCTATGGTTACTTCTCCTGAAGTAGCTCCTAAGGTAGCTCCTAAAGCAGTTGAAAAGAAATACCACGTATTTCATAACAATGTACAGTCATCTAAAATGGTAACTGATAAAGGTCGCACTATCTCCTTTGTAGGTGGACAGTTTGTTACTGACGTTGAAGAAGACATCGAGTATTTACAGCGTGAGATAGCTCTGGGTAATACCTTCCTATATGTTAAAGCAGGTAAGGAAGTTATGACTTCAGCGGAACTTGATCCTATGAAGGCTCTACGTAAGCAGCACCTGGAAGAGTTTGCTGCTCTCCAGAAAGAAGCTGCTCGTAAGATTGCCGCTGGTGAGGCTCTATCTGAGTCTGAATCTGAGGTACAGAAGTTAGTGCCTGGATCTACTGCCACCGTAGGCTTACTATCTGCTGGCTCTGACTCAGTAGCTTAATCTTACTCCTCACATAACTGATAACTTTTAGGGTAGCATAATGACTTTCGCAGAACTTCTTACAGAAGTATACAATATAACTGCCAGACCAGACTTGGTAGATCTTACTAAGTCTGCTGTGAAGGCAGCTACCCTGAAAGCTCATCAAACAGATTTTTATTCTAAGGACATATATGAGACTCAGTTTACTTTTGTAACTCCTGGGTATACTCATTCCTTAGATTATATCTCAATCATACCTAACTATCGTGCACTTAAGTATGCTCGTAAGTATGATTTAAGTACACTTAATACAGGTGACTTCTTTACAGTGATTACTCCTGAGGAAGTGCTTGATAAGTGGAATAGAGAACTAACTGATATAGTTTACGTTGCTGGCAGGGTCATGGAAATTAAGTCATCAACAGACTTTGACACAATGCTATTAGGTTGTTACGTACTCCCTGTAGTAACAGAGGTAGGTTATTCCTCTTGGATAGCCGATTTATATCCCTACGCCATTGTACATGAAGCAGCCAGATTCGTATTTGGAGCTATAGCTCAGAGAGAAGAAGCTGCAAGTCAGAAAGAGTTTGTCTCTGAGCAGTACGCAGAACTTAAAATTAACGCTCTTACAGATGTAGGATACTAGAGGAATATACGATGGCAGATCCGGTTAATGTATGGGGCCCCCTACTTTCATACCCTTATTATCTAGGTAGTGCAGCTATTGCTCCTACTGTAGATGCTTTGGGCGTTACATTAGATGGTACGCATACTGGGTATATTTATTGGAATTCAACTACTAGTGATCCTTGGATATGGACTGGAGCTGTATGGCAGTTACTTAGTTCTTCTGTAGCTACTTCTGCTAACGTAGTATCTATAGCAGATATAGGAACTTACTTTACAGGTACGGATGTAGAAGCAGCCTTGCAGGAGTTGGGTCATCTTGTTGCTACTGGTGTTACTCTTGATGGGGTTCAAACTCTTACTAATAAGACATTGACTGCTCCTACTATAAATGATGCTACTATAATTACTCCTATAGTAGCTGCTATTAAGGGAGTCTTAGGATTAGTTGTAGCTTCTTTTGTAGATGTAGTCTCTTCCGTTAATGGAGTAACTATTACTAGTGCAGCTACAGGAAATCAGGCTAAGATTCAAGGCACTGGTGAAGCAGCGGGGGCTGGCTTAATTATTGAAGGAACGGGCACAAATTCTAGCATAGATATTAATACCACTGGCGCAGGAGATATTAATCTAATAACTGTTACGGGCGCAGTTAAAGTTAATGGCCTTGGTATACAAAGAACAAAAATACTTGATACTCCAATAACATTGGTTGATTCAGCAACAGATCAGGCTGCCTATACGTCTTTAACTGATGCTGTTTTATCAACAATTAAAGCAACACATGCCATTATAAGATGTCATATTAATTTTTATACCGTGACTGGTGGTGATTCAGCATATATGAGAGTAAGAAATGGTGATTCGGCGCATGACGGAGCTGGAGTTATTGCAGCACAAGTGCAATCTCATACTGCTGAAAATGCCTCACCTCATAATACAAACGATGTAACTTTGGAGCTTGATAGTTCCTACCAGTTTGATTACAGATCAGCAAGTTCTGGGTCTCCTTCTAATTTAACGTATCAAATATATTTACTTGGATATATATACGAACAATGATTAAATTTATCCCATTACTGTTTTTATCAGGCTGCCAAATACATGCAGGACTGGCAGTACATCCAGCTATGGATAATCCTGAATACTCAGGCACTAATCCAATAGGCGTAGTTAGATTCACACAAAGATTAGATGAAACTGACTCGCTAGAATTAGAGCACCGTAGTTCTATACCAGATACAGAGGAAGGGTATGGATTCAATACCTTAACTTATATGAAGAGACTTAAGTAATTTAATGAGGAACAACTAATGCCAGAATTCATAGCAGCCCCAACATCATTTGTACATTACTCAGATGCTACCTATGACTACTACTGCGAGTCAGGCCCGCGAGCTGTATTAACAGACTCAGTTTGGAGAGTATCTCGTATTAATAAGACAACTCTACGTGAACAGTGGGCAGCTCCTACTTCAGGTAGACATGCAGGTAAGTTAGACTTCAATGCAGCCACAGATCTTGCGACTGTTGCAGCTCTTGACTTTATCTAAGGAATAAGATCATGACGTTAGGTTTCCACAGAAGAGAGCACCAGAAGTTGAGAGAAGGGGTTAACTTCACCCTTAATAATAATGCATTTTCAATAGGAGCAGGAGGCAACTTCTCCACCTTAGAAGATGCTGTAGCCGTAGCAGGTGATCGCCTTACTTTAGTTAACACATTCTCAGCAAATATAGCTATATTTGCTGCTTCTACTACTATTGTAGGTACTGGAACTACTTGGCGAACTAACAAACAACTACGTGTAGGTGATCTACTGCAGATAGCTGGGGATACAACTAAGTTCCATAAAGTATTAGAAGTAGCTACTGATACGAGCATAACATTAGGCGGGGGTTTTGATGGAACTCAAATATTTCCTTCTGCTGTTACTCAGATAGAAGTATTTAGAATAGATTGGGCTAGCCTAATTTTATTGCCCGGCCAACATGTATCCCCTGATACTGGTATATCTTTGACTCCCGGTTTAGCTATCTGTGGCCTAGAGAAATACTCAACTATTCTTAGTGAGATTGATAGTGCTCCCCCTGCACCTTTCATTAACTTTGGGGAGAATATTCTATCCAACTTTACTCTTGGGCCTACTGACGCTTGGTCAGATTTGGATGGAATACAAAGTTCCCCTAGTACCTCCTTATGGGGAGGTGCCGTATCTATAATGGATAACATGTTTATCAGATGTAAGGATACTGGCGGCGACCACGGTAACGGTGCCGGAGGTTTACATGTACCCTCTGGAGGTCGTAGCATAGTTAATAACTGTGAGATTGAATTTGAACTGCTGTTACAAGTCAATCATGGTGGACGAGTTACGCCTACCGTGAACAATACCAAGATTGAAATGAGAAATACTACTCTAAGACAGGTTAAATCTTGGTGGAGTTACGGGGGAGCAGTATTGCCTCTACCGCCTACAGCTCTACGTGCTGATAAAGCTATAACTTATAATCTTGACGACTGTACTATATTGATTGATCACAATGCTGATATGTCGTCTACATTTGACGATCCTACGGGGATTCATGCTGTAGGAGCAGGTATTATAAATCTCAACAGGTCTAGGATACGTGCTAATAATGGACAAACTATCTCTGGTATAAACTGTCCCGCTAGTTCTACAGCTACGGTCAATGTTACTAATAGCGATATAGAAGTACTAGCAGGTTCAGGTACCGGAAAAGGTATACTTACTGAAGATGCTGGAGCCACTGTGAATGTTCGCGGTAGTCGTGTGAAAGGTAATACCAATTCCTTACACGCAGTCGCTGGAACTATTAACTATGATACTGCAAGTACTCTACTCGGCACCAATACTGGCGGTACTGCCTTAAACACTTAAACACTTAAACATACGAGACTTCTATGTCATTCAATCTTATTCAGTTCCGTGAGGAGCTAGTAGTACCGACCCTGCATTCTATATCTAAGTACTCTCCTGCAGCTGTTAACCTTTTACTAGGTACTATGGCACAGGAGTCTGCTTTCGGTAAATACATTAAGCAGAGAGGCAAAGGCCCTGCACTAGGTGTATATCAGATGGAGCCTGCAACTCATAATGATATACGGGATAATTACATAGCACATAGACGTGATCTTAAACAGCTATTTCTTGAGCTAGGTTATACTGAATTTACTCCTGATAAACTGCTCTATGATTTACGCTATGCGACTATCTTTACTCGGCTACATTATGCAAGAGTACCGGCTCCATTACCTGCTAGAGGAGATATAGCAGGGATGGCTGATTACTGGAAACAGTATTATAACACTCCATTAGGTAAGGGAACTACTGAGGAATTTATTAATAACTATAACAAATATGTAGGAACTATCTGATATGGCGCATGTACCTGAACCTGAGCACGTTAATATTCTAATCTCATCAGGGCACTGGATAGCCAAGAATCTTGATGCGATAATTACTGGAGTAGTCGTAGTGTTGTTAGCAGTCCTTAAACTCCTAGGTAGACGAGATGTGATAGAAACTACTGAAGCTGTATTGAAAGAACGTCCTGTATCTCATGCGGAATTGCTTAAGTGTCAGATGAAAGTTAATACTACTATCAATAATAACTTTGAAAAACTACGTCATGAGCTTATGGAAGAAGTAAGTAAGTTACATGAAAAGTTTAATACTCATATTAGGACTAATGCAAGGAAGTCCACCGGAGAATAGTTATGTTTAGTCCACTGGTTAAGGCGCTTAAATCTATCTTTAATCTAGACTCTTACTCTAAGGCTCTCGGAGTTATAGATCAGGAGCACCTGAAGATACATGCCGGAGAGGGGTTTACCGTAGCTGCTAGAGCTATAATAGCTAACGGAGGGGGGTGTCAGATACTTCCTTGCTAGAGTTCCTGCTGGCACTTACCCTCATTTTAGGACTATCACAGTTGGCTCTGATGGAGGTCCTACGGACGTAGACTTCTTTGAGGCACCTATTATAACAGCCGAAGGTACTCCAATAATTCCTAAGAATAATAATAGGAACTCAGTTACATTGGCTCTTACCGAGGTGTTTGATACTCCTACCGTAACTGCTGTAGGAGACCTATTAGAGCCTATACTAATTCCTGGAACTAAGCAATCTGGCTCCTTTGGCTCAGAAGGTTCTAATGAGTGGATACTAAAGACTGATGAATATTCTCTCATACGTATAACTAATAATACAGCCAGCGGAGGTAACTCCAATTACACTATTAACATGTTTTTCTACGAGTGATTAGGTAATCCGTTATGACTAGTATAATAGAAAGATCCACCTCCCGTAAGTGGAAAATAACTAAAGCCATCTTCATTGTAGCTAACCTACTCGGTCTATTCATCCTGCTAGTTTCCTACAAGTTAGGCGCAGAGTCTTGGAACATAGCTGTTAATCCAGTGCTAGCCTATCTAGGCACAGTTAACTCTCTAGTAGGTATAGCTTATAATGCAGCTAATGCTTGGAGTAAACAGTATGATAAAGATGCTTGATAGAAATGGTAATCTACCTCCCACCATACGTGGCCTGATAATAATAGCAGCTTTCGTACTAGGTAATATAACTGGATGGTTTGGTCATATTAACTACGCTCTTCGTGGGGAAGCTGCTCAGATAGTTGAAGACATGGAAGTCGGAGATGCGATCAATAAGGAAGCAGATACTAAGTTCTCTCAGCTTAGAAACAATATTGAGGAAGCTAAGAATGACCCCAAACTTACACAGAAAGATTGTCTTGATACTTCTTCTCCTGACTATGTTAGGAGCTTGCGCAAACGTCTCAGAGAAGAGGAGTTCTAATATCACTGAAGATGTAGGATTCATCTATGCTCCAGTAGATACTTCCTGTGGAGAGTTGTGGATAATTCATGAGAAGAATAAGATAACAACAGATGCTGCTAACAAAAGATTCCAGCAGATACGTAGTGGAGCTAGATGGTAATGGCACAATTTGATCACAGAGTAGATCTCACTGACACTTCTTTTCCTCTTCTAACTCAGGAGATGGGAAGAAGTGTTCTTGTATCCTCCTTTAGAGATGCACCGACTGGAGAGAAGGCTGATACTCCACAGATATACTACTGCCATAATATTATGCCTACTGACTCTGGAATAGTTTCTGTTGGTTATGAAGAGATAATTCCAGCTCCTATTGGTGGGGATGCTAACACTACCTTTGATGATACTCGTATTATCTTCGGTGATGCAGGTAACCGAGTACATCTGGCTATCACTACTGACGGTAACTTCTATGCACTGGAAGAAGGAGATACTGTTTGGAGAAAACTTACAGCTCCAGTAGGTGCAGCTGGTAAACTTGTAACTCTTGGCACTGTCAATGGAATTAGTTACATATACATTCAGGGAGTGGGTGGATATAACTACGATGAAGTTACTCATGACTTCACTGCTGCCCTAGTATTTGCTGGGTTAGCAGCTGGAGTTATAGGTATGACTGCCTCCTATGGCTATCTTATAGCATATACAGAGTTTGCTATAGCTTGGTCGTCTACAATAGACCCGTTAGATTTCGTACCTTCCACAGTCACAGGAGCTGGCGGCGGTAAAGTAGCAGAACTGGAAGGGCATATAACATTCTCTGTACCTAATGAGTTAGGAGTTCTGGTCTACACCTCTGCCAATGTAGTTGCTGCCACTTATACAGGTAACAAGCAGTACCCATTCAAGTTTAAATCTGTAGGTAACTCTAAAGGGGCCTTAGGTTTAGATCAGGTAGCCTATGAAGCTAATGCTGCTGATCATTATGCTTACACTAAAGGTGGATTGCAGACAGTTAACTCTCGTACTGCTAATAGCATACTGCCAGAGACTACTGATTTCCTAGCAGGTAAGCAGTTTGAGGACTTTGATGAATCTACTTTCATCTTCACGCTGACTAATCTTCCCACTACAATGAAGAAGAAAGTTAAGCTGATAGCCTCACGATATCTTATTATCTCCTATGGCATAACTACCTTCACTCATGCACTAGTATATGATGTAGCCTTAGAGAAGCTAGGTAAGCTCAAGATTTCTCACGTGGATTGTTTCGAGTATCTAGGGGCACAGACTGAGATAAGTAAGGAGTCTATTGCATTCCTTCTCAATGACGGTACCATTAAATATCTTAGATTCTCCGTTCCATCAACTGGTAGAGCTGGAGTACTCCTATTAGGTAAGTATCAGTACAAGAGAGGCAGGCATCTTATTCTTCACCGTGTTGTTATAGAGAATGTCGCAGCCTCCGATACATTCACTGTCAAGGATCTAGTATCTCTTGACGGTAAAAATGCTCTGGTCAATGCTATGGTTGAAACTGTAGGTACTGGATACAGAGATTATGCCGGAAGACTCTCTGGTGTCAATCACTCTATACTTATCATTGGACAGTTCAATCTCTCTTCTATGGAACTAACATTCTCATTAGGCGGGAGTAGATAATGGCCGAAACATTAGATAGCCAGATTGACTTAGTACTAGGTAACGTACCTATAGTACCTGAGGAGTTCGATGCAGCAGTAGTGTATGAAGCTCTCTTGAAAGTACACCAAGCCATAGAGATTCTTGTCGATTCCTATGATACTGCGGGAGGTACTTATGTTACTATAGGTAATGCACAGACTATTTCTGGAGTTAAGACTTTCTCAGGAGGTATAACTCTATCAGACGCTGTTCATCTAGTTCTTGGTACTGCCACTGGAAGTATCATAGCTGCTACTACCGCACAGAAGTTAGGCTTTTGGGGTAAGACTCCTATAGTACAACCTGCTGCTGCATTACAGGCTGCTCTCGTTAATAGCACAGGAGGTGGTCAGGACGGTACATTACAGAATGTGACTGGAGCTGGCTCCCTTGCTGCTGCTGCTAGTGGCGCTGCATGTAACAATAATTTTACAGATATATACGCGCTACTAACTGAGATACGTACGGCGCTAGTTAACGCAGGCCTTATGAAAGGCTCGGCTTAGTTCTAGATAGTTTTAGATAATACATACTACTTATTGTGAGGATAATATCATGGGATTTTCATTAGGATTTGGCTCTAAGAAAAGTAAATCTTCTTCAGAAGAAACAAGAGATCTTGCACAGACAGGTACATCACAGCTTAAGATTGACAAGGAGGGTATAATGGCCTTCATTGACGAGGCACTAAGTGGTGCTGGTGGTCTAGCTGAGATCTTTGGTAAAGAAGGAGCCGCTGGTATCTACTCCTCCTCGGTAGCTAAGCAGGAGGCAGGTGATCTACTAGGTCAGATTGCTGGTGAGTTAGCTAAACTTACAGGTGTTACAGAAACTACAGGTACTGAGACTGGTACTGTTAAAACTAAAGGTAGCTCTAAGTCTAAGTCTCTAAGTCTTGGCTTCTAAGTTCAGTAATCTCATAGGATACTCATAATGGCAAATGTAGACTTCTCTCCTGGAAAGGCTAATCCAGTGCTGTTACAGGCAGCTAGAAATAAGCCTGCTTCTACTGCACCTGCTCCAGTTACAGCTTCTCCAATGGAAGGAGAGACTGTCTCTGCTAGCAGTTCTACGCGCAGTAAGGTAACAACTATAACTCCCATTGATTCACCTAAAGCAGTTACTTTTAATTCTGCTATGGATGCTATTACTGCTGGTACTGCTGAGTTTACTCAGTTATCTCAGAAGGCTATAGAGTCAACTAGGGCTACTGGTGATATAGCTAAGGATACTGCTGGTATAGTAGACTCCGCAGCTAAGGATAAACAACTCATAGAGTCAGTTAAGAGCACTGCTCTATTAGATGCTCAGGTTCGTAGCAAGGAAGTATTTAATGCTATGGGCGGAGCTGACAGATTAGTTGAGCTGGCTACTGGCAGAAAGGCCGCTGTTGATAATATGCTAGCTAAACAGCAGGAAGTTAAAGATCTCATTGACATAAGTTTCTTGGAGACTCCTCTTGATTGGATAGCCAGTAGATTCATGCTCGAAGGTACTCAGGAAGAAGAGAAAGCTGCAATGGATAGAGTGGCTTTATATGATACTGCTATCAGTAACATTACAGGACTCGCATCTAATGTGGATCGGGCGCTAGAGAATGTAGCAGTTACTACTTCTGTAGGTACTATTGCTGCACAAAAGGCTCTTATAGCTAAACAAACTGCTGTAGATGCAGCTGCTTATAGACTGAAGGCAGAGCAATCTAATGCCGAAGAAGTCAACCTACTTATGAATGCCTCCAAGGCACAGGTAGCTGCTGCTGTTGACTCTTATAAGTTAGGTCTTATGGCACGCTCTGAGGAACGAGCTCAAGCTGACAGAGATATGAGATCTAAGGCATTAGAAGAAGATGATGATGATGAGTTCCGTTCTACCTACGTAGCAGGAGTTGTAGCTGGTAGGAAGAGAACTGGCGTGCCTGTGTATGAAGGTACAGATCCTACGCTAGTTAAGAAACAACGTAATGAGATACTTGCTGAGCAGAAACTAGGCGGTGATCTTAGAGAGCGTGCTAATAAGCAGTTTGAAGTAGGTATAGGTAAGGTCGCTCCTACTCCTTATCAAACTATTGAAGCCTACTCACTGTCAGATCCTACTCGTTTCACTGATGGATCTAATCCGGCGTTGGAAGCTCTAGCTAACACTGTCAGTGTAGTACAAACTAATGCTGCTCAAACAGGCGTGAAACTCACGAAAGAGAACATACCTAATCTTATTAATGCGCAGGCTGATGTAGCATTTACTCAGTTTGAGAAAGAGATTAAATCTGGTGATACAGATAATCCTAACCATGCGGTACCTCTTAGTGCTATCATAGGCATGGCAGGAGTTAAGGATGAGCCTTTTGTTAAGAACATCCTAGTTCCTCTTATTGTAGGTACGGATGTAAAGGATATGGCACCAGAGAAAGTATTTGAAACTGCTTTAGCCGCTATTAAGACTAGAAAGAATCCTGAAGGTACTCTGACTTTTGAGCAGGCTATCGAAGGTGTTAGATCTATCTATGCAGCAGCGATAGCTTATAATAACATCTCTCAGGATAGAGCCGGTAATGGCTTGCCTATTCAGAAAGCATATAACGCTAAACTAAAAGGTAGAGTAGAACCTACAGGTAAGCTACTAGGCTTCTTGCCAGCAGGGCTTGGATTCAAGAAAACTGTTGATATGTCAGATCCTGTAGCGTTAAGAGCTGCTGCCGTACGTGCTCTAAGTCCTGTCAATAGTATGCAGGATATTGGACTAACTAATATGAATAGAAGGCAGGAGAGATAGAATGGCGCTATTCGACGAAGATACTACAGAAGATACCACTGAGGTAGGAGTTGCTTCCTATCTTGTGGCTGCTGATAGTCATTCTATTGCTAACGATAACCAGAGCTTTCTGGAGTCTGCTGCTGAGACTGTATCTAATATCCCTAAATTCATAGGTACTAGTATTATCTCTGGCGCCAATCAACTGTATAATATAGCTCCCACTCTAGGTAACTTTATGGGTGGAGACTTTGAGATATCTAAGACTGCTGATGTAGTGGAAGCTATTGATGATGATCTAGGTGTCTATTATCAGGAGCATGGAGAGAGTGCAGATGTAGCAGGTTTCCTCATTAGCTCCTTAGTTCCTGGAATCGGCGGTATTAAACTCCTGAATGCTGGACAGAAAGTGCTAGCTACTGCTAATGCTACTGGTCGTTTCGGTAATAACATGGCTAGAGGGTTTGGACTTCTACGTACTAAACGTGAGGAGTATCTAACTAAGGCTATCTCTGAAGTTACAAATAGTAACAGCCTGTCCCTTATAACTAATAAGAACACCGTGCTAGCTATGGGTGCAGGTTATGGACAAGCTGTACTGGAGATGGCTGCATTTGAGACTGCTACTGCCGTTGCCTTATCTGAGTCTCCTGTATTAGAAGGACAAGATATAGGTGATATTATGACTAACATTGCTGTAGGCGGCTTAGTGTTCGGTACTATCGGCGGTGTTATAGATGTTACTAAGACAGCTTTTGCAGTTAAGAAAGCTGTTAAAGCTGCTGATACTGCTGCTGCTCCGTGGACTCATATTAATGTATTACATACAGGTGCTACTCCTAGCAATAAACTCCTGTACGATCTGGAGCAGTTTGATAATCTTAAACAAATTCCAATAGGGGTACTAACTCCTGAGCGTGAGGCCTTCCTACGTAAGGCTGCTGCTACTAAAGCTCGTAGATTACAGGTGCAAGCAAGGAGTTCCTTAGGAGAACTAGCCGCCGGAGATCAGGTAATAGCAGATCAAGCCTATGCTATGACTCTTGGGGCAGATTTTAATACTCAACTTGGTAACTATCTAGGTACTACTAGAATCTCTAGGGTGCTAGATAAGACTGCGCCTGAGAAGATAATCTCTAAAGTAGAGAAGAGATTAGAGAAAGGTAAGGCTACTATTGAAGAAGTGGAGGAAGCAGCAGCACTAGAATTTAGAGCTACCTATGTTGATATGTGGGGAGAAAGTATTGGTAACACTGTTGACAGAGCACCTCAGCATATAGCTCTAGCTGATACACTTAAGAAAGGTCAGAGTATTACTATTGATGGTAACAAGGTAGTCGCTGGTGACAGACAGTTTAACTTTGATACTAAAGGGATTAGATCTGATGCTCGTGTAGGTAACACTAAGGAATTATCCGAAGCAAAGGCTACATTGCGTGCTGCTGAGCGTGGAGAGTTAGGTGCTGCTGATGCAACTAGAGTACTTAAGGCACAAGAAGTAGTAGCTAAGTCTAAGAAGGCTGCTGCTGCTAAAGGTACTGGCTGGGATGTAACTAAAGTTGGCCTTCATGAAGCTCAGGCACGTAATATGTGGGCTATGGAAGCTGCCCCTCTGGCTGAGGCAGGTGAGAACTTTAAGCCTGTTACAATAGGTGAGATGGATACTCCTCTGCTAGACCAACTATATCGTGAGTTCAATGCAGAGCATAAGGTGTTACTTGAAGATGGTAGCCTTATGTCATTTGAGCATAAGCAGGAACTTCTTGATTTCATCCATACTAAGAAGATAGAGATAGCTAATAAGTTTCTTACTACTAAGGCAGGTAAAGGTAAGTCTCAGGATGATATAGCTTCCATGCTTAACATGCGTTCCAGTCGCCTATCTGGTGAAGTGTCAGAAGACCTAACTCGTGATATCTTTGCATTGGAATCTTATGCTAAAGATTACACGAATATGTTAGTAGAAAAAGGGCTACACGATATAGAGAAAGGAATCATACCTGTATATAAACTCCCTAAGACTATGAAACTTTCCTATGATACCACAGCTATTAAGGATATAGACGGTAATGTGCTAGAAGGTATGGCTACCATTACTCAGCAAGAAAGATTACAGAGCCAGAAGTTACAGAACATACTTGCCGGATATTTCGCTGATGATGCGGATAAGTTCCTAGAATTATCTGTGCGTGATGTACTAGATGCTAACCGTGTAGGTGCTGGAGGTAAGTTCTTTACTGCTGCATCCTCTAACTATGGCTCTCTTGCGGCTAAGGTAGAATATATAGGACAGGCTACTGCCGGAGTTATATCCAGAAGGCAAGCAGCCCTGCGTGAAGCTATTGAACCTAGCATGTATCGTCTAGCTCAGAACCAGGAGGCAGTTGTAGAGTGGAGTACACTCAATGCTACCTTACGTGCTCTACCTGATAACTACGTACTTAATGAAGCAGGTACAGCGTTAGAGCCAGCAGTAATGCAGAGATATAATCAGATGGTAGCAGAAGGGTTAGAGGCTCGCCCACCCAAGTTACATGCTAAGGATGCTCCATTAGAAATACCTATTGAAAATGCTGAGACTCTGGAACTTATAGAAGCTCACATATCTCAGAATGGTAGACGTATGGAGCATATCATTGAGTTACGTACTGCTCAGGGTGTGCCGAATAAACG
>Ga0224496_10000207_pt1 | contig 43225 bp, 55 predicted proteins | sample SF_Jul11_sed_USG_2_FD_168127 | JGI IMG/M metagenome (GOLD analysis project Ga0224496, IMG submission 168127) | Sediment microbial communities from San Francisco Bay, California, United States - SF_Jul11_sed_USGS_8_1 | ecosystem: Environmental > Aquatic > Marine > Sediment | place: USA...
TGACGGTGTGGATTTAGATCAACATTAGAGTAAATAAAGTTAACAAATATTATTCAAGATCTTTTAGGATTAATCGTGATAAGAATTGCAGTTTTTGATTCTGGTCTAGGCTCATTGTCTATTATTCGTGCAATGCAAAAAATATTCAAAGCTGAAATCATCTATTTTGCAGATAGTCAAAATTATCCTTATGGAATAAAATCACATGCTCAATTGAAGAAAATTATGGAAAAAAATATCAGTATATTGCAGAAACAATTTTCACCATCGTTTATAGTTGTTGCATCTAATACACCCAGCTTGATGCTTAATTTAGCAACAAAAAAAATAGTTGATGTAAAACCGCCGTTAGATTATGCTAAAAAGATATCCAAAACAAAACATATTGCAATACTGGCAACAGAAAGTGCAATTAACAGTAGAGGTTTGAATCAACATATCAAAAAAAATAATTTTCCGAAATTTTTCAAAATCATTAAGATAAATGCGTCTGATCTTGTTGAATTAGTTGAATGTGGAAAATTTATTACAGATAAACAATTCTGCATAAAAATTATTAAAAAAATTTTAGATCAAAAAATATCTCAAAATAATATTGATGTAATAACATTATCTAGTACTCATTTACCATTTTTGAAATCACTATTAGAAAAAGAATACCCATATGTTAAATTTCTAGATCCGGGAAATATGATTGCAAAAAAAATTTCTTTAAAAATTATAAATAAACAACCAAAAAGAAATACATTGAAAATATTTACGTCAGGAGATACCGAAAAATTTCAAGACAAATTGAGAAATATTGGTATTAAAAATAAAGTAAATTTCTTATCTAGTTAACTTTAGCCTTTCTATAACCATGACTAAATTTTTTGTCATATAGTTTAGAGTATTCGTATGTTTTAGGATCAATTACATCACTAATAATTACAATTGCTGTTCTGGTAATTTTTTCTTCTTTAATTTTACTTGCAATATTTTCAAGGGTTCCTTTAATTATTTTTTGATCTTTCCAACTAGCACGGTATACAACTGCAGCAGGTGTTGTTTTTTTGTATCCACCTGCTATTGCTTCTTTTACTAATTTAGAAAGTAGGTGTACGCTAAGATAAAAGATCAATGTAGCTTTATGTTTTGCAAGTTCAGATATTTTTTCACGTTTAGGAACTTTGGTTCTAGATTCTGCTCTTGTAACTATAATTGTTTGAGTAACACCAGGAAGAGTTAGCTGAGTTCCAAGGGCAGCAGCTGAGGCTAAAAATGCTGTCACTCCTGGCACAACAACAGATTTGATTCCTTTTTTTTCAAGATTATCAATTTGTTCTTTGATTGCACCATAAATTGAAGGATCACCATCATGTAATCTCACAACAAGTTTGCCTTTTTTTGCATTTTTGTATAATAATTCAAAAATTTCTTCTCTAACCAATTTTGCTGCATCATAAAGTTTCCCTTTTTTACAAAATTTTAAAACTGGTTCTGGAATTAAAGATCCGGAATAAACCACTACATCTGCATTTTGAATTATTTTCTTAGCTTTGACTGTAATTAAATCAGGATCTCCAGGACCGCATCCAACAAAGAATACATCAGACACGTTTTACCACCAGTATTGAAAAATATTTTGTAGTTAATGTATCATCGTTTACTTCACCCAAAGTAAGTTTTCGAATAATTTCATGATCTGTTCCAAGATCTTGCCCTATTGCAAATATTGAATCATTAGGAAATCCAGATTCTTTTAGAACTTGAATCACTTGATCAAAGTATCTTCCATCTTTTAGAAAAACCATAGTCTCAGAATTTTTTGCTATCTCTTTTACACTAGATAGATCATAGCATGATGGAATAATTGCAACTTTTTCTGCACCTTCTGCAATACTGACACCAACCTTTGATGCAAATGTAAACATGGAAACAATTCCAGGAATAACACTAATTTCCATATCCGGATAGTTTTCTTTAAGATCTTTGTGCATGTATATCCATGTACTATACAAATAAGGATCACCAACTGTTAGATACACAACGTTTTTTCCAGACAAGACAGTTTCTGCCATTATCTTTGCATTTTTTTTCCATGTTTCTTCTAGAATGTTTTTGTCTTTAGTCATTGGAAAGATTAGTTTTACAATTTCTTGATTTTTTGATTTATCAATTAAGGAAGAAACTACTGACAATGCGATGCTAGGTCGGTCTTCTTTGGAAGCTGGACACATGATAATATCTGCATTATGTATAGCATTTACTGCCTTGACTGTAAGTAACTCTGGATCTCCTGGACCAACACCAATTCCAATTAATCCAGGCATGAGAAATATGATTTTGTTCCCAATTAAAAATCTAGATTAGATTCTAGTAGCAGAAATAATAGTTACAGGATTTCTAGCAAGCATCATAGTTCCGGTACTAGTTTTTCTACTTTTAGATATCGTTACCTGAGTAATGTCTATAGATTTAAACTGTAATTTGTCTAGAATTTGCAAAACTGAATAAAGAGTCTCAATTAAGATTATTCCAATAACGATTCTACCACCTGACTTTAGTTTGTTCTCCGATAATTCTACAATATCTCTGGTATCACCACCTGTTCCTCCAATAAATATGACGTCGGCTTCTTCAAGATCTTGTATCTTTTCTTTTGCATCTCCAAAAATTACTGAAATATTTGGAAGGCCAAATTTGTTCACATTTTTTTTTGTTAAATCTATTGCATTTTCATCATGATCAACTGCAAATACTTTTCCTGATGATTCAATTTGTAATCCAGCTTCAATAGAAATGGAACCACTACCACAACCAATATCGTATACAGTTTGACCTGGTTTTAATCGAGCTTTGCTAATTTGAATAGTTCTAACTTCTTCTTTTGTGATTGGAACATTTTCTGTTCTATCAAAATGCTCATCAGGAATTCCAGGTGTTTTGTAATTCCACATATGCAATCGTTATTTGTTTTCAGATATTAATTCCACTTGAAACACTTCCTGCATGAACCAGAGTATAAGTTACAATCCAAGTAAACAAGTACAAAAAGACATAGCTACCAATAGCTTGTGTAACTATCTTCTTTCTATCTGAAGATGATAGTTGCATTTTCATTCCTTTTGCAACTATAATTGTTCCAAAAAATACGATTATCATAAATGCAATTGATGCCCATCTTCTGTCTTCGCCTTCGATATCTTCAAAGATAAAAGTTGCAGCAGTACCGGCTATTATCGCCAATGCAACACGCATCCAAAATAATTTATTCAGTTTTCTATCTTTTTCATTTTTCTCAGCCACACTAACGGGAGGATCACTTGATGGAGTCTCAGGAATAGGCTTGGATTTTTCTGTTTCAGGAATATCAACAGGATTTTCTTGTACTGGCTCTTTTTTTGAATCGTCAGGTCCAGAAGTAGGTTCAGATTTTTTCTTTTTGAATTTTGCCAACGTAAATTTCTAGCGTGACTCAAGCAAACCATGTTTAATATCTTTGGTCAATGATTAAGCATATCATAGCAAGGGTATAATTTTAGATATAAAATATCATAGTCATGACATTATCTGGAATAGAACTACGATATTTGGTAAACCAAATTTCAGAGCAAGTTCAAGACTACTATGTCAGCAATATTTACGGTATTACAAAAGATAGCATTCTCTTCAAGCTTCACCATACTGAGAAAAGTGATCTATTCATGATGATTTCAACATCAGGAGTTTGGCTGACTAAGGTAAAAATTGATCAGATAGAACCTAACAGATTGCTCAAAAGATTACGAAGTGATCTACTTCGGTTAAAACTAAAAAAAATAGAACAAATTGGTGCAGAAAGAATTGCATATTTTACATTTGAAGGATTTGGAAAAGAGTTTGTTTTAGTGGGAGAGTTTTTTGGAGATGGAAATATTGTACTCTGTAATAATGATATGAAAATTCTTGCATTACAGCATTCAATAGAAGTCAGACACAGAAAGCTCAGTGTGGGATTGGAATATGTTCAACCACCATTAGGAGGATTAGATATTTTTAATATATCAGAATCAGATTTTGAAGATCTCAAAACAACTGATTTAGTTTCTGCAAAATGGTTTGGTCGAACTTTGGGCTTACCAAAAAAATATGTTGAAGGAGTATTTGAAATTGCAAATGTAGATGGGAAAAAAATAGGTAATCTATTAACATTAGAAGAGATAAAGAGAATTTTTGACACTACAAAAAAGATTGTTTCAGACATAGTATCAGGAAATCATGAAACAGTAATTGTCAGAAATGAAAAAGTTGAAGTTCTTCCGATAAAATTAGGAAAATTAGAAGGTGAAGTCACAAAAGCTAATAGCTTCATTGAAGGATTGGATACTGTTTTTACTGAAAAGATAGTTGAAAAAGGAAAAACAATTCAATCAGGTGGCTCTGATAAGAAAATCAAAGAGCTACAAACTCAGATTTCTGAACAGGAAAAAGCAATTGAAATAGTAAAAGAAAGATCAAAAAATATTACAAATGTAGCAAATTCTCTTTATGAAATGGTTTCATATGGAATTATATCAATAGAAGATAGTACTGCACAGGAAATTTTAGCAAAACATAATGCAAAATTAATCATGGAAAAAGGAGTTCCATTAATTGTGATTCAGGAAGAAAAAATAAAGATCAATACAAAAGCTCCGCTTCAATCAATTGCATCTGTATTATTTAATGAAGCCAAAAAGCAATCAGGTGCAATTAATTCAATTCAAGAAATCAAAGAAAAGACAGTGAAAAAGCTAGAAAAATTACAAAACAAAACAGAGTCAGAAAAAGATATTAGTATGATTTCAGAAATTAGAAAGAAAAATTGGTATGAGAGATATAGATGGTTCTTTACATCTGATGGCTTGCTTACAATTGGTGGAAGAGATGCTGCATCAAATTCTGCTGTAGTTAGAAAGCATTTAGTAAAAAATGATAAAATATTTCATGGAGACATTTTTGGTTCACCGTTTTTTATTCTTAAAGAAGCACAAAATGCAACTGATAGAAGTATGAATGAAGTTGCGCATGCAACTGTTTGTTTTAGTCGCGCATGGAAAGAAGGGATGTATGGAGTTAGCGCTTTTTGGGTAAATCCAGAACAAGTAAAAAAATCTGCCCCAAGTGGAGAATTTTTACCAAAAGGTTCCTTTACAATTGAGGGACAAAGAAATTTCATTAAATCAGATACGCTCAGACTTGCAGTTGGAATCATACCACAAGATGAAGATTATGTCTTAACATGTGGTCCACCAGAGCCAATCAAAAAAAATTCTATTTGTTATGCATTAATTGAACCACATGGATTAGAATTGGTTGATGCTGCAAAAAAAATTCGAATAGAATTTTTAAAGATATATGAAGATATTACAAGAAAAATTAATCTTGATGAATTTGTCCGTGTCTTACCATCTGGTAAAAGTCAGATTAAAGAAATTAGTATTGGCGATTTAGAAATTAAAAAGTTTACTGATACTGAATTAGATTAGAAGTATCAGTGTCAAGAGACAGGTTCATTCCAGTTTTTAAAGATTTGAATTGTTCATCTGTAATTGTAATTAATGGAATATTTGCTAATGCACAACCTGTAGCAACCGTAAGATCTGCTTTTTGGCAAATCATTGCAAGAGGTGCAGCGTTGTTTGATTTTATCGAATAAATTGTATAGGCACCAACGCTGCTACCTACTCCGGATGGAAAGACAAGAATTACATCTTTGATCGATTTTCCAAATAAATCATGATTGTTGTCGCTGATAATTCCTGTTTTTTTATCAACGGTTCCTAGAAAGTTAATTGGATTTTCAGATTTTAAAACAATTCCTTGAACTTTTCCGGCAACTAGAATTTTATTCATCTTGTCTCATCTTGAATTATTTGAGATAAGGATTTTAGATTCACATCTACACCGTTAGAATTTTTAAGATAAAATGCACCCTTGATACTATTTGTAGTGACTGCATCAACATTTTCCTTGTTTATCAAAGGAGTTAAACATGTACAGCAATCAGCAAGAATTTCACATCCAGCACGTTCAAGTTGTGTTGTATATCCAATTTTTTTTGCTTGCTCCTTTACAGTTCTAGGACAAAAAACCATACATCTTTTTTGAAAAGATCTTCCCTTTAGCATACTTGTAAGATCAGATATCTCATCTAAACCCAATTGAGGGCTGCCAAGTGTAATAATATCACCTTTTTCTGTAGTATTTAGCTCGTCATGAACATTTTGCATCTCTTTTTCATCAAAATCAATTTTTTCACAGTCAGAATCACCTTCACCAAAAATAAATTTAGCACAGGTTCCTGATGTTCCCATTCCACCACACATTGCTTTGCATTGTCTTTTATCCATCTCTGCAAGACCAGATATATTTACAGACGTATCGCCAACTTTTCCTGCAAAAAATCCAAGCATCCCATACGTCAATTCATTTGGATTTTTTACTTTCATGTTGATTGTAATGTTTGGAGTATCATCTTTTCTTATCGAAGAGTAAGAGCTTTTTCCAACAATAGCACTTGCAAGTGCACTAAATGCACTCTCTTTGTTCGTTTTTAAATTATCATAAGAGTTTGCATGGATCGCTGCATTGGATTCAGCAAATGCGACTTGTGTTCCATCCTTTGGAATATCAAAAATTTCGTAAGGAATGCATGAAAATGAAGGAACTACGCCCATTGTTTCATACGAGTTTCTAATGGACAGTTGTTTTGAGATAAAATCTTTATCCAATCCATAGTTTGCAACATTATCAATATCAAACCCCATTGGATTAAGAGTTGTTTTTACTGAAACTCTTGCATCTTTGCTAATACTAGAGAGAAATTCTTCTCCGGCATCACCAATTGTATTATAATTTACGCCAGAGAGATGAGCCCATTCAATTGGGATTAATTTCTCAGCATCAGTTGCCTCGCCTGTTGCAACCAAAATTCTATATGCAATCTGCATAATTTCTCCATGTTCGCCTTTTAGTGCAGATTCTTCATCCCTAGTCAGTTCCAATGAAAATATTTGTTATTACAGTTATAATACTTGTACGTAAATTTTTGTTGAAAATGGAAAAAATTCTTCGTGGAATGACTGATACAATGAATTCCGTAAAACCACCGAGAATCACAGCATTACAAGACCTTCATGATGCCGAAACCGGACCTTTTAGTATTCTAGTTGGAACAATACTTTCTGCTAGAACTAAAGATGAAGCTACAACAAAGGCAGTAAAAGCACTATTCTCAAAATATAAAAATCCAAAGGAACTTGCAAAAGCAAAAATAAAAGACGTAGAGAAAATTATAAAATCAATTGGATTCTATCATGTAAAATCAAAAAGAATAATCGAGGTTGCAAAGATTATTGATAAAAGATACAAAGGAGTAGTTCCAGATGACTTGGATACCTTGGTACAGCTACCAGGAGTTGGAAGAAAAACTGCTAATTGTGTACTAGTATATGCATTTGAAAAGCCTGCAATCCCAGTAGATATTCATGTTCATAGAATCTCAAACAGACTAGGATTAGTAGATACCAAAAATCCTGAAGAGACCGAACAAGAATTAATGAAAAAAATTCAAAAAAAATACTGGATTGATATTAATGATACATTTGTGATGTATGGTCAGAATATTTGTAAACCTATTTCTCCAATGTGTGATGTCTGTAAGATTAAGAAAAGTTGCAAATATTACAAAACTAAGAACGCTTCTTAGTCAGAAATAACACTCCAACTATGATTCCAACACCGGCCGCTACGTAAAATGGAAATAAAGCAAATGCATTCTTTGCAGGATCACCAGAAAGAAATTCTATAATCATACTACCAGAATTAACCGCAGGAGGATCAGATGAGCCTTCCATGCCATATACTGAATACGAATCAATTGCAAATGTACCAATATCCAAATTGGTAACTACAATTCTTGCCCCATTGTTTACTGTAAGTCCTGCTCTATCAGTATATGATACGATAGATTTGGCTTGTGGATACCAACCTCTATCTAGATCTTTATGGACTACAATGTATCCTTCCTTAGGAGTTTGAACTGCCACCCAAAACTTGTTGTCAGGTTGAGCTCCCATACCAACTTCAATAAATTCATCATGAGTCTCATTATCATAAATTCGAAGAACAGCATTTCCATTTGGATTTGCATATAGTAGATTATTATCAATTGTTACTTGCCAGCTGACAGCATGAACATCATCAAGCATTACTACTGGCGCATCTCGCAAAATTCGATTGAATTCATCTGCAGGAATCTCTATTGTATCAAGAAGTAATGATGGATTTGTCAAATCTTGAGCAAATGCAGGAGAGATAAAAAATCCTAAAAACAATATCAGAAAAATATATTTCACAAGCTAGAACAAATTTGATTGAATAAAAATCTAATCAACAAATGGTTTAGGATGATCTAAAATTACTTTGGCTACTTCGGGTCTTAAAATAAACTCAGAAGGTGCTTGACCATTTTGAATCATCTCTCTTAATTTTGTTCCACTTATTTGCTCTTTGTCATCATCACCATGTGGACATGCTTTAGGAGTTGTATATGTAAGACATTTCTTACAATAGAAGAACGGTGGGAAAAACACTGGAGCAATTTCTAATTCTGGATAGTCATCAAAGATTTTTTGTGCAGCAAAAGGATCGTAAAAAGTCCCAACACCTGCATGGTCTCGTCCAATAATGATATGTGTGCATCCATAATTTTGTCTCATAATTGCGTGATGAATTGCTTCTTTTGGACCAGCATATTTCATTTCAGTATGTAAGGTTCCAAGCATGCACCTGTTTTCTGGATAGTATAATTTTATCATGGTTTCATAGCACTTTACAATAACTTCATCAACAAAGTCGCCTGACTTTTTCTTGCCAATAATTGGATTGACAAAAACTCCATCTCGTGTAGTAATCGATGTCTTTTGTAGCATCTCATGGGCAACATGTGGAGGATTTCTGGTTTGAAATGCACAAATTGTTTTCCATCCTGCTTTAACAAATGCTTCTCGTGTCTGATTTGGGGTTAGCCTGTTTTTTCTAATCTCAGTATCACTAGGTCTCTGAATATAGTCAATCTTTCCTCCCACCAGATAATCCTGCATTGACATTGTCTTTGCAACACCTGGATGAGAATTATCATTTGTACCATATACTCCTTGAACAGTTTTTTCTTTATCAAAGGAATAGGTTTCATCAACATGCAAAACTGCAACTCCAACTCCATCTGGATTTTTTAACAATACGTCTTTTGATTCCTTCATTTTAGAAGCAGTTTGTTCATCAACATCAAGGACTATTGGAATTGTCCAAGCCAAATCATTCGTTAGTCTTCCTCGTGAAACAACACTTTCAAAGTCTTCTTTCCCTAAAAATCCCTCAAGTGGACTAAATATTCCGTCCGCAATATTTTCAACGTCATTTGCAAGATCTTCTGTAATTGTAATTGAGAATAATCCAGTTGGATCAATCTTGGCGATTCTGTTTACTAGAATTCCTCCATGTGGTTTAATTGAGTTGTTTACTGACATGCTAATTCCATTATTCAGGGCCTATATGAAGGCCACACTCTTTATTTCCTCCCTGTTCCCACCACCATCTTCCTGCACGAATATCTTCGCCAGGTTTTATTGCTCTGGTACAAGGTTCACAACCAATACTAGGATAGCCTTTGTCAAGAAGACTATTGTATGGCAGGTTATTCTTTTTGATATACTCTTGAATTTGATCCCATGTCCAATCAATTATTGGATTAATTTTTAGAATTCCTCCATGTACATGATCTAGTTGAAACATTGTTACGTTTTCTCGAATTTTGGTCTGCTCTCGTCTCAATCCTGTAATCCAACCGTCCAAAGTTTTTAGCATTTTGTTCATTGGGTGAACTTTACGAATATCACAGCACAGTTTCCTATTCTCTATACTATCATAGAATAGATTCATTCCTTTTTCCCTAACCATGTCTTCTACTTCTTTTGTATCAGGAAAGAGAACTTCAATTGAAATGTTGTATCTTTTGCTTACAACATCTATAATGTCATAGGTTTCTTGTGGTAGTCTTCCAGTATCTAATGTGAAGAATCGAAATTTTGGATTAATTTTTAACATGATATCCATTACTACGGCATCTTCTGCACCAAAGCTAGAAGCTTTTGCAACCTTGGGATGAAGATTATCAGAAACCCACTGAAGTGCTTTCTCTGTTGTATTAATTTTTGAGTTTAAATCATCTACTTGTTCTTGTGTAAACTGTACCACGTTTTCCCATAAAGTATTTGTTTTATATTGATTACCCGAAATTATCCTAAATTATAAACAAGTAGATTTCAATTTAGAAAATATGAATGAAATATCATATGTGGTAGTTTTTCCAAATATTTTTTCAAGAAATAAAATTCCACTACTAATCACAAACATTAAAAAAATTCTAAAGATAAAAAATCAGCAATTCAAATCAGTTAAGCGTGATAATGATATTATTTTAGTTGATGCAAATGATCCTGTATTTGCATCATCTGCTATCAATTTATTGTTTGGAATTGAAAAAATAGCAATTGCAAGAAAGATAAAAAATGATTTTCAAAATATTGTTTCGGAGATTACATCTACAGGCGGAAATCTACTTTTAAAAGGAGAAAGATTTCTAGTAAGAGTTGAAGGGGCATCAAAAGGATTTCTTCCCAAAGACGTTGAAATTTCTGCAACATCAAACATTATTGAGAAGAAGCAAAATCTTGGTGCTCATCCTGGAACAGACGAGAACTATGATAAGTTATTGTATTCGTATTTGACAAAAAACAATGCATATGTCTGTATTTTCTCAGACAAAGGCAATGGTGGCATACCATATGAATCGCAAAAGCAAAAAACAATTTGTGCAATATATGATGAATTGTCTGCTGTTTCGTGTTTTGAAACAATCAAACAGGGAAATGATGTAAAGATAATTGTCTGTTATAGACAAAAATCAGACTTGATGAATCTAGCTAAAATCACAAGTCAAATTCTACCAAGACTTGCACAAGACATTGTGGAACTAGAGTTCTTTGAGATAAAAATCAGACCTACTGGAATGAAAAATTATCTGATCTATGTAAATTCAGTTTTAGAGATAATGTTACAGTATTCAAATAATCGTGTATCAATGTCACTATCGTCGTTGATATTTTCTTCAGACTTTATTGATAATTCATTAATGCGCGTATTTGGAAAAAAGAAAACTCCAATAATGCCGCTTGCTGGAGTAGATTCGAATTTATTTGAGGATGCAAAAGAGATTGGACTAGAAAGGAATCTCAAAAAACTAGAAAACATAATCTCTATCAATTCTAATGAAGTTCCAATTTATGCAAAGAAAGAAGTAGAGAATGCTCTTAAAACAAAGAAAAGGATTTCAGTTAAGGTAGGGCCGAACAACGTTCACGACATTTTAGATTCATTTTAAGAAGATCACTGAGAATTTAAGCGGGCATAATTGGTTCCATATTGTGCTCAAAATAGGAGAATTCATCTACCCATGGGGAGGTGGTCATTATTCTAGAATGATGAGGTTAAATGATGTATTGGGGGATCAGATAAAAGAAAAACTCGAAATCCATTTTTCAAGCAAGGAACATGTTTATGAAAAATTATTGAAAAAATTCCCAGACCAAAAAGAGAGAATTCATGAGATACTGATGCCTACTCCAATTGATGGAAAATTTGGTCCCAGTGTTATAATGTCTTTGATGAATTTGTTATTGCCAGTTTCAAAAAATCCACCACTAGTAACACAAATTGCAAATTATTTGAGAGAGGAAAGAAAACTCTACAATAGAGAAAAATTTGATTTGGTGATTAATGATGGGGATATGGGTTCCAACATTTTAGCAAAAAATCGAAACATTCCAAGTTTATTTGTAACTAATCAATTTAGACCAAAATTATACAATTCAAGGGCCTATCTTTATCCATCATTAATTTTTATAGCAAAACAAATTGCAAAGGCAACAAAAATTCTTGTTGCAGATTCTCCACCTCCCTATACAATGTGTGAATACAATCTAAATTTTATAAATGAAGTAAAAGAGAAAGTCATCTATGTCGGTCATTTCACTAGTAAACAAATTAGAAATGAGAATAAAACAGACCTTGAAAAATTAGTGGAAAATAATGAATTTGGATATTGGATGAGAACGGGAAACAGGTCTACAAATGACGGAACCGGCCAGAGATATGAAAAAGTGTTTCATCATGATGATATGAAAAATGAAAAAAGAATTATTTCATATGCAAGAAATGAACCAAGCATAGATTCTGTTACAGGAAAAAATGGCAAAAAATATTCAATCTCAGAAGCATTGGATAAAAAAATAGATTGGATACAAATCGATATCGGTTTTCTTTCAGAGCAAGAAAAAGATACGATCCTAAATACTTGTAAATATGCAGTTGTCAATGGCTCGCATACTGTAATGGGCGAGATAATGGGTGGAAAATCAAAGCCAATTATTGGAATTCCCATTTATGATGAACACACAAACAACATCTTGTGGGCACAAAACAAGAATCTAGGAATACTTGCTACAAAAACTAACCAAGTAATCAATGCAATATCAAAAATTAAGAAAAATTATGAAGAATTTGAGGAAAAATTGAATGAATTTTCAAAAAATTTTGTTCCAAATGGAGCAGAAAATTCAGCAAAGATCGCTGCTCAAATATTAGAAGAAAAGAGATAATAGATTATTTTTAAGAATTTTACTCATCTGGTACGCGGGATTTCGATGGGCGAACGGACCGAAAGGGATGATGAAAAAATCCGCGTGCCAGATGTGTATCGATCTGTAAAGAATGTGGGAACGCTTTTATGGAAAAAATTAAGCAAAACCAACAGTGCCTAACTGTCCAGAATGTACATCAAGAGAGAAAAAGAAGATAGAAGCAAAGTATGAGGAAGATGTTCCAGAGGAAGAAAGGAGCAGGGATGCATTATTCAAATTATTTGATGAAATCGACATTCCAATGAAGATGGATGAAAAAAACAGAAGACATTTCATTTGTAAACGCTGTGGTCTATATGCAACCAGAGAAGAGATTTCAGATATCAGATTCAAGCTAAATCAAAGAGAGAGAACACGTGATGACAAACATGATGACTATCTAGAATGGTGGTCAAAAAGTAAAAAAGAAAAAGCTGAAAGCTAGAGTGGGTTTAGTATGGTAAAAAAGAAAGAAGATGAAATTCCTGATTGGGTTACAGATGAAATCCAAAACGCAAAGTTTGAGAAACCCCAAAAGATGAAAAAAACAGGATATGTTTTAGAAATGTACAGTGAAGATAACAAAATAGATGCACAGTTGTACGATCCAGTGGAGGATGGTAGACATATAGTTACAATGGACTTGTCTAAGAAGGTCAAGATGGAGGATTTGGAGAAAGGAGTGGTGTATGAATTTACCTTTGACCAGCACAAGGCTCCATTAAGCAAAAAAGTTTCAGAATACCTAGAAAAAGAAAAAGAGATAGAGATGAATGCAATCTATCAATTTGAGTTAAAATCATTGGAATTGCTAGATGTAGGCTCAAGTGAAGCTGCAAATGATGACCTAGAAGAATAAACTCAGTTCTGTTTTGTAGAGTCCAGTTGTTTTTTGAATGATTTTCCCAAAATTGGATTGATAAAGAAAGGAAATGTACTTTTCATCCATATTGCCCCGCGTATAACTGAGGGAACGACAATTTCTAATCTTGAGGAATTTGCAGCTTTGAGAATTGTTTTTGCGACAGTTTTAGGATCAAGTGATGTGGGAGAATATTTTGGCATTTTTTCAAATGAGGGATGATCAAAAAAGTTAGTCCTGACCATTATTGGGCTTACAACGGTAATTCCTATCCCAGTATCTTTTAGCTCATGCTTGAGACCTTCTGAAAATCCCATCATTGCAAATTTAGATGCACAATATGAGGCGATTCCAGGCAGACCAAAACTTGCTGCAACAGATGCGACATTTACTATATGACCAGATTTTTTCTTTAGCATTGATGGAAGAAAATTTTTGATGCAGTAAACCATACCAAAATAATTTGTTTCCATCTGAGACTCTATGTCACTAATGGAAAGGTCAGAAACAGAGCCATATATTGCAAATCCAGCATTATTTACAAGAATATCAACAGATGAAAATTTTTCCAAGACTGTTTCTGACATTTCTTTTACTTGATCCTTTTTTGAAACATCGCACTGACAAGCTGAAATGGATACATTGTATTTTTTTAATTCATCTTCAGTTTGCTTGAGTTTGTCTTTTCTTCTTGCAACTAAAATTAGATTAGCACCTAGTTTGGCAAACTCTATTGCAGTTTCTCTACCAATTCCAGATGATGCGCCAGTAATTAGAACTAGTTTGTTTTTGAAGCTCACGTTTCAAAAAAATTTGTTTTAAGATAAAGTGGTTTCTATAGTAGTTTTTTACCATATAAACAAGAATTTAGGCTCAAATTTCAGCGCCTGTTCCTTTAAAATAAGAAACTGGAAAGAGAATTTCAGATCTTGGTCTCATATCTCCAATACTTTCAGATGTTGTAATATTTAGTCCTCGTGTATTCAATCCAATACCAGTAACATGAATCCATTTTTCTTTATTCAAAATATCTTTTCCTAATATTTCTGCATATGCAAATAAACAATTCAGAGCATATACTGCAGTCAACGCAAATGTTGTGTTATTCAAGTTACCTTGTTTGTATCCATTTGGTAAGTCATGTTTAGTGTCATTGTATCCTTTCCACCAGTTTGGAGTATCTTTTCCTTTATCAATTCCAAAAGGTATGTATGCTTTTGAACCATTTAGTAAATCAATTATTTGAAATTCTAATACTCCAGTTTGATTTAGTGTCTTGTAATAAGAAGGAAAATTTTTGTTTTCATATTCTAAATTTAATTTCTCACACAGTATTCTCATTAGATTTTCAACTTGACCACACAAAGATTGTAAAATGTCATAAAGTCGTGGAGAGTATGTGTCAGGACTATTATCCAATGGAATAAGTCTAGTAATTTCTATAAATTGTTGTTCTGTTTCAAAATATGCATTTAGCATTATTCTTCTAATATTTTCATTTGTCATGGCAGATTTTCAAATTAAAATTCAAACTAATAAAACTTCATAACATATGTCGATATTAAAAATGAAAAATGATTATGTCAAATAAAAGAGTTGCTTGTTGATTTTGACAATAACCTAATATCAGTTGATCAAACCAACATACAGTTTCTATGTGAGTGCTATTTTGATATTTTACTCAAGGCCAATTTCACCAAAAGCAGCCAGGTAATCACAATTGGCACATAGTACGTTGCAATTCTCCATCCAATAACGGCATTCCAGCCTTCAATTCCCTCAGAGATTTCAAACGCAAACGGATCCAAATTGTTTAGGTATGCAATAATCCCAAACTCAGCCAAACCAGAACCACCTATAGTGATCGGCAAATTTCCGATTGCATTTGCACCCATTACTGCCATAACAGAATCAAATGCACTAATGACATAACCAGTTCCCATTGCAATGATCATGAATGAGATTCCATAAAATGACCAAGATGCAAGTGAAAGCAAAAAGGACACTGTAAAGATTTTTTTGGATTGGGGAGTCTTTAGATTCTCTCTGCTCATGGTGCATACTTCTTCCATCCAGATGTTTGTTTTGTCAATTGCCTTAACTCCTTTCTCTTTGCCAAATCTTTTTACAATGTTTGATAACACTTTTGGTACCTGGAACGTATGTTTAGAAGAAAGGAAAAACATCACCATCCACAAAGAGGTAATAACAATACTGGTAACTAAAATGACAGCTGCAACAACATATGCGCCATTTAGTAATGCAATGATTCCTGCCATGATAGATAACAAACCTGCTGCAAATACTTCAGTCACGATATCCATTATGGCAATCCATGCAGCTTTTGCAGGATTGACTCCTTTTTTATGCAAATAATAGATTACAACAAATTCTGCTCCAACAAACATAGGAGTCGTAAATTTGATAAATTCGCTTCCAACTCTAACGCCTGTCAATTTAAAAAAAGAGTCAAAGTTTCCAAGGTATTTTCTTGTGATATATGCAAACTTAATTCCCTGCAAACCTAGTTTGATCATCATTACAATAATTGCACCAACAAAAGGAAATATTCCAATTGCCAAAACATCATCTAATTGAATATCAAATTGAATGGCAATGATGAAAATAGGGATTAAGGTAACAGGAATGGCAACAATTCTCCAGTTCATCTGATGATTTTTTTGAGGAATCAAATATGAAAGTTGAGTAAATTTCCAGTCATCAAAAAATGCACATCTAAAATCAGGCACAAAAAATTGATTTAATTCATGTTTTTTCTTAATTTGGAAATTCTACAAATAACTAGTCCACCATTCAAAACTAAGAAAATTTCTTTTTCATAGTTTAGCATTAAATCTTAGATAATTTTTTCAAGTTATCCTTTTAATCAAAAAAAGGGATTCAAGGAAGGTCAGATTTTTTTAAAATTTTTTAATGCAAGTTTGGAATTTATGAGAAACTAGCAATCAAGCTAGTTTGAAATATGAGCAAATAAAGAATCAGTTAGGTTTGAAAACTATTTTTATTTCGGGTACGGCTGGTTCTGGAAAATCATTACTCACATCAAAACTATATGATTATTACACAAAAAATGGAGCTTTTGTAGCTGTTTTAAATTTGGATCCAGGAGTAGAGAACATGCCCTATACTTGTGATGTTGATGTTAGGGATTACGTAGATATCGTATCCATAATGCATCAATATGATCTTGGCCCAAATGGTGCAATGATAATGGCAAATGATTTGATTGCTGCAAAAATTGATGACATTCAAAATGAAGTAAACAGAATAAATCCAGATTATCTTATTGTTGATACACCAGGTCAAATTGAATTATTTGCATATCGTTCTAGTGGACGGTTTTTTGTGGAGAATATTTCATCAGATGAAAAAACAAATATTTTTCTATTTGATGGTGCTTTAATTACTACTCCAGTTAATTTTGTCTCAATTGCACTTCTTGCAACTTCAATTAGATTACGTTTGAATCTGCCTACAATCAATGTAGTAACTAAAACAGATCTCATTGAGGACAAGTTAAAGGAAATATTGCAATGGTCGACAAATTTGAGTACTTTAGAGAATGCAATCTCTAAAGAAGCAGATGGAGACACTTATTCATTGACAACAAGCATTTTACGAGGCTTGAATCTAGGAGGATTTGCACAGGGATTGATTCCAATTTCCAATGTAACGGGAGATGGGCTAGTAAACCTTCAAGGTGCTTTGAGCAGAATTCTTAATTTGGGTGAGGAGGTAGAAGATTAATGAAATCAATTTCTGTCAAAGCACCGTCATCTACTGCAAATTTGGGCCCAGGATTTGACGTATTTGGATTGGCAATGGATGCATTTTATGATGAAGTAACACTAACAAAAACCAAAAACGGGATTACAATAGTTACTGAGGATAATATCCCCACAAATCCTGAAAATAATACTGCAGGACTAGTGGTAAAAAATATGATAAAAAAGTTCAAAATTAAAAGTGGAATTGAAATTAAAATAAAAAAAGGAGTTCCCGCAGGATTCGGGATGGGTAGTAGTGCTGCATCAGCAGCTGCAACGGCAGTGGCATTTGACAAATTGTTTGGATTAAAACTTGATGGGAATAGTTTGATAGAATTTGCAGGTTATGGCGAAAAAGCCAGTGCCGGAACAGTTCATTATGATAATGTAGCAGCTTCGGTTCTAGGAGGATTTGTCATTGTTAAGACTGATCCATTGGATGTGATTAGGATAGAACCTCCAGCTAATCTTAGAATGTGTGTTGCAGTTCCAAAACTTGATGTACCAAAAAAGAAAACCAAAGTATCAAGAGGAGTAATTCCAAAGAATGTGAAATTAACAGATAGTGTTTTGAATATATCAAATGCATCTGCAATTGTTGCAGGATTTATGAAAAAAGATCCAGAATTGATAGGAAATTCAATAAAAGATGTCATAGTTGAGCCGGCAAGACAACACATGATTCCAGGTTATGCCAAAGTAAAGGAAAATGCCCTAAAAGCAGGTGCTCTGGGCGTTACAATTAGTGGTGCAGGACCCTCAATTATTGCATTTTCACAAAAGTCTGCCAATTTGAAAAAGATTAGTTTGGCAATGTCCAAAGGATTTTCATCTGCCAATGTAAAATGTCAAACAATAATCTGTAAACCAAGTAAAGGTGCAGCAAACAAGAAAAAATAATTTTGGACGTAATATGAAAAAAGCAGTTATTGTATTCAGTGGAGGAGTAGATTCAGTTTGTGCGGTTTCATTTTTGAAATCAAAATACGAGTTGTATGGAATTACATTCTCATATGGACAAAAAGGAAATAATGAAATTAGGGTAGCAAAATTTTTTGCGAAAAAACTCGGGTTAAAACAGCACAAAATAATCGATATTAAATTTATGAAAGAATTGTATGGTGATTCTAATGTTTTGACAAGTTCAAAAAAGAAAATTCCAAGCAAATTTGAGTATTCGATAGTAGTTCCAATCAGAAATGCCGTATTTCTATCAATTGCATCTGCCTGGGCTTTTACACTTAATGCAGAACTAGTTGTATATGGTGCACATACTGGAGACCAACATTATCCTGACTGTAGGCCTATTTTTGCTAAAAAGTTGGAAGCTGCATTTAACCAGGGTGAGATTGACGGAATTAGATCAAAACTACGAAAAAACATAGAGATTTGGTCTCCTTATCGTAGAGGATTATCAAAAAGTGATTTGCTAAAATCCGGAATGAACACATTGGGAGATTCTATTTTTAAAACTTGGAGTTGTTATTCAAATAAAAAATACCATTGTGGGATTTGTGAATCTTGTAATAATAGAAAAATTGCATTTGAGAAAGCCGGTATCATTGACAAAACAAAATATCTAAAATAAGTCTAGTAGCTGTTTCGAAGAATTTTCTTTTTCAGAATAAATCCTCTTATTCCTATATACCAAGCTAAGAAGATCAATCCAACAGTTCCCATGAAAACATAGTTTTGCACATCAGGAGCAAGATTCTCAATAGAGTTAGTAATTTCTCTAGATACTAACATGGAGATTGCTATAACAATTCCAAATTCAATAGCATACCATGTCCAACTAGGCCAAGATTCTTTCGGAATATGGACATATGGATTTGCTCCCATGTTGTTCATGAAAAATATTGATTATTTAATTTTTCAGTATGTTTAGAAAGAATCTGAGGCACGTTTTCTAATGAGTGTCATTATTCCTGCTTTTTCTTCCTTATTTTCATAAATTCCTCTAAATGCTGATGAGGAAAGTGTTGCATCGTTTCTAACACCGCGCATTTTCATGCAGAGATGTTCTGCGTCAGCTAAAACGACAACTCCTTTTACACCTTGAGCATATAATTCATCTGCAATATTCTTGGTTAATCTCTCTTGAATTTGCAGTCTTTTTGAAAATTTTTCTACTAATCTTACAAGTTTTGAAATTCCAAAAACCCTACCATTTGGAGAATAAGCAATGTGAATTTTTCCAAAAAACGGCAACATATGATGTTCGCACATCGAATAAAATCGAATATCTCGTGCAATCACTACATCAGAGTCTTCAGAAAATTGTACGGATAATTCCGAATCAGAGTCATATCCGCCAAAGATTTCTTTGTACATACTTGCAATTCTATCCGGGGTTTCTCGTAAACCCTCACGTGTAGGATCCTCACCGATTTCAATAATTAATTCTCTAACAAGTTTTTTTACACGTTCTTTGTCCATGTATGTATTCACAGAATTTTTCTAGTATTTGAACCTAGTTGGAATTTTAGTCAAGTGTTAATGTTATGGAGCTCCAATAAATTTGTGTAATTGAGGAACAACCTTCACATCAATATAATGAGGGTATACAACATCATACAGATTCAATAATAGTTCTAATGATGGTTCAGAAATACCATATGTTGGTTGAATGATAAATCCGTCTATGTCATCTTTGGAAACAATTTTGAAAATTTGATTTATGAGTTCTTTAAATTCATCTATCTTGGTTTTAGAGCTAACAACGATTTTGATATAAGTTATTTTTTTTGTTTGGATAGACGATTTAAGACAATTCAGCGTGTGACCAATTAACTTCTCATAATGTTTAGAATCTACAAAATCAGAGTCTTTTGTTTTAAATTCAATTTTGACAATATCAATGAATGGCAACACATGATTAAATCTATCAATGTCAAAACATGATGATTCAAGATATGTTGGGATTTTTTTATCTTGGATATGTTTTGCAAGTAATGCTACTGCTTGGTGTTGAATTAGTGGATCACCACCAGTAAAATTTACTTTGTAAGTTTGGTTTTTAAGATTAGTGTCAATTAGCTGACTTGCTTCTTCAATTGTATATTCTGTTCCAGAATTAAGTGGAAGAGATTCTTTGGTATCACAATAAAAACAAGTAAAAGGACATCCCGCAAGTCTAACAAATAGAGTCTTTGTTCCAAAAAGAATTCCTTCACCTTCAACTGATGTAAATATCTCAAATAATCTTACTTTCAAGTAATAATCATAATTTTTTTCATTATTTATTCAATGAGTTTCTAATGCATCACAGGTTCTTTTGTATAAAATAATCCAGAGATGAAAAATACTACTCCTAAAATTCCAATAGTACTTCCAACAAGTTCCACTTGATTTTGATAAATTCCCTCTAATGGAGCCCATAACCAAGCCATCAAAGCACCAACAACAATCATAGGGATGCCTACTCCAACTATGATTGATTTAGAAGCCATGTTCAATGCTGTTTAGAAAATGTATATGAAGTTTATGATGAGCATTAGAGAGAATTTTTAATTTCTTGTAATTGTTTTGTCAAATCTTTCAAAAGTTCATTGACAGTATCAAATTCTCCAGCATGTAAATGGCGTTTAATGCTTTGGAGTGTATCTCTTGCATTATTCACATCATCCTGATCTACACCATTCATTTGAGATAATCGGAATAAGGTTTTTTCAACTTGTAACACTCTAGATTCTAATCTGTCATTTTCTGTTAATTCAAACTGCTTCTTTATTGATAAGATTTCTCTGATTTCTCTGATTATATCATTTGGATTATCTGCTGACGAGAGGTTTTCTCGGGCATTTTCTAATTTTTGGATTATTTCTTCAGATATACCCTGTTTTTTGGCGTTTCCAATTAATCTATCTAGTTGCTCTAAATATTTTTGGGCATATTCCTTAGCACGCTGAGACTCTTGTTTTGATGCCTCATCTCTAATTTTTTTATTAATTTCTACAACGATTTCTTTAATTTTCTGTAGCGTATCTAATGCTGAAGCAAATTGATTATCATTGATTTGTTGTTTAGATAATCTAAATAATTCATCAAGCTCAGAGAAGTCAATTTGGGCGTTGTATTTTTCAGCAATAGCTTTTAGACTATTTACATAAACTTGTAATCGTTGAAGATCATTTGATGGATCTTTAATAGTTGATCTTGCAGAATCTGATGCTGTTTTTGCTACGACCTCAGATGTTGATTCTTTTGCAGAAACATCAGACTGTGTTTGTTTAGAAATTTGAGTGAAAATCTTCATTGCAGTAAGAAAATGTTGTTTTGCAGAATCAGCATCATTGTTTTTAATTGACTCTTCAAGTGAATTAACATTTTGAGCTCCTTCTTCAAATAATCTTTTTATTTTATCTGAAGATTCAGAAGAAATTTGGCTTTGAACTTGGTCTTGTGCACGTTTTGCAAGTTTTACAAGAATTGATAAATCATCTTGGGCATAAATATTACTTGTAGCTCCACCAAGAACCATACTAGCAACTAAAATGAATAATCCGAAGGTCACTATAGTTTTCATTCTTCTTCCTCCAATTCTTTTTTTATTTTAACAAGATTTTGCAAGTCTTTTTTAGCAATTTCAATTACTCCTTGTCTTTCTAGTCGCTTAACTGCTCTCCACATCGTAGTTCGTGGTTGAAGGAATTTTTTTCTTAAATCACTTTCTAAAACTTGTCCACCATTTTCAGAAATAAATTTAATAATTTCTTTATCATCCTCACGCATTTCTGGTCTTAAATTAAAAATGGTTTCAGGATCATGAAAGTTAATCTTTGTTTCAGATTCAGTGATTTCATTTTGTATAACAGGTAATGATTTTGTTTGTTTTCTTTTAATCACAACAATTGCTCCAATTACAGTAGATATAATGGATATGCCAATAATTGATATTGTAAAAATATCAGGGATAGTCTGTTCAGGGTTTGTTACTGGTGGGTTTGTTACTGGTGGGTTTGTTACTGGTGGGTTTGTTACTGGTGGGTTTGTTACTGGTGGGTTTGTTACTGGTGGGTTTGTTACTGGTGGGTTTGTTACTGGTGGGTTTATAGTCCCAAGAATATAGTTAATTTCTGATAAGCCAGTACTTAGTTCCAATTGTGTTTGATCATTTATTATAACCAGATTTGATGGCAATGCATTCATGCCAACAATTATTGAGTTTTGTGGCATCAATAATGAATAATCAGTTGGTGAATCAAGGGAAAAAGTCCAAACTCTTCCTTCTTTAGAAATTAAATCATGAATATCATAATCAATTGTAATAGAAGATGTTCCAAAAGTATCGATAGTTGCTTTATCATCAATTATTTCACTAGATAGCAAAAAACCATTTTCACCAACTGCTACAAAATTATCAATTGAAGGACCAAACAGATTAACCTCATAATCAGGATTTAGGGGGTCCACGTCTAATTGTGAGGATACATGGGCGGAACCATCTGAATAAAGAGTAAGATCGAGAGTTCGAGCAGAGCTGAATGAGGTCTGAATAGGCATCGCTAATGCAACAATAATTAAGCTAGCTATTATCAAAGGCGCTTTAACCATTGTTTCGATGATACTCTCAGTCCTTACAAAAAGCATTCCATCTTCTCGAAGAAACTCTTTCCTATGAATTGGTACGATTTCAGGATTCATTGAATTAATACCTTAGATTCATGCTTTCTACTAGTCCCTGAAACCTCTTAAATTCCTGGAAAAATTGGAGCCCTTTTTCAGTAATTAAAAAGACCCTGTTCCTATCATTTTTGACGGATTCGACTAAGCCAGCTTCTACCAGTTTCTCACATTTGTCTAGTACTGCATAGTGAGATAGGTTGGCTTTGCGAGAGATTGCAGATACAATGATTCCATTACGACCGCCATCAGCGGTAACGTCTAAGATATCACCCATTATGCCCATTTCGGACCTGTATTGTTGTTTTGACATGCTCTAGTATAGAGTTACTTAGTTTATGAGGGACATTTTGAAACTTTATAGCGGAACACAAAGCGGAACAGCTGTTTCAGTAAAAAAAATGATGATTTTTTATGAAAATTAATGTAGGGAGAAAAAAGCTAAAAAATTATGCCTAAAAAAATGATTAGAAAAAGACATTTTTCTTTTAAAAACCTCATTTCTCATATTTTTGTAAAATTGATCTAATTTTGGATAATTTTTGAATATTTAGCAGAAATTTTGTATATAAAGAACAAGATGTTTCCCTCCGTTCCTAAACTATAATTCAAGCAATATTTAGTCATGATTAAGCCCCAAAAAGAACTATTGGAGGAATGCTCATTCATTTGATGCTTTTTGCTTCACCATTATCGGTAAACCATTCATTTGCTGAATCACAAGAAAATCAAGAAGAAAAGGGAAAGATTTCAAAAAATGTGAAAAAAGAGAGATTTTGGGTAATTCTAACTGAAATAGTAGATAGAAAGTTAAAACATCAACATTATGGTTTAACAATCGATATTTCAGAAGGAGATATAGGGAAAATTCTATCTTTTGAAGATCAAATATCTAGTTGGGCAATATGTAAATTATAATGCATATCACTCAGGAATAGTCCTATTTGATGGAAAAGCATCAAAAATTGGAGAAAATCTATGGGAAATTACTGCAAATGATGTGTTAAATCTTGAAGAAAAAGAGTTTGATTTCGAATTAAGTGAAGAATACAATGATTCTCATGTTGTAATACATGAAACAATTGACAAGGATCTAAGTTACAGAGTCATATTTTCTGGGAAAATAGCAGAAACAAGTGAAGATGTATTTGCTATTTATTTCTGGTTTAAAAAATCTTGAGACAGAACAAAATTTCAATCTTTTGCAATTTGGAGAATCTACCATTAATTCAGAAAAATCTAATGATTTGAATCAAAAATTTTGAAATTCAATATTGATGTAATCATCATTTTTTATATTGAATAAAAATCATTCACAAGGTCAGCTTTGAGATTCATAATAACTTTTTATTCTCATTTTCAAAAGAAAATCATAAAATGTTTGATAAATTCAAAAATGAAGAGGGCGGAGAAATGGTCAAAGAAAATGAAAATTCTGAAGTTACAGAATCTAATACAACAACTGAATCTTCAAGTACAATTGGAATAGGAGAGTTGATGGGAAAACGTGCAAAATTAGAAGAAGCGATAGATTATGTAGGTTTAATGATTAAAAACCTAAAAGATAAGAGAACATTGCTTGAAAAAGACATTGAAGAAGAATCAGTAGATATTAAGAATCTTAAGGAAAAACTACAAAAAGTCAGCGAGTATATAGATGAGGAAAATAGAGGAATTAAAGAACTTGCTAATAAAAGACAACAGGTAGAAAATGAAGCTGATGAGGTAGGTGCAATCATCAATAGTTTAAGAGAGAAACTTTCAGGTGTAGATAAGGTAATCGATGATGAAGGTAGCAGGGTTAAAAGAATTAAAGAATCAAGAGAATCATTATCTGATTAAAAATTTTACAATTAATAGAATTTTGTACTAGTTGCTTGTTGAGTAGTAGGAACTGAAGGGAACATTTCCCCCGTAGAACTTTCAGCAACAGCAGCAGCTTCTTTAAGAATACTCTCAGATTCTGCGGTAGTAGTTGCATCCATTCCAAATGCAGAATCACCTGAGAAACTATCTGTCATAAATCCTCCAAGCATTTCTGCCATTTGGCCAATTTCTTGTTCAGCGCCAGGCATTACTTTGCCAAGGGAAGATTTTAGATTTTTCATCAGACCCATTGTTGGCATGATTGTTACAACAGTGTCTCCAAGATCACTAAATGTAGTTAATCGTAGTTCAATTTGTTCTAGTGCAATTCTAGCACCGCTTAAAATTTTAGTAACCTTTCTAATCTCAGCTAGTTCATTTCCTAGAACTTTGGCAGTTTGATTTTCATGTTTTTGTGTTGCATCTACGATTCTTTGGAATAATTTAGCATCACGTTCTTGTAAATTTGTTAACATTGTATCTAATTTTTTAATTTGAATTCTAATTTTTTTAATTCCATCCTGAACTCGTGGTTTTAATGCACCTTTAGGCTTGATAGTATCATTAATTTTTTCAGATATGGTTGGCTGTGGTTGCTTTGACCAGTCCTTTGTTAAGTTAGGCATTGAGTTTGGTTTTAGAATATGTACTTAATATCAGATGTAAAGAATGGTTAACAGGACATTAAATTTTACTAACCAAATACGAGAAACCAACTTGATTTAAGACTATTATTTTTTGTAGGGGTTAAGATTATGATTATATTGACATTGAGATTACTGTAATTTCTAAAAGATCCCTTATCGCGTCTAGAATCTTTAAAATCAGTATAATCTAAAACTAGTTTTAGTGAACAAAAAAATCATCGTACTTCCAGTAGTTGTTGTCATTGGTATTATTCTAGTAAATTTTGTATCAGATCAATCTATAGAAAAAAACAATGTTGTGTTTCATGTAACTCTTGCAGATCCTACCCTATATTCGAATGGAGTTTATACTGATGAATTTTTTATCGATGCTGGTCAATACTTGTTTAGATTTGTTCCAAATGGAAGTAGTCCAGAAATTTTATCAATTACACTAAATGGAAAAAGTTTTGATTTTTCTGAAGATTTTAGGCTTGAAAATACGCTTCATCAGACAGGAATCTCTGAATATTTTACGTGGAGGTATATTGGACAAGAAAAAATTTTGATTTCTGAAAAGCAAGAAATTTCAATTATGATCAATCCAAACGGAAAAACAATGGGTTCGGTGTCTATAGATATTTTACAAAATTAAGAGGCGTAAACCCCTTTACTGCAGAACTTTGAGAGATTTCCTCTCTTTCTCAGATGCTAAATGTCTGATTACCTTTAACGTTCTGCGGGGTTACGCAGTTTTAGTCGATAGAAATTTTATCTATTGACATTATTTACTGTACTAACTTTAAGTATTTAAAATTTTACGTAATATTTTATAAAAATTTATTGTATTTTATAGAATATTTTATACATAATTATGAATCAATTGAAGTATAAATTACGATTTTCAATCTAAAAACTATTGAGACTATCAGGAAAAGTTGCGTTAGTTACAGGAGGAAGTCGTGGAATAGGATTTGCTACTGCAAAAATTTTATCAGAAAATGGTGCAACTGTTGTGATTACAGCAAAAAATCAGGAAAGATTAGAGAAAGCATCATCAGGGATTCCAAATTCAATAGGTATTGTAGCTAACATCAGAGACAAGGATGATGTGAAAAATGTAGTAGCCAAAACAGTTGAAAAATTCGGTAAAATAGATATTCTTGTTAATAATGCCGGAATATTTCCAAAAATCAAAGAATTACATAAAATAGATGAGGATGAGTGGAATGAGGTTTTAGATGTAAATCTTTCTGGACAATTTAGATTTACCAAAGAAGCGATTCCGTATCTGCAAAAAACATCGGGTTCAATAATTAATATTTCATCAGATGCAGGATTAAAGGCATATCAGGGATTTAATGCTGATGCATATTCTGCAGCAAAAGCTGCATTGATTTTGTTAACAAAATGTTGGGCACTTGAATATGCAAAAGACAAGATCCGGGTAAATTGTATTTGTCCTGGAGTGGTAGATACAGATATGACAAAACCGTTTTTGAAAACTCAAAAAGACAAAGAATTCATGGATAATGAACATCCAATAGGCAGAATTGGTCAACCTGAGGAAGTAGGAAAAGCAGTTTTGTATTTTGCATCAGATGATGCATCTTGGATTACAGGAGCAATTCTTGCTGTAGATGGAGGAGAATCAGTTAAATGAATTCATATGAATTTAATACAGCGCAGGAGTAGAAAAAGTAATGAAAAGTAAAAAATCAAAGGCTAAATTGATAATACTTTTAGGAATTATTTGGGTGATTATTTCACTGCCATTACCATGGATAGTGAATAATCCAGAAGTTTCAGAATCACAGTTTAATACAATTCTTGGAATAATTGGAATTATGTCAATCCCATTTATTGTTCTAGGTGTAGCATGGACATTAAAGCCAGAACTAACAACTTAGGTTTTTCAATTGAAAGATATTCCAATAATAGATAAGATTCCTGAATTAGAAGTTGCTATCAAGGCTGTTGAAACGGCAGGTAAAGCAATTTTAAAAATCTATGAAAGAGATTTTGAGTCATTTACAAAAAGTGATGATTCACCAATTACGGAGGCAGATATTAAAAGCAATGACATCATCAAAGAAATTCTTTCACAGACGGATCATCTAATATTATCTGAGGAGGATAATGATGATTTGAGTAGACTGTCAGAGGATACTATTTGGATAGTAGATCCACTTGATGGAACTTCCGATTTTATTGATAAAACAGGTGAATTTACAATTATGATTGGGTTAATAAAAAAGAAAAAACCAATTCTTGGAGTAATTGGTTGGCCTACAGAAAAAACATTGTTTGTTGCACAAAAAGGAAGTGGTGCATTCAGATATTCTAATGATGAATGGGAAAAAATATCTGTAACAAAAATTTCAGATCTATCAAAATGCAGGACAGTTGGATCACGACATCACTTGTCTGATAAAGAAAAATTATTTATCAAAAAATTAGGTATTGAAGATTTTACTAGTATTGGTAGCTCATTAAAGGTAGGAAAAATTAGTTCAGGCGAAGCTGAGGCATACATTACAACTACAAATAAAATGAAAGAATGGGATTCTGCTGCTTCTTATTGTATAATTTCTGAAGCTGGAGGAAGAATGACAGACATGTTAGGAAATGATATCACATACAACAACAAAGAGGTTTATCATCAAAATGGAATTTTGGTAACAAACGGATTAATTCATAATAAAATTCTTGAAGAATTTAAAAAATTAGAGTAGGTTTCTTTCTTTAAGAAAGTCCTTTACTTTGTTTGCACTATCTGAAAGAGGTTCATTTTCTGTATCAATTACCAAATCAGCATTTTCAGGAGCCTCATAGGGATCATCAATTCCTGTAAAACCCTTGATTTCTCCTTTTCTTGCCTTGGCATACATGCCTTTAACATCTCTTTCTTCACATTTTGCAAGTGAACATTTTACATATACTTCTGCAAACTGATTACCAGCATCAATAATTTCTCTAGCATTTTTTCTGTTTTCAGAATACGGAGAAACTAGAGATACTACGCTTGGAACACCGTGATTTAATAAAAGCTTAGCCAAGTGAGCAACTTTTTTGTTATGCTCATCACGTCCAGCTTTTGAAAAGTCTTTTGGCGAAAACCATTCTCTTAACTCATCTCCATCAAGCATTGCTAAATTTGGAATATCTTTTTGCAAGTCTTTTACGATAGTAGTTTTTCCTGAGCAAGGAAGACCAGTCATCCAAAGAACAAAAGGTTTCATAAATTAAAACATCAAAACAACCCATAAAGAGTTTACGTTAATTTTTAGCCCAAGGTTGATTTTCTAAATAATCAATCTCTGCAATCATTTCATCCACTTTTTTTACTATTGCAAATATTGATCTGTATTGTTCATACATTTCAATTTCTTCGTCTTTAGATAACACATTTGCTTCTGCGTCATCAAAAAATTTGTTTTCCTTGTTAAGATGATCATTTAGAAATATACCATATGTCTTCAGATATCTTGATACTGGTTCTTGTGCATCTTCACCATCTTTCCATCTTTTTAGATGATGTGATATTTGTCGAGCAATATTCCTTCCAAATTCATGTTCTATCATAAATTTTCGGATTTCTTCTTTTAGGGTATCATAACTTGCAACACATGGGAAATACGAATCTTCTTCTCTTGAGTGGTGGATAGAATCGATAAATTCTGAAATGACCAAGGTGATTTTTGTAAGATCTGAAAATGGAATTTTTGTTCCTTTGTAGAGTTCTGCAGAACATTTTAAAACTATTTTTTCTAGACGTCTAACTTGATCATGGTCAGCGCGTAATTGATTCGTTGCACTCAAGTAACAAATCTATTGTAATTGTTGATTTAATGTGTATCTAAAATCAATCAAGGAGCTAAAATTATCAAATAAATTGGACTTAATTTCATTCTAGAAACGTATAGATTTAGTAGATGAATCCCATAATCTTATCCCTATTACAGTTGTTTAGAGGGCAAATCGAGGATTTTATACCACTATCTAGCTTTGATTCAAGTTTGATTTTAGATAAACTTGCAGAATTACAGGATTCTATAGGTACATTGTCTATTCAAGATGGGCCAATTGCTTCAGCTCATGTTATTTTACTTGCAGCAGGCGTTGTGATTTTTCTTGGTGTTGCAGGAGAGGCATTCTTCAAAAAAACAGGAATTCCGGATGTAGCATTTTTGATGATTCTTGGAGTGATTATAGGACCGATTTTTGGGCTAATTCAACCAGAAGCCGTTATTCAAGTAGTTCCATATTTTGCAGCACTTGCACTAATAATTATCATGTTTGATGGAGGATTGAATCTTGACATCAAACATGTTATAAGAACTGCTCATTTTTCAGTAACACTAGCGGTTTTAGGTTTCATCTTATCTGTTGCTATGATTACATTTGCGGCTCATTTTGCTTTAGGATGGTCATGGTTAGAAAGTATTTTGTTAGGTTCAATTGTTGGTGGAAGTAGTTCTGCAATTGTTTTTGGTCTTGTCAGAAATATCAAAATTTCCGAAGAAACTAAATCTATGTTAAGTTTTGAATCTGCACTAACTGATATTTTAGCTACAATTATTGCATTCATATTATTTGAAGCTGTGCTTGCAGGACATTTTGATCTACAAACATTAGAAGAAACTCTTGGAAGAGCAGTTATTGTGGGTTTAGTACTTGGATTTGGTGTAGGTATTCCTTGGATGTATGTTTCAACAAAGCTTGGAAATGCTCAACATGCATACATGCTGACATTAGGTGTTTTGTTTGTTTTATTTTTCTTGGCAAATTCTTTTGGAGAATCCGGGGCATTAACAGCTCTAGTGTTTGGTTTAATGATTGGAAACAAAAGACATCTTTCAAAAATACTCAGATTTAAGCTACCAAAAATTGAGATGGATGATCCTACGCATAACCAATTAACATTTTTGGTAAGATCTTTCTTTTTTGTATTTGTGGGATTGATGGCCAGTTTTGGACAAATAGAATATCTCATATTTGGAATTTTAATTACAATTGTTGTTTATTTTGGAAGAATAATTGTTGGCAAGGTCACTTTAACCAAGCGATTTTCTCATTTAGATAGGGCAGTAACAAATGCTATGATCCCGAGGGGATTGGCTGCTGCAGTACTTGCTACTTATCCAATTACTCTGGGCATATCAAATGCAGATGCATACCCACAGATTGTTTTCTTTATCATTTTATCATCAGTAATAATTACAACAATTGGATTAGGAAAATCAAAGAAAATCCCTCCTCCTGAATCAATTGAGGGTGGATTTATTAAACCAAATAAAGATTCTCAAAGAAAATAGATCAGAGATCTAGTGAATCTTTGAGTCCTTTGTATCTATTCCTAATAGTTACTTCAGTAACATTTGCAGCTTCGGCAATATCACGTTGAGTTTTATCCTCACCATTTTTCACACAAGACAGATACAATGCGGCTGCGGCTAATCCCATAGGATCTTTTCCAGCTGAGACTTCATTGTCTTGAGCCATTTTAAGCACTTTTGTTGCATATCTCTTTGTTTTCTCGGCAATTCCAATCCTGCTTGCAATTCGTGCAACACATTGGATTGAATCAGTTACTGGCATCTTCAAATCAAGTTCTTTGATTAGTAATCTATAACATCTTGCAATATCTTTTCTTTTGATATTAGCTGCTTGCTCTACATCTTTAAGATTTCTTGGAGTTTCAGTATCACGACATGCAGCATAAAGAGCTGATGCTATTAAAGCTGAAATGGAACGACCTCGAACTAGACCTTTTTCTAGTGCCTTTCTGTAAATATAGGCTGCCTTCTCCATTACCGCATCAGAGATTGCTAGTTTGTCTTTTAATCTGTTTAATTCACTAAATGCTTGGCGGAAATTTCTGTCAACTGGTTCATGAACTTGACTTCTGTTATCCCAAGTTCTCAGTCTTTCAATTGTACTTTTCATTGATGATGTAAGTGGTTTTCCAGATGCATCTTTATTTACAGGATTGATAATTGTTGCAAGACCCATGTCATGCATTGTTAGTGATGTTGGTGCTCCTGCTCTTGCCTTATTTCCACCTTCATCTTGGGTAAAGGATCTCCATTCTGGTCCTGCCTCTTGTAATTTTTCAGTAATTACAAATCCACACTTTGAACAAAACATTTCTCCTGATTCATTATCAGTAACTAATTTTCCTTGGGCACATCTTGGACATAGATCTTTTCCCTTGTTTACCATGATATTTCTAGAATCCTAGAATTCATGGTATTTATGAATCAACAAGTTTTTTCTTTAAATTTCATGCCAAATTTGAGGTGACAATAATACTGAATAGTCATTATTGAATTAGTCAAAGTAAGAATATGAAGTTACTTTGGCTTATTCCTCTTCTTGTTGGAGTCTATGTTTTACTTCCAGAAATTTATGCTGAGACCATTACTCAAAATCTGGAAGGAGGGATGGATGTTCAAATAACATATCCTGAAGAGATAGTGGTTGGAAGAGAGGGCATAATCTCAATCTTAATTAAAAATAATGGATGGGAAAATAAAGAAAATATTTCATTTGGGTTTTCACTATCTGCTGTACCAGCACTAATCATAGAGCCATCCGATAAAATTATTTTAGATAAACTTGCTGAGGGAGGATCATATGGTGAAAATATCAGATTACAAATTCCTAATGATGCTAGTCTTGGGATTCATTTTCTAAATTTAAAATATTCTCACATTCTTGTTGCAAATAACAAAATACCACAACCTCCATTTTTTCACAACATTGCCATTCCAATTACAATAAAAGAAGATCCAAGTGTCACTATACACACAAAAATTCCCGAATCAATTTTTTCAAAGGCAGAGTTTCCAATCGAGATTGAAGTGTTATCAAAAGATACCGACATAACAAATGTTAGAATAAAAATAATTCCTCCAAAAGACATTGAATTTAGAGGAGAAACAATGCATTCTTTCTCAAAAATAGAAAAAAACACACCAGTAGCAATTACATCGAGGATCATTACACCAATTGATGAAGTAAAAACAGAATACAAACTACCATTTCAAATCATTGTAACATATACTGATGATGTTGGATTAGACAAAGAAGATTCACAGACAGTTTCAGTAGTTCTACGACCTAGAACATTTATGGAATTAACTACAGATGGAGGAATATGGATTGGGAGTTTTTTTATTGCTCCCTATGTGAGTCTTGGAACAATTATAGGAGTTCCCTTAGGTGCTATCATATCACTACTTATCAGAAAAAAACAAAATTCTAGTAAAAAACGCTCAAAAATAAAAAAACTCTAAGATTCTAGTTTTTCTTTAATTCTTTGAGTGTACTTTGCACTGTATTCATTGAATAGTTTTATTTTGTTTTGAGCCAAAGCCATTGCACCAGGTCTACTGTTAATGTGATCCTCCACACTTTTTTGATCTTCAAATAATTTTTCAAGATTTTGTTTTGAGGTAGATTCTAGTTCCGCAAGTAAAGTTGCAAGTTCTTTTTCAAGATTGTCTTTAGTATCAGGAATTTCAGGTGGATCCGCACCGATAATTTCCTTTGTAGTTATTTTCCCAAATACCTTTTTGTCTAATTCAAGCAATAACAAAAAATGAAATTAGCGGTATAAATTTTATTTTATAGCATTTCATAAAAGTGAGTGCAGTGCAATCGAACGTTTTATCTTTTTGATAATTTTAGTCTTCAGTGATGGCTTATTGTATTGGTAAATGTAAAAAATACAAGGCTCTTAAACCATCACAGATTGGCAGGTATGCTGCTGGACAAAAAAGATGCAATTATTGTGAAATATTTGTAGAAATAGATGGGATTGTTTGTCCTTGTTGTAAAAGCCAACTACGATGTTTACCTAGAAGTAGAAAGGGAAAGGAAAAATATCTAGCTCAGATTATAAGGTAAATTTAGTAAGAACTGAGCTTTTTTAATAATTACAGATTTTGGAATTTATCACGCCTAATAATTAAAGTTCTATTTATAAGAAATCAATACAAGTCAAAATATGGCTATTCCGGCTGATATTGAAGAATATGTTGAAAAACATATCAAGTTAATGATTTCTCAGACTGAGACATACTTGCCATTTATCAAAGTTGCATTTCCATATTCAAATAATGTAGCTGATGGAGTTTACAGTCTAATTATTGGAAGTGCATTATCTGTATTTGTAAATCAATTTGCAATGAAAATGAAATATCCAACTGCAGAAGATTTTGCAGATTTTGGAAAAGTTGCTCTAAAATATAGAGATCAAGTAGACAAATTTTTTACATAGTCAAGCCAGTTCGCCCAGAAAATGAACAATATCATTAGTTACTATGACTGTTCTATCTTTTGGTACATGGTATAGTTTTTTTGAACCATTAGATGATTGAACAATAATCTTTGCAAATGGATCTTTGAGGGATTTGTAAAGAATTCCTTTTTCACCAACTGACTGTGACCAATGGGTTCCTTGAACAAAAGATATCGTTTGAAATTTTACAACTTGATAGGAGTAAACCATTCTATTAATTAGTAATAATTGCATTCATTAATGATTTTCCTCCAATCAATGCTGTAATCGATAAACCGATATTTGCAATAGCATTAATTGCAAGTGTTCCATAGTGATTATTCTCAAGAAGATTACTAGAATCAAGTGCAAATGATGACATAGTAGTAAGTGAACCACAGAATCCTACAGCTGCAAAAAGAGAATATCTCCCATCAAGATTCCATTGTTCTGATAACACTACAAATACTCCAAGGATAAATGCACCTGCAACATTGACTACCAAAACATTGACAGGTAACGTATTGAAAAGTAAGGGAGATTCAGTAATTTTGTATCGCAGAAATGCTCCAAGTATAGAACCTACTGCAAGAAAAACAAATTCTAAACCTTTCATCTATTTTGTTCAAACTAACTGACATTATTAGTGCTATTTTGAGGAATTTGAGGCCTAATTCATACCCAATTCAATTCTCATTTGAAATACAAGTCTATAGTTTTTATAGGTTCAATTATTTTTCAGACTAAATGACCCTTAAACTAAGATGTGACGACTATGGTTTTGAGTGTGAGTTTATCCTAGATGGAGCAAAAACTGTAGGATTAATCGAAAAATTAAGAAATCATTTTGAAGAAGAACATGGAATTGATTATACAATTGAGGCAGTTACTCAGATGATTACAAATCGTGGACATTCTTTAGAATCAATTAGAAAATAGATTTTTCAAAAATATTTTTCATTTTTAACATTTATTAGAATGTGTATTGAATTGTAATTAACAGATTAATTTTAAAGAAATTCTAGGAATTTTTGGTTTACTATGTTATGATTTTAATACAGAATTACCTAAAACAATTTCCTTTTATTTGATAATCACCTTAACACATTAGTAGTGTTAGAAAATTATTCAAATGATTATGATGTCAAGTGTGAACTAGATACTTGCAAAACCTACCCTGCAATAACAGATTCTGAAAGAGGAGAAATTGTATGTGGGGGTTGCGGTCTTATTCTAGTGCAAAACATGTCTGATGCATCATATGAAAGCAATGGGTACACTCAGGAAGACTTTATGAGATTAGCAAGAACAGGTCCTGCAACATCATTAACAATGAATGATAAAGGATTATCAACTGTAATTGGCACCAATAAAGATTCTACTGGAAAGGCATTATCCAACAAAACAAAATATGAATTCAACAGATTACGAACATGGGATCAAAGAAGTAAATCAAGAAAGACTGCTACATTAAGCAAGGCCTTTACATTACTTCATGGAATGAAAACAAAGTTAGGAATACCAGACAATGTTGTTGAAAATGCTGCCTACATTTACAGAAAAGCAGTTGATACAAAATTAACTAGAGGACGAACAATGGCTTCATTGATTTCAGCCTCTTTGTATGCAGCATGCAGAGAAAATAACATTCCAAGAACATTAGATGATGTTGCTGGTGCCGGAAATGTTGAAAGAAGAATACTTTCCCGAGATTTAAGAACCATAATCAAAAGGCTTGAATTGAATCTTAGTCAATATAACACTTCATCGTTTATCTCAAAAATTTCAAACAATATGAATTTGAAAGAAAAAACCAAACGAGATGCATTTGAGATACTAAAACGATGTGAGAAAGAGGACATTACTGCTGGAAAACACCCTGTAGCACAAGCAGCTGCTTCATTGTACCTTGCATGTATAATGAATGGTGAAAAAATTAGCCAAAAGAAATTTTCAGTAGAATCTGGAGTTAGTGATGTTACAATAAGGAACAGAGCTGTCTTGATTAAGAAAACATTAAAGCTAATTGAGTAGATTATTCAAAAAAATCCTACAAGTTAATTGTAGGAGAAAATATTTTTTCATACAATATATCTTTTAGTCTGTTTACCAAATCCATTATTACACGTATTTGTTCCATTGTGATTTCTTTAAGACTTGTTATGGTATCATCAAGTTTTGATATTTCTTCTTGTAATCTTATCTTCTCATTTTTTAGTGTTGATATCTCTCCTTGAAGATTGGTGTTTTGTTGTTTTAGTTTATCGTTTTCTTCAGTTAATCGTTTTACTTTTTCTGATTCAGATTCCCTTGGAAATGGTGTGGGTGGAGGTGGAGGTTCTGGCATACGAATGGGTTCTGGTTCTGGAGAAGGCTCTGGAATTTCTGGTGGTTCTGGTTCTTGTTCTGCTTCAATTGCTAAAGAAAATGGAATAACACTAGTTGAAAGGATTATTATGCTTAAACCAAACATTAGATTAATTTTCATTTTTTCTAAGACAAACTAGAATTATTTTGTATATGAATATGATTACCAATTTCTAGGAATGAAAAAGAGGGTGTTATTTGTAGAAATCAGGCTCTTGATCTTTCTTTTGTTTAGGAAGATCTTCCATTACTGCTTGAACTACTTCGTTGTGGTTGTATGTTAGATGTCTAAGAAACTTTGCTGATTCATCTGCCCTAGTTTTTTCATCAGCAAATAACATCTCGGGACTACTCAATTCTGCCATCATAGTATTGCATTCCTGACAGGGATTAAAGTCAAGATATAGTTTCATTGATTTGTCTCATCACCATTAATATTTAGACTATTTTATCGATTTAGTGATAGGAATCTCCTTTTTTTGAGGCTTTACCTTATCGATTGAATCAAACAGATCTTCTTGAGTGATCTTGATGTCTTTAACATTTTGAGATGTTCCACTGACATATCTCTTCAAAGCAGTTATTGCTGCTCTGTTTGCAACGGCTGCAATCTCTGCACCACTAAATCCATCTGTTTGTTCAACTAGTTTTGCAATGTTTACATCACTAGCAAGAGGTTTCTTTTTGGTATGAATTTCAAAGATATGTTGTCTTCCCTTTGCATCAGGATTAGGGACTTCGATGATTCTATCGAATCTACCTGGTCTTAGGAGTGCTTCATCAACAATATCTAATCGGTTTGTGGCACCAATAATCAACACGTTGTGTAACTCTTCGAGTCCATCAATTTCAGTTAAAATTTGAGAGACTACATTCTCTGTTACATGTGAACCTGAATCTCCACTACCTCGTCGTGGCACAAGTGCATCAACTTCGTCCAAAAAGATTATGCATGGTGCTGCTTGTCGTGCTTTTCTGAAAATTTCTCTTACTCCTTTTTCAGATTCACCAACCCATTTTGAAAGTAGTTCGGGACCCTTTATGCTGATAAAGTTAGACTCTGTCATTTTTGCAAGTGCTTTTGCAATCAACGTTTTTCCAGTTCCAGGTGGGCCATGGAGTAGTATTCCCTTTGGAGACTCTACATCTACATAATCAAATGCTTCTTTGTATTTCATAGGCCATTCAACTGCCTCTAAAAGTTCTTCTTTTAGTTTGTCTAATCCTCCAACGTCATCCCAACTAACATCTGGAACTTGAACCTGAACTTCTCTAAGTGCACTTGGTCTTACTTCCTTTAATGCATCTCTAAAGTCTTCACTTGTGATTAGGATCTTTTGAAGAACCTCTGATGATATTTTTTCTTCATCAAGATCAATCTCTGGAAGAATTCTACGGAGAGATCTCATTGCAGCCTCTTTGGATAAAACCTCCAAGTCAGCGCCTACAAATCCATGTGTAATCTTTGAGATTTGTTTAAGATCAACTTTTTCATCGATTGGCATTCCACGTGTATGAATTGAGAGAATATCAAATCTTCCCTCAGTATCAGGAATCCCAATTTCTATTTCCCTATCAAATCTCCCCGGTCTTCTAAGTGCCGGATCAATTGAATCTGGTCTGTTGGTAGCTGCAATTACTACAACTTTTCCTCTAGACTTCATTCCATCCATTAATGTCAATAATTGTGAAACTATTCTCTTCTCAACTTCGCCTGACACCTCATCTCTTTTTGGAGCAATAGAATCAATCTCATCTATGAAAATAATACTGGGTGAGTTTTCTTCAGCCTGTGAGAATATTTCTCTGATTTTCTCTTCACTTTCTCCATAGTATTTTCCCATAATTTCTGGACCGCTAAGCGAAATGAAATGAGCATTGGTCTCTCCAGCTACAGCTTTTGCAAGTAGGGTTTTTCCAGTTCCAGGAGGGCCATACAGCAATACTCCCTTTGGTGCCTCTACTCCTATTTTCTCAAATAATTCAGGATGTCTCATTGGTAATTCAACCATCTCACGAATTTTTAGCACCTCATGCTTTAGTCCTCCAAGTTCGTCATATGTGATTCTTGGAACAGATGCATCAACTGCCTTAGTCATTGAACCAAGTTTGAATAGTGTATTTTCAGTAACAAGTACTGGTTTTGATGGTTTAGTACTAGTTACAATAAATTGAACTCTTCCACCCATTTGTGTATTTAATGATACTGAATCTCCAGTTGTAAAGACATGGTTTAGATAGTTGTAAATCATATATTCTTGTAGTCCATCAGCTGAAATTTTTTCAGTTGGAGACAAAACAATCTGTTCTGCATTTTCAGCTTCAACGGATTTTAATGAAATTTTATCACCGATTCCTGCACCAATATTTTGTCTTGTCATTCCATCTACTTTGATTATTCCTGCACCATAGTCATCAGGTGTACCTGGCCAAAGTTTTACATGTGTTTTTTTGTTATATGTTAATTCTAATATTTGACCAGTATTCCATTTTTGATCCTCAATAATTTTAGGATCAATAATTGCCCTACCTTTTCCAACATGTTGTTGTGGTATTTCATCTATTTTTAAAACAATTTCACTCATATCATTACCTCAAAAATTTAGGGGGGTTTATTCAACCTCCACCGTTTTACCTTTTGGTTTTTCTTCTTCAACTAACTTGAAGATTATCTCCAAAACTCCATTTTTATAAGAAGCCTTTGCAGAGTTCTCATCAATTTTTTGTTGAATTGGGACTTTTGCGTGATATTTCTTTTGATTATGTTCTGCAGAAAGATCTACAGTCTTGTTTTCAACAACAATTTTGACATCAGTTTTTTCAACTCCTGGCATCTCAGCTATGAGTTTTACTACTTTTTCTTTTTCATCGACAATTGTATCGACTACTGGTTCTCGTGTATCAGAAGTTGGGAGAAGACCTGGTTTGACATTTCCATACTCCTTTACAACAGGCTTTCCATCTGGACCAACGGTCATTGTGTATCCATAATAATATGGACCAGAAGTAGAACCATTGCCTTTGAATTCCTCAAAAATGTCATCTATATCAAAAAAAGAGTTTGACATTCTCTTGAAGATTCTATCAAATTCACTATCAAAGAACATTGTCATATTCACCTATACTATGTAATGTATATGACATTATATAAAGATTATTATAAATTTCTAGATTTCTTACATAATCCTATTATAATTGACATAGATTAATAATCTTAATGAAGATTGCTAGTATGTCTATTCCGGAAGTTGTAAGGGAGATCATCACGAGAAATCGCTCAATTTATGATTGTATGAAAATGGATTTGGTAAACTATACAGCATTAGCTGTAAAGATCCAACCAGAGATTGAAAAAATTCTGGGAAATTCTGTTAATCTCAATACAGTAGTCGTTGCAATAAAGCGATATGCAGATTCATTTGATATTAAAGAGGAGATTAGAGACGAATCAGTTTTGAAAAATGCTAGATTGGCATTAACTGATGGAATTATGGATATTAAATTTTCAGTTAAAGAATCGAATGAAATGGATCCTATGGCCATTTTAGATAAATTCTCGAAGATTACTAACAACTATGAGTTTTTTCGATTATCTGATTCGTTTAGATTTCTTACAGAAGATTTGGAGGATATTAGACAAATTTTCAGCAATATATCAAGAAGGGATGATATGTTCAGTACAGGTCTTGCAAAGATTAGAATATCAATACCTAATACACAAAACCAATCAGATGTAGTCTCTTATGTTGCTGAGGTATTACATGCAAATGGAGTTGAGCTCGTAAATGCATTTTTTAGTCAAGATAACATTATCATCATTCTAAATGAAAAGGATGCGGCAAAGGCTTATGATATTTTACATTCAGATATAATGAGAGCCTGAAAATTTTATGAATAGTATTATTTCAGATATTGATCTCATAGGATATATTCAGTAACTCTGTGGGTACGGGTAAATGGCTCGAAATAAGAAAAAAATTGTTATTTTAGGTGGAGGTTTTGCAGGCCTAGAATGTACAAAAAAGTTAGAAGAATATTTTAAGAATGATTCATATGTCGAGATTGTTTTAGTAAGCGAGGATAATTTTTTGCTGTTTACACCAATGTTACCTCAAGTAGCATCTGGAATGATTGAAACTAGACATATTGTGATGCCAATTCGAACAATTACAAAAAAGGCTGTTTTTTATGAAGGTAGAGTCAAAAATATTGATCCATATGGAAAGATTGTAAATTTATGGGGAAGTAGAGACAAAAGAGGAATTTCAATTCACTATGACTTTCTAGTAGTTGCATTAGGCAGTGAAACCAATTTTTTTGGAATGAGTGATCTTGAAAAGAATGCTTATCAAATGAAGACACTCAATGATGCAGTTCTTGTAAGAAATAGAATAATTGACATGCTTGAGCAAGCTGAAAATGAAACTAACCCAATTTTAAAGAAAAGTCTCCTGACATTTGTTATTGTGGGAGGAGGTTTTGCAGGAATAGAAACAGCAGGAGAACTAGTGGATCTTCTTTTGGATGTGAGGAAATATTATCCAAATATCAAACGAGAAGACATTCGTGTAATTGTTTTAGAAGCACTACCAAATATTTTACCTGGATTTAGTGAAAGTCTTGCAAAGTTTGCACAAGAGAAATTAACAGAACATGGAGTTGAGATTAAGCTTCAAACCGCTGTTACTAGTTTTAATGGAGATGAAGTTATGATTAAAAGATTAGATATCGATAAAGATGCAATCGATGATTCAATGGTAAGTTCTATACAATCAAAAACTGTAATTTGGACTGCTGGTGTTACGCCAGTTAATACAATTAAAAGATCATTATTCAAAACAGATAAAGGGAAAATTATTGTTGATGATACTTTAGAAGTAGTTGATTTTCCAGGAGTTTTTGCAATTGGAGATTGTGCATTATTTTTAGATCCTAAGACTCAAAGACCCTTTGCACCTACTGCTCAAATTGCAGAAGCTCAAGCAAAGATTGCAGCAAAAAATCTTTATTCTCTAATTAAAAATCAAGAAAAAATAAAGTTTGTTTATGAATCAAAAGGTCAGATGGCAATAATTGGAAAAAGAACAGGAATTGCCTCATTTTTAGGAATGAATATTCATGGTATTGTAGCTTGGCTTCTTTGGAGAAATGTTTACTTGTCAAAAATACCCACATGGGACAAGCGTTTTAGAGTATTTCTTGATTGGACGGCAGATATTTTCTTTGACAGAGATATTTCAAGATTAAAATTCATGAGACGTGAGCCTGAAAAAGAATACAAAGTGCTTGATGAAGTTGATGATGTTTGGTAATTAAAAATTTGCATTTATTAATTTTTTAGATTAAAAAATACAAATTTAGGATTTACAGAAATTTTCTTTTCAAACCATACACAATAACTACAGGAGCCATAAAGTATATGCCTATATTCATTACAAGTATTCCTATGCCGTATCCCAACATCTCTTCTTCAGAATCAATATCTATGTAATTTAGAAGTGATAATGAAGACAGCATTGGAGTAATTGAGAATTTTACCATTTCTTTAAAGATAGGATTTTCACGTTCAAGATCAGCTATTACTGGAGAAAATGAATAGTAGAATTGATTGAATCCCGTCATAAATATGGTTCCTGATTCTGTTGATAAAATAGTATTATCTCTAAGTTCTCTTAGTTGTTGGACTTGGGGTGCAAGTTCAGAGCCATATGTTGCAGTTGCAATTAGACATCCACCACCTTCTTGATTATTATCAGACTCTGAAGAAAGGAAATTGTCATCATTTGATTTAGATAAAATTCTAAAAGAATCAATTGTTTCTTCAAATCTTGGGAGTTGGGAATCAAATTCATTTACTCCGTTACTATATGAAAGAGTGTAAAATTTTTCAGTTCCATAAATCATAATTTCTCTAAATTTTACGTCATATGTTTGGCCATCAGATGAAAAATTTCCTTCTGCGTCAATTACATATGCTTCGTTACCATGAACAGTTGCCTTTTCTTGAGAAATTATAGTCAATTCTCCAGATTCAACTACTTGTTTTATTGCTTCAGTTTTTTCAGTAATAAGGTCATCAAGGCTTCTTTGGTTGGTTTGCTGTGCTGTTAGAGAAATTACTGGATTTATTTCTCCTATTAATGGTCCAACGGCAACCACATCAGGTGAATTTGGTTGTGTTTTATCAGGTTGTTGTAACAACCAACCTTCAGGTACACTAAATGCAATTTCATGTTCTGTGCTTTCATATTTTTGATTGCCACTAGAAGGAGTTGAAATAGATTGCACTCGTTCGGGCTCAGATAATTCAAGGAGATGTGGAATATCAGATTCGCTTACAACTGTAACCTTTGTAATTCTAACTTCTTCCGGATCTAAAGGTCTGTCATTGGCTTCTGTTTGAACTACAGCGATTTTATCAAGGGTTTCAAAACTTTCTTGAGTCACAAGTCTACCAAATACTGTGTATTGTTCATCAAGAAAGTTAGAATCCTTATGAACTATGAAAAATTGTGAACCCCCACTGTTTGGATCAGATGATCTTGCCATTGAAACAATTCCACGATTATGTTTTATTGTGTTAAACTCTGCGTTTAACCTTTCATCAGGTCCTCCTATTCCCCAAGTACTGGGATCACCATCGATAGTATTGGGATCACCACCTTGAATCATAAATCCAGGAATAATTCTATGGAAGAGAGTTCCATTATAGTATCCACTATCAGATAATTTAATGAAATTTTCAACATGTTTTGGTGCATCGTCATAGAAAAATCCAATAGAAATTTTTCCTAAATTTGTTTCTAGATTAACTATGGGGCTAGTTAGTTCATGATAATTAATAGTTTGAGCAAATGCTTGATTTCCAAAACCTGCTAAAAATAAAGACATAGTTATCATTAGAAATATTTTATTCAATATTTTTTTTCAAAATGGCTTACATAAAAGCTAATTGTATTAGTTTTTAACAACCCCAAACAAAATAATCAATATGCATCCTGATGAAAAAATTCAGGCACATTTAGTTTCAGTATGGAGGGAATCTAAAAAGTTTTTTTCAA
>Ga0224496_10000208_pt1 | contig 42919 bp, 33 predicted proteins | sample SF_Jul11_sed_USG_2_FD_168127 | JGI IMG/M metagenome (GOLD analysis project Ga0224496, IMG submission 168127) | Sediment microbial communities from San Francisco Bay, California, United States - SF_Jul11_sed_USGS_8_1 | ecosystem: Environmental > Aquatic > Marine > Sediment | place: USA...
ATTGTTCGACATCATCAATAAAGCGACACCGGACACGAAAGGTGCCGCCATGGATGTACCCTCAAGGAATCCGTATTCATCTCCCGCGTAGGTTGTGGAGTGACAGCTCACCTGCACATCGTCGATGAGCACCCCTCTATCCTGGCCTGTCGCATCGGTTATCAGGTGGAATCGGATTGCAATGGTCGGTTTGTTCTCAAAGGCGCTAAGGTCGTGTACCATCACGACTGCTTCTGGCATAAGCCCTGTAAAGATCCCAGCCCCCTCAGCTTCCGTGAAGGGGCGCCAATTCAGGCCGCCGTCGCTTGAAATTTCCGTCTGCATGAAATCCTTATTCGGTTCAAGGCTCCCGGCAAATATATAGGAAAGCTGACATCCAATCTCCCCCTCAAGACTGAATGTTTTGGATCTAACCCATGAATCGGTACTGTTCTCGTACAATCCGGTTTCTTCCGAATAAGGCTCTGGATTCGGACTGTCGGTAAGCGCGCTCGGAGGGCTGTAATACAGGTAGCTGGTGAGACCCCACAGATCTTTCACTCCGCCGTGGGTCCAATCTGCCAGCGTGGAAAAATCATCGGCAAAGACCGTCTTTCTCGCGGGGAAGGTAGAATAAATGTATTGTCCGGGAGCGGCAATATCTACCGACTTCGCGCCGTAATTGGAAAAAACGGTCAAGTTGTCGTTGTAGTCGGAAGCGGCTACTGAAACTATATTATCGAGATCATAGCTTGCGGGATATATCGGGTAGATGTCATTGTTGTCCCCTATCCCGTCGAGGTCGCCGTTCCCGCACGCGACAACGATGAGTATGCCGGCACCCTGCGCCCTTTCGAGGGCGTCTAAAAACGCCTGGCTCATATCCGGCCCGCCGAGACTCAGGTTGATTATCTTAGCGCCGTGATCAATGGCGTAATTGACCGCCGCCACGAGGCTGGACGTCAAACCTGAACCGATCGTATCGAGCACCCTGATAGGCATTATCTTCACGTTCCAGCTTACTCCGGCTACACCTTTACCATTATTGGTTGTCGCTCCGAGCGTACCGGCTATATGTGTGCCATGCTCGTTGAAGTCCGATGGATCGTTGTCGGTATCTATGAAGTCCCACCCCCTCACGTCATCGATATATCCGTTCCTGTCGCTGTCCTCTCCATTCTCCGTTTCGCCCGGATTCTGCCAGATGTTTTCGATAAGTTCCGGATGGTTCCATGAGACGCCGGAATCGAGAATCGCAACGATTATTTCTCCGGAACCTGTTGAAATATCCCACGCCTCCGTCGCGTCTATGTCGGCGTCGGCGGTCCCCTTGCCGTCTATCATCGTATTGGTATGCGGGTCGTAGACCTGCGTAATCACCTGCCCTGCGTTATGCAATCCCCACTGGATCCCGAAATCGGTATCGCTTGGAGTTACGGCAAGCGATCTGTAAATATAATTCGGCTCTGCATACGCCACGCCCGGCAGTTTCTTGTACGATTCAACCGCCTCCTCAACGGACACACCCGGTTTCAGCATTATTCTGTTCAGGCCGAAATTATCTATCTTCTTCATCTCTCTCGCCCCTTCGGGGAGGGAGGAGGGTTTGTAATATCCTTTGAAAGATGGATCCATCTTCATCAGCACTTCCCCCTGGGCATATCTTGGGAGAGCGGGGCGCGGTTTTGTCCTGACTTTTGGATCAGGCTGTCCGGAAGCGTGCGCTTCCCCTTGATTGTCGGGCCGAAACAGGACTAATGACGCAATAATAACGACATATGCAATTTTTTTTAACTTCAAAATCCTGCTTCCTCTTGGCTGTACCCAGTTATTTATATTGAATTATTTTCCGGAATTCGAGCATATAGCATGTCTATTTATTGTACCTCAACGCCCCACAATTTCGTAATTCCGCAAAAATCCGGAATTTCTGGAGTTTCTACTCAATTTTCCATCTTTTCAACGAGTTTCCGGTATTGCAAACCGTAACACATCTCCAGGTATCGGCTGGTCTCTCCCCTCTCAAGATTTGTTACATATTTCCAGAATCCGTATATGCGTGAAAGTGTCATTATCCTTTCAGCGTAGAGATCCCACGTGTAATGCCTGTTGACCCTGTCGATCCCGCCGTCGGATATCCTTTTCCAATACTCCTTATCCCTCGCGCACTCCTCGAAAAAGGAGGCGAGCGTCTCAGCCGCATCTTCCGGGTGATTCGGATCGATATGGAACCCGGAAACATTATCCTCGATGATCTCCATCGGGCCGCCGTAGCAAGTGGCGAATGTCGGCAATCCCGAAGCCATCGCCTCAATGATCGTTAACCCAAATGCTTCGAAGAGCGCGGGCTGTACAAAAACCCCCTTGTTATCCGCGATATGTCTGTACAGCTCTCCCGCAACCGCCTTTTTCAGCTGTACCCCGCACCACCGCATCTCTCCGTCCAGATTGTGCCTGTTCATAAGGTCGTGCATTCTCCCTATCTGATCCTTTTCGTCGGCATCGCTCGACCTGTCGGGATTGACATATCCAGAAATGATAAGAAGGTTTGCGTGCTTCCTCAGCCGAGGGGAGTTTGCGTACATCTCTACCAGCCCGGTCATATTCTTTATCCGATCCATTCTCGCCATAGAAAATATTATCGGCTTCTCTTTTTGCTGAAACACCCCTCTTATCTCCTCTGTCGGCTTATCGCCGAAAACCAGCTCTTCAAGCTCCCCTGACATGGCGGAAAGCCTTCTCCCGGTTTCGTAAAATGGAAAATATATTTCGGCGTCGGCCCCGGGGGAGACAATATTGAATTTCGGGTCGTACCCGTTAATGCCGTTTACCACCCTGTAAAGCCCCGGCATGGTGAACGACTGATAGCTTTCATACTGCCCTACGTTTTCCGCGTTGCCGGCTATCTCCTGAAATGTGCTGGTGATAATGAAGTCGGCGGAATTCATCGCTATAAGGTCGGCTGTAAACTGGCACGAGAAATGAAATCTTTCGTCATTGTCCTTCCAGTAAAGATCCGAATAGAGGTATTTCGTCTTTTCAAGGGCGTGGGCTATGTTGCACTGCGTCACCTGGAACCGCTTTGACAGCAAATAGCCGACAAGGTTCCCGTCGCTGTAATTTCCTATTATGAGATCGGGCTTTGCAAGGAACTCGGCTACCAATCCTTTCTCCGCCTCTTCTGCAAATCGTTCGAGGTAGGGCCATATCTCGAACCTTGATATCCAGTGGCGTATCACCTCACCGTTCCGGTTCCTGAAAGGAATCCTGATTATTCTGGCGTTTTTCGTTCCGACAATCGACTCCGTCGGCTGATCGCAGGTCGTACCGTTCGATTCCGGGATAAGCCTTGTCACAACGACTATTTCGGGATCAACCTCAAACCCCTGTTCATCAAGCCTCTTTATCATCTCCTTCTCCAGCGCGCGCACCTGGTCGAGGATATACACGACCTGTCCCCCTGTGTCCGGCAGACCGAGAACGTTCCCCTGAGAAAAATAGCCGTGAGGGGAGAGTATGGCGATGCGGAAGATCATCGGAATTCTTCCGAGAAATTCGCCAAGCGTCTTGGGATCCGGCGCTTCGAGAATATCAGTAAGGAGCGACATGGTATCCCGCATGCGCGTAACAGTCTTACCCCATCCCGGTTCGAATCCATAACCCTTCATCGCCTGTTCAACATCGTCCCATTTCATATCAGGAGGCTGGCCTTTAAGGTAGTTTTCTGCCGCGCGGATCGCCTGACGCATTTTCACTACGTCGGTGATCTTCTCGTTGATCATCAACTGCATCCCCTTGTACTGATGCACCCGCAGGAAATCTACAAGCTCCATGCCCCCTTTCTCGATCTTCTGGAAAAGCTGGCTGGACAGGACCCTGTTCATGAACTCCACGCCGCGCCCGATTGATTTCTGTTCATGCATGCGCGGGAGATCCCTGTTGAACGGACCGAAATCAATTTCAGTTACCCAGTCGCTCGCGCTCCCGTGGCCGTTGACGAGCGATTCCTTGAACATGAAATAGTCCGACACGGAAACCTCCTCAACATGGACGGATTCCTCGTGTATGCGGAGATATTGCCACTTTGCCACTCTCGACCTGAGAGCGAAATATATCCATGGGGAACTAAGCGCTGCCTCCTGAATCTGAGAAATGATAATCGGCATCCTGGTGCCGGCAAGAGCGCTGTTCTCTTCTTCCGCAATAAATGATTTAAAGAGATCCGAGATCTCCGATTTAAGGAGAAATTTTTTCCCAAGTGACATATAGCCCTTCAGAAGCGCGTAAATGCTCTTCCTGTGCCTTTCCAGCATTTCATTCAATTCATTTTCAATTTCAGCCACTCTTGATATCCTCCATTGATGGGCCAGGCTTCTCCCCGAAGAAATTATAATAATCTATCGCTTCGATTATCCCTTCGGCATTTTCACCTCTGGCAAAATATATATTCGGCTCGCCCCGGAGCTTTTCCAGTTCCGGACTGTGATTCCCCACAACAACGCCGAGCGTATTGCCCGACAGCATATCCTCATCGTTGCCGGAATCACCCGCGACCAGAATACTCTCAACTGAGAGACCCCATTTTACCGCAAGGTAACGGATGGCAAGCCCCTTGGATGCGCGAAGCGGAAGCACGTCAAGATACATGCCATGGGAAAATACCAGTTTCGCGTGAGCGTTGTTCTTTCTCAGCATCATGTATAGATCGGAGATAGGGGGAGCCTTTGCCGGATCCATGAAATAGCTTATCTTGTAGTGCCCCTGCCCCTTCGGCCCTTGCGGTTTTATACCCGGCAGATTTTTCATCTTCTCCCTTATCACTTCAGGGTTCCACCTGTAGGCGATATTGCGCTCGTAACCGGAATCCTTCACAAGCCTCCGCCCATAGTAGATCTCACTGCCTACCGAAGTTATCAGCAGGTTGGGGACCGGAATGTTCCACTCCTTAAGGACGCTCATTGTCAGCTTGAGGCTTCGTCCTGTAGCAACTCCGAAAATAACCTTGCGTTCCTCCTCATTCAGCATTTTCAAAAGGCGATCCAGCGATGGTTTGTCCCCTACAAGTGTGTTGTCTATATCGCAGACAAGTATCCTGTCTGCGGTGATAAGCCGCCTGCTGTTTGTCGTTTCGATCCTCACCTTTCTCTCGTTGGCGTTTATGGCCCTCTGAACATGGCGGAGGTATTTCTCCACATGCCCATCCCAGGAGTAATGTTTTTTCACGTTTACCAGGCCGGCCTTTACCCATCTCCCTCTTCTCTTTTTATCGGAGAGCGAAGCCATCATCGCCTTCCCTATATCGGAGGTATCGAACGGATCAATCAGCATTCCGTTTTTACATGTTGCGACTATTTCCTTTGCGCCGCCGTTCTTTGTGGCGATAACCGGCAAACCGGAGGAGGCCGCTTCCAGAAGCGTCAACCCGAACGGCTCCGTGATGGCCGGATTGATAAAGATACCGTTCGTTCTGGCGGCAAGCCTGTATATTTTCTGCACATCATCAGGCTCATGGTTTTTGGGAATGCCTACGCACCCCCAGAGGTCGTAGTAATCGATCAGGAGAAGGAGGTCGTTGAATATTACCCTCTGCGATTTTTCCATCAGCCTTATATCCTCACGCGTCCCAAGTACCAGCAAAAGGTTCGCCCTATCCCTCAAACCTTTAGTCTCTCCAAACGCTGTCACAAGGCCGAGAATATTTTTCTTTGCGTCCGGGCGGGACAAGGCAAGGATCATCGGCTTCTTCGGGTCGCTGAAAAACTTGAATATGTTTCGCTCAAGGGTTTTATCGTTATCCTTTACCTGCGATACCGTTTTATATTTTGATACGTCAACCCCCGGAGGGATAACGAGCATCCTCTTGCGTGCATAATTGGCGTAGACCCTGTATTGCTCCTCCACCTCCTGTCTGGTGCTGGTGACAACGAACGAAGCGTTTTCGATCGAGATCTCCTCCGCTTCTATCCTTCTTTTGATATTAAAATTCTTTTCAATAGACTCAGCTTTCATCCCCTGCTCAAGCAGTCTCTGCTCCTTCACCTTCCCAAGCGAGTGACCGGTAAACGCCATCGGTACACCGAGAAGTCCCGACACGTAAGAACAGACGTATCCCGCATCCGCGTAATGCCCATGAATGAAATCTGGCATACGTCGGTTATTGCGGAGATATTCGATGATACTGTCGGCAAAATTGCTCATGTATGGCCAGAGAACCTCTTTCCGGAGATACCTGTTCGGCCCGCATGGAAGCCGTACGATATTAAATCCCGGAGATATCTTTTCATAACCGACGGCGTAATCCGGGCTCACCCTGCTATCTATTATCTTCCTGGTCACAAGATCGACGGTATCTACGTCAGGATGTCTCGCAAGTGCCTGAGCCAGCTCCACCACATATTTTATCTGTCCCCCTGTGTCCGAATCCCTCCCCAGTTCCATATGCGAACCATGCACCAGGCCGTGCATGCTCACAAGAACGATATAATACTTTTCCTTACGCATCCTGTTTACCCCAATCGGCTAGAAACCTGTCATAAAGCGAACGGTCCTTGCTCGTAGCCCCCCTTATTCCGCATATCTCGGACGCGAAGGCTATCGCTCTCTCCATGGATCTCTCAATAGTCCATCTGTTCGAAATCCCCAGAATGATGACAGAGCTGAACGCGTCACCAGCACCGACGGTGTCTTCAACCTTTTCAACCTTATTTGCTTTGTGGAAAACAAGACCGCTACTGGAAGACGATACCGCCCCCTCTTCCCCCATGGTTACTATCAGGTTTTCAATCCCTGATTTTTCCCTGAATTTTTCAGCAACCTCCAGCAAGGTTCCCCTCGACGTCAAACTAGATCCCGAAAGCGTTTCAAGCTCCTCGTTGTTCAGCTTCACCCATGTGGCGCCGACTATTGTCTTGCACACCTCTTCCGTATCAAACCACGGCTCGCGAAGATTCACATCTATGAACCTTGGGATCTCACGCGATGAATAAAGCATTTGAAGCGAAGATCTTGAAACGGGCGAACGGGTAATGAGGCTTCCATGGTATAGAAGTGAGAATTTCCGCTTGCCAAACCTCTCCTCCAGAAAACCGGGATCGATAAAATCGTAAGCCTGTTCGGGAAGTATATCGAAGGTATGACCGTCGCCTGACATCTCCACCTTTACCTCGCCGGTTGGGTATTCCGAATCCCTGAACAGGCCGGTAACCTCAAGACCCCAACTCTCCATCTGGGTAATTATCTGATCACCCTCCCTGTCGCGCCCGACAGAACTTACAAAAAGAGGATCCAAGCCGAATCCCTTGAGGTTCCATGCCACGTTGAACGGCGCGCCGCCAAGAACGCTCTTTCCATCGGAAAACTTGTCAAAAAGAACTTCACCGAAAATAAGGGGACGTCTGGAGTCTGAAAAAAACAACGGTTTGACCTCCACATTTACATTTCTCCCTATAAACTAACAATTTATCCACCCTTTGCCAACCAAGCAGGAATCAAACTCCCGATTTGCGCTTAAAAAGGAAAATCTTTTACCTTATGAAGAATTCTTATATCCGTGTAAAATGTTGCGTGGAGTCAATTCAAGCAGGAGCAGGCATTAAGCTAAATAACATTAAACCTTGCCGAGCAGATATTTATAAAACGCAAAATTCCATTTTCAGAGGCAGGCGGATGAAAGAAACTAATCAGCGAGGGACCAGTTGCACAACACGGTAGCCATATTAGCCTCAATCAGCACGGCAGCAATTGTTTGCCAGTGGATCGCGTGGCGCGTGAGACTCCCGGCAATACTCTTTCTCCTTTTAACAGGGATCATTGCCGGACCGATAGCCGGGCTTTTTGATCCCCAGGAAGTTTTTGGACATATCCTCCTCCCTTTCGTATCTCTTTCCGTGGCAGTAATCCTGTTTGAAGGGAGCCTGTCACTGAAGTTCGAGGAGATAGCAGGCCTTCAAAAAGTCGTCAGAAACCTCGTTACCACCGGAGTTCTCACGACCTGGTTCATTACTGCCATCGGGGTCTATTACATCCTCGACTTTTCCGTGGAGATAGCCCTGCTGTTCGGAGCCATTACGGTTGTCACCGGCCCGACGGTAATTACGCCGATGCTTAGAACCATTCGTCCCAAGGAGAACCTTGCGAATATCCTCAGATGGGAAGGGATCGTGATAGATCCGATAGGCGCTCTTCTTGTGGTTCTTGTATACGAATTCATCATTTCAAGCACCGGCGCACAGGCTGTCACTCATACCATCCTCACTTTCGGGAAGATCATTATCATCGGCCTTGTGCTCGGTCTCGCCGCCGGGCAAGGGCTTGGCATGGCGATTAGGGATCACTGGCTGCCTGAGTTCCTTCATAACGTAGGTGTGCTTTCTATAGTGTTCGCGATGTACGCGCTTTCTGACGTACTTCAGCCCGAATCCGGCCTTATGACGGTGACAATAATGGGGATACGCCTTGCCAACATGAAGAAGGTCCCTCTGGAAGGGATCGCTGATTTCAAGGAAAGCCTCAGCGTTTTCCTGATATCGATGCTGTTCATAATCCTCGCTGCCGATCTTGAGTTCGAAAAACTCCGCCTCCTGGGACCTGGCGCTTTTCTTGTGTTCCTCCTTATCCAGTTCATTGCGCGGCCCGTAAAAATAGCCGTTGCGACTTTCGGTTCCGGACTGACCTGGCGGGAAAAGGCTCTGCTGGGATGGATAGCCCCGCGCGGAATCGTGGCGGCTGCCGTTTCGGCGCTTTTCGCGATACGTCTTCAGGAAGCCGGTTACGCCGAGGCTGAATCGATAGTCCCCCTTACATTCGCGGTCATAATCGGTACCGTTGCCCTGCAAAGCTCCACTGCCGGATATCTCGCAAAACTTCTTGGTGTAGCCGAGCCGATACCGAAAGGGTATCTGATAATAGGGGCCAATCCTGTAGCGCGAATGGTGGCAAAAATAATTACAAAGAACGATTACCGGGCGCTCCTTGCAGATACAAACTGGGAGAATATCAAGGAAGCGCGCATGGAGGGATTTCAGACATATTTCGGAAACCCGATATCAGATCACGCCGAACGTTATCTGAACCTTGTTGGAATAGGAAAGATGCTTGCACTCTCGCCAAATCCGGACCTGAACATAATCGCCTCAATACATTTCAGGCATGAGTTCGGGCGTAAAAAAGTTTTCAGCCTCCTGGTCACCCCTGAAAAGGATTCGACGGATAAGCATTTGGTCTCTTCAGATCTGAGAGGATACGTTATTTTCGGTAGCAACGTTACATATGCCAAACTGGCGAGCCTTATAGCGAAGGACGCCGAAGTAAAAAGCACCAAACTGACTGAATCTTTCACATACGGTGATTACATCGAACAGTATGGCGCAAGGGCTATAACGCTTTTCGCGCTCACCCCCAAAGGAAAACTCGAGATATTTGTCGAGGGATACAAAATGAAACCTGCTGATGGGTGGACAATAATAAGCCTTATCGAACCGGAGCCGGAGTCAGCCCAGAATATCTCGAAGCCCCAAAAAAATACATCTCCGAAACCGCTCCCAGGTTGACCATCTTCCCCCGGACCAGCATCAGATGATTTTTAACAAATCTCATTTTGCGTAATATCCGCAATTTCGGATTAAAATGGCACAATGAAAAATAACGGCAATATGAAAAGAAAAGCTGAACTTGTTTCTCCGGCGGGGAGCCTGGAAAAACTGGAGCTGGCCTACCGCATGGGGGCCGATGCCTGCTATATCGGAAGCACCGCCTTCTCCATGCGCACCCGGCAAAACCATGTCGGCAAACGCCACATAGCGGAAGCAAAGGAGATAGCAAGATCGTACGGAAAAAAACTGTATGTCTGCATAAACACCTTCCCGCACAACGGAATGCTCAAGGGACTCGGAAAACATATCGAGTTCCTAAACGATCTCCAGCCAGACGCGATAGTCTTTGCCGACCCCTCCGTCCTTGAGATCATAAGGGATATCGGATGCGAGATCCCGCTACACCTTTCGGTGCAGACCTCCACCGCCAACTATCTTTCCGTAAAGTTCTGGCAAAGACTTGGCATCAAGCGGGTCATTCTCGCTCGCGAACTTTCATTGAAGGAGATCATTGAAATAAAGAACGAGGTTCCCGGCATGGAATTCGAAGCATTCGTGCACGGCTCGGTATGCATGGCCTATTCTGGGCGGTGTTTCCTGTCATCGGTTTTTTCCGGACGCGACGCGAACAACGGCATGTGCGCCCATAACTGCCGGGACAGTTTCGATGTCATCTCCGCCACGGTGAAAAATGCCGATTACGGCGAACAGGAGATGGTCATAGAGGAAGATATACATGGAAGCCACATCATTTCATCACGCGACATGTGCCTGCTTCCACACCTCGACAAACTGATGCAGGCCGGAATAGACGCCTTCAAGATCGAGGGGAGAAACAAATCCGAATATTATGTCGCAGTCGCAACGCGCACCTACCGCCGGGCGATAGACAACGCTTCTGAAGGGAAACCATACGAACCTGAACTTATGGAGGAGATATCCAAGACTTCGAACCGCGGATTTTTCTCCGGTTTCTATTTCCCTGAGCTGGAGGAACCGGGAGAGGTGGGGAATTCGCCAGAGATAAGGAGCGACTCCATCGGATATTTCGCCGCGGCTATCAGGAGTGTAAGCGAAAACAGCATCGCGGTCGACGTAAAAGGGAAGATAGTAATAGGGGACGAGCTGAGGCTCCTTACAGAAAAGTACGGGGATGAGAAGATTGTCTGCGTAAATGAAATTACGAACCACAGAGGGGAACCTGCAAAAGAGGTCTCCAGCGGTGTAACAGCAACGCTTCTGCTCGATATCCTTCCTGAAAAGTCATGGGAGGGGCTTCTTCTTCAGAAAACCGGTGTACCTGTCCGAAAATAAAAAAACCCTGTTCACCTTTTAAGATTCTTCCGATATGGAAGCATGGGAAAATATGTAGCCTATAACATCGTCATCCACCCCGAAAACGGGGAGGGGAGCGAAATCATACCTGATGTAAAAGCTGAACTGCACCGGATCGGTATCGACAGGGATCAGGCAGGCGATAACGGGGTTCAAAACGTTTCCTGCTTCAACATGAACGGAAAACTGGTGCTCGCCCTCCAGTTTGGCAGAAGCGAGATAGTGACAATGTACGCCTATTCAGCGGTGCAACAGCTAAGCGAAATTCCCAGAACAGGGGATATAAATCTATTCAGAAGAGCCATAAAGAACAATCTTACAAGCTTTAAAAAATGATGATTCCGGACAATCGCGGCTACGAAAGCCTGTTGCGGTAATCCTCGTACCCGAATTTTCTTATGATCCTGAAACCTTCCTTCTCGGACCATATCCCGATAGACGGCAATTGCACTCCGTTGAACGTAGTGTTTTTAACCATCGTGTAGTGAAGCATATCCCCGAAAACAAGCTTGTCCCCGATCTTTAACGGCTCGGGAAATGAATAGTCCCCTATTACGTCCCCCGCCAGACAAGTCATCCCTCCGAGCCTGTAAAGATGCTCAAACACTTCCGGCTCGCCCGCGCCCGAGATCCTAGGCCTGTACGGCATTTCAAGAACGTCCGGCATATGCGCGGAAGCGGATGTATCGAGTATCGCTATCTTCATCCCGTTGTTCACGATATCAAGCACGGTAGCCACAAGGACCCCCGCGTTCAAGGCTATCGCTTCACCCGGCTCAAGAATGACCTCCACCCCCCAACGCTCGCGGAATCGCTTCACTATCCTGATAAGCCTTTCGATGTCATAGTCATCGCGCGTGATGTGATGGCCTCCGCCGAAATTCACCCAATTCATCTTTCCAATGAGATGACTGAACTTTTTTTCGACAGCATCCACAACTCGCTCCAGCGCATCGGAATTGTTCTCGCACAGTACATGAAAATGAAGCCCGCTAATCCCTTCCAGTTCCGACTCCTCGAAATTGGCAAGGGTTACTCCAAGCCTTGAATATGGGGAACATGGATTATATAAACCGGTTGTAACTTCTGAATGCTCGGGATTGATCCGAATTCCACACCTGATATCCTTCCCCTTTAACCTCTCCCTGAACTTTTTCCACTGCCCGAAAGAATTAAAGGTTATATGGGACGAATAGCCGGATATCTCTTCGAATTCGTCTTCCCTGTATGCAGGAGCGTACAGGTGCACCTTTTTTCCGAACTCCTCGAAACCAAGCCTCGCTTCGTTGAGCGAGCTGGCGGCGGTTCCAAGTAGCGCCCCCTTGAGCATCGGGAAGACCGAAAACATGGAAAACCCTTTCAGCGCAAGAATGATCGTAGCGCCGGACTCTTCCCTTACCCTGCGTATAGTTTCAAGATTGCCCCTCAGCTTCTCCTCTTCGCATACATAGCAGGGGGTTTCGCTGATGTCGTCAGGATTTATATTCAAATGAATTTCTCTGTCCATGGGAGCCCATACTTGTTAAGGTCGTTCATGAACGGCGTCGGGTCGAGCTGTTCCACGTTGTATACACCTTTCTCGAACCAAGTATTCTCCATCACCAGCTTTGCGCCTATCATCGCCGGAACGCCTGTCGTATACGCGATCGCCTGAGAGCCGACCTCGCGATAACAATCCTCGTGATCCTTTACGCAATAGACAAACAGAGTCTTCTCCTTATCGTCCTTCTTCCCCTTTATGAGACAGCCGATACAAACCTTCCCCTTGGTGCTGATACCGAGCGATGAAGGTTCCGGGAGAAGCGCTTTGAGAAATTTCAGCGGAACGATCTTGTTCCCCTCAAACTCCACCGGCTCGATTTTGGTCATCCCGATATTTTCAAGCACTCGGAGATATGTCAGATACTTTTCCGAGAATGTCATCCAGAAACGCAAAGTCTTTATCTCAGGAAGATTCCTGGTCAGCGATTCCAGCTCCTCATGATACATAAGGTACATTTCCTTCACGCCGACAGCCGGGAAATCAAAAGGCTTATGAACGGACAATGCCGGGATGCTTTTCCAGATGCCGTCCTCGTAGTATCGTCCGTCCGCTGTTACTTCCCGGATATTGATCTCGGGATTAAAATTAGTCGCGAAGTGCTGGCCGTGATCTCCGCCGTTCGCGTCGACAATATCCACCTCGTCAATTTCGTCGAAATAATTCTTTTTCGCGTGCGCGATATAGATGTTGGTTACGCCTGGATCGAAACCGCTTCCAAGAAGCGCCATTTTACCTTTTATCTTGAAGCGGTCGTGCATTTCCCACTGCCTTCTATAGCTGAAGTTCGGGTCCTCGGGGCTTTCATAATTGGCGGTGTCCACATAATTCACACCTGTTTCGATACATGCTTCCATTATGGAAAGGTCCTGGTATGGGAGAGCCATGTTTATAACCATCTCCGGCTGGAATTTGCGGATAAGCTGAGACACCAATCGAGGATTGTCGGCGTCCACCTGCGCGGCCTCCAGTGGAGGATAATTCGAAATAGACTGTGCTATAGTTTTTTTCAGCTTTTCCGCTTTTGAAATAGTCCTGTTTGCAAGGATGACCTTGCTGAATGTCTTAGGCAACATGCAGCACTTTTGTGCCGTAACCGAGCCTGCCGCGCCGGTACCGATGATTAAAACGGTTCCCATAATACCTCCGCCAATAATAATGTCGAAAAAGCCCTGTTCATTAAAGGGTATTCTATTCGGCTTGCCTTTTAGCTCCAAATCCTATTTTCAGAAATCATATTTTTTTATCTCCATATCCCCCCTCTTACAAAGCTATGCCCCCCATTCTGATCTCCATTTCAAACCGGACCATTTGGCCCAAAACGGATACTGCGGCAGGACAAAATCGAATATCATTTAGCAATGAGCGAAATGAAAACACCCGACCTGTCGGGAATACCGTCAAAACCGGGTTGTTATTTGATTAAAGACAGGGAGGGGAAGATCCTCTATATCGGGAAGGCGATAAACCTGCGGAGCAGGGTATTATCCTATTTCCGCGAATCAGCGAACCACGCTCCGCGTCTCGCCCTTATGGTCTCCCTGGCGGAGAAGGTAGATTTCACCGTCACCAAGAACGAGGTGGAGGCGCTTATTCTCGAAAACATCCTCATCAAGAAGGAGAAACCGCGCTTCAACATCCTCCTGCGGGACGACAAAACCTACCCCTACCTGAAGGTGACCACGAACGAGAAGTATCCACGGATTTTCATCGTAAGGAGAGTGGTAAAGGACGGCGCCGAATATTTTGGACCATACATATCGGCAAAGTCGGTAAGGGCTGTACTGCGCCTTATCCATAAGATATTCCCTGTCCGTCAGAGCAGAGACAGCCTTGACAATGCCGCGTTGCGCCGCCCCTGCCTCAATTACCAGATGAAAAGATGCCTCGCTCCCTGCGCCGGGAAGGTGACTCCCGAGGAGTATAAACAGATGATCGCTTCCGTTATCGCTCTTATTAAGGGGAGAGACAGGGATGTTGTAGAAACGCTTAAACGCGAAATGGTAGAGATGTCGAACAGGGAGGAGTTTGAGAAGGCGGCTCTTTTGCGTGACCAGCTTCAGGCCATAGAACGGTTACAGGAGAAACAGAAAATAGACGCCGCCTCGGAATCGATCGATGAAGATTATATCGCCACCGCCGTAGGAGAAGGGGGGGGAGTGGTCAGAATAATGATGGTGCGTGGGGGGAAGCTGAAAGGGGACCAGAATTTCACCTTCAGAAAGGTAGACGACGCCGCAGAATTGACAGGGGCGTTCATGGAACAGTTTTATAGCGCCTCCTTTTCCGTTCCCGGCTCGATATTCGTGAACGTGGAGCCTGCCGACTCCGAGGTGATAGCCAGATGGCTTTCCGGCATGAAGAAGGGGAAGGTAGAAATCGTTCAGCCACAGAGAGGGCGGAAAAAAGAACTGCTGAAAATGGCTGTAGAAAACGCAAAGCTCAAACTCGCCACCTTTTCCTCAAGCGAAGAATCGTTGAAGGAGACTCTTGGCGAAATACAGCGGCTGACCGGCATGGTGGGTTGGCCAGCCATAATGGAGTGCGTGGATATTTCAAACACCAGCGGGATCTCCGCCGTAGGCTCCCTTGTTACCTTCTTCAATGGAGAACCAGACAAGAAAGCCTACAAGCGATACAGTATCTCAACTCCCGGCCCCGATGACTACGCGATGATGGCTGAAGTAGTTGAACGCCGTTTCCGCAGGCTCAAGGATGAAGGGGGAAAGTTCCCTGATATCCTTGTGATCGACGGCGGACCGGGTCAATTGAACATCGCCTCCGAGACCGCAAAAAAATACAATCCCGACCAGATAGTCATAGGAATTGCGAAGGGAAAGGAGAGGGAAAACGAGGAGACCGACAAATTCTACCTCGCCGGGAGAAGCGAGCCTCTGCCGATCCCCCCTACAAGTCCAGCCCGTTTCATGCTTCAAAGATTGCGGGATGAATCGCACAGGTTCGCCGTGAACTACCACAGGAAAAAACGCTCGGCGGAGGCCTTCAAAAGCGGCGTTGACGAGGTAAAAGGTTTCGGCCCGAAGCGGAAAAAACTGCTGATAAAGGAATTCGGATCGCTGAAAGCCGCGCGGGGAGCAAGCGTAAACGAGATCGCGCGGGCGCTTTCGGTAAGCGAAAAACTCGCCGCGGAAATTCTGGAAAACCTCTGAGTGCCGGTTCTGTCCGCCTCTGCGCCAAACAACCTGTTTTTCCACCATCGATTGATTAATGTTAAAATGCCGCTGAGACTCCGGCATTTGGCATTGAAAATACCGGCAAGAACCATATTTGAGGAGATATGCAATGGCTGAAAAACTGAAAGTCTACTCCCCTTTTGACAGGCGCCTGATAAACGAGTACGACATCGACACCGCGGAGCGAATCGAACAGGCGTTAAAGACTGCGGACGCTCTTGCGAAAGATATCGATGGAAGAATTCCGATACCGAAACGGATAGAGATACTTGAAAAAACCGCCACTCTCGTTGAAGAACGTATTGAACGATTCGCCAGGGAGGCCGCGCAGGAGGGGGGTAAACCGCTCATAGATTCCCGCGTAGAGTTGAACCGCGCCGTGCAGGGGATAAGGGAGGCGGCCCGCTCCATCAATCAGCTTGTTGGCCGGGAAATTCCGATGAAGATGAATGCCGCGTCCCTTAACCGGATGGCTTTCACGGTTCGCGAACCGATCGGGGTTGTTGTGGCAATCAGCGCCTTTAACCACCCGTTTAATCTGATAGTCCACCAGGTGGTTCCGGCGATAGCAGTCGGTTGCCCGGTTATCGTCAAGCCAGCCTCCACCACCCCCGCCTCCTGTTTCAATCTCGCAAACACTCTTTACGAGGCGGGGCTCCCAAAAGAGTGGTGCCAGGTGATCCTCTGCGGACGGGAACTTGCGGAAAAACTTGTTACAGACCAGCGTGTGGCATTCCTTACTTTCATAGGTTCCGGCGATGTCGGCTGGTCTCTACGCTCCCGGCTTGCTCCCGGCACCCGTTGCGCGCTGGAGCATGGGGGGGTTGCGCCTGTAATTATCGAACATGACGCAGACATAAAAGAGGCAATACCTCTACTTGCGAAAGGGGGCTTTTACCACGCCGGGCAGGTCTGCGTCTCAGTGCAGAGAGTGTACGTGCATGAAAAGCTCGTTAATGAATTTGCCAACGGCCTTGTAGCGATTGCCAAAAAACTGGTTGTAGGTGATCCGACCGACGGCAAGACCGAAGTTGGCCCCCTCATCACCGAGGCTGAGGTAGCAAGGGTGGACGAGTGGGTGAAGGAGGCCGTAAAGGGGGGAGGCAAAATACTAGCTGGCGGGAAGAAGATAGGGAACACATGCTACGAACCTACCGTAATTCTGAATCCTCCCGACAACGTCCGCGTCTCGACGCACGAGGTATTTGGGCCGGTCATCATAATTTATCCATTCAGCGACAGGCTTGACGCGGTCAAGCGTGCGAACTCCATTCCCTATTCGTTCCAGGCCGCTGTTTTTACGAAAAATCTTGATATCGCTTTTGACTGTGTGAAAAGACTTGATGCCGCGACAGTGATGGTGAATGACCATACCGCTTTCCGCGTCGACTGGATGCCGTTTGGCGGCCGCAAGGCGTCTGGTCTTGGCGTTGGGGGGATACTTCCATCTATGGAAGAGATGACGGAAGAAAAGTTGATAGTGTTCCGTTCAGTATCTCTTTAAAGGGTAAACGTTAACGTGAAAAGGAGCTTCGCGGCGGCTCTTTAAAGCTACCTGCCGAGGCTCCTTACATATGCGCCGACATCGATAATCTCGCCGTCGTTGAGAGTGCCGTCCCATGGGGGCATGAAGTCCCCTTTGCCGTCATGGATTACCTGGATCAGCTGTTCATCGGAAATCTTTTTCATGCTCTTGTCGGTGAAATCAACCATCTTTATGCCGATCAGTTCTGCAAGAATCCCTTTACCGGTGCCGTGCTGATCATGGCAGGAAACACAAGCGCTCTTGAATATCTCCCTCCCCTTTCTTTCATCACCTCTCAACTGGAGGTTGGATCTTTTAAATCTCTTTATGAAAGCGGCAAGATGGCGCAGGTTTGATTCGGGTATAGCGTCTTTCCATAAAGGCATGGCCGAACCATCTTTCCTTCCGTAGAATCCGATAACCTTCACGAGCTCTTCGATGCTTTTTACCTGATATTTGTTTTCGGTCAGGTTCACAGGAGATATTTTCCGTTTAATCGCCAGAGGGCCGTTCCCCTTGCCATCAGTACCGTGGCAAACAAGACAATAGGAGCGGTAAAGATGCATACCGATGTTCGCGTCGGTTTTGCTGTCCCCTTCGGCGAAGGAAGCCGCTACCGAACCAAACAGGAATACAGCCAAAAACACCATGCTTCTCATAATCAACTCCTTTACCTGTTCCAGCCTACTGCTGTAATTTCCTTAAATAAGCGGTTACATGCCATGCCTCTTCGTCGGAAAGCTCGTTTCTGTATCTCGGCATGATGGATTCGCTTGCGAGTATTTTTACGAAGAGTTCGCCATCTGTCAATGATGCTGTCCCTTCTTCCGTCAGATCAAACGGCATTGTTTCCATTTTCTGAGCAACGGGGGTATCTGCCTTGCCGGTAGGGCCGTGACAAGTTTCGCAATATATCGCATACAGAGGCTTCCCCTTTTCAGCCGCTTTCGCGTCAAGCGCGAATGGAGCTTCAATGGTAACCCCGTCAACGCCGAGGTAGCTTATCCGTCTCCCCTTGGCAGGTATTGACCTGACAGGTGCAAACTTTTTTGGGCCTTCCTGAGGTTTTATCGATACCTGATCCCACAGGTTTCTATCATAGTTTTCACATCCGGCAATAAAAACGAGCGCGAAGATAAGAGCAAGGTTTCTCAAAAGTCCCCCTTCCCTTTTATTATCTTTACAGCCCCGGTGGATTTCATGATCCCCTCTATCTTTGACGCCTCCGCGTCATCTTTGCACCTTACGAGAACGCCTATCTTCCCGTCGGATATCTCGGGGTCATACGCCTTCTCGGTCCAGTCCGGCATACCGCCGTACCAGAGCATGCCGATTACGCTGCCGAGTACTATTCCAAGCAGTGTGGTTTCATAACAGATGACGCCGACAACGGGGAAAGAGACCGGGTCCTTCCCGCCGACGTTAAGGTTCATTAGCCACTGTGTGAATCCGGCAAGGAAAAGCCCGGCGCCAAGACCGCCGAATCCCATAATCCCTGCCCACTTCCAGAGGGGTCTCTCCTCTTCATGGAAAAGGGCGCCGTTCGGATAAACAGTATTCGTAAGCAGAGAGATATCCTCGTGCTTTATGGCTGCTTCATCAAGAGGTTTCATCACCTTCGCAGTTATTTCGATATCTTCAAATAGAGCTAAAACTGTAGGATTCATCAATGTTCCCCCGGATCGCCGTAGGCGCGTATGTTTGTATTACCAATCGCAATATCACCGGTAATGATCTTGCCTTCCTTGACATCCGCAATCGTAACTATCGGCATCAGTTTAATAAATATCGCGTATAGCATCAGGAAGTAGGCGGCCGCGCCAACCGCAATTGAAGTCTCGATAAATGACGGCCAGTAGTCTGTCCATGTGTAAGGATTGTCGCGGTGAGTCAATACAGGCACGACTATCAGGTATCGCTCAAGGTACATAGCCGTGTTTACCCAAATCGTTATGAATAGGAGCATGCCGGGACTTTTCCGCACCCAGTCCCATGAGAGAAGGCCGATAGTAGCTACCGAACAGCCAAGCATTACGATCAGCTGCAGGGAGAATCGTTCCGTCTGCCACTCCCATACGTTCATCTCCACCGGATTGTTCCCGTACCATGTGACAAGATAGTCGGTGAAGTAGAAGTATGTCCAGATTATGGACATCAACAAAAGCATCTTTGAAAGGTTGGTCAAGTGGACCAGCTTTATAACATCGTCCAGCTTGAATACCCACCTGAGAAGTATCATCAGCGTAATAACGCCGGCAACACCCGAATAGATGGCGCCAACAACAAAGTATGGCCCGAATATCGTCGTATGCCAGACAGGCGTGATACTCATTGCGAAGTCCCACGATACGATCGTGTGAACCGAAGGGGCTATCATAAGAACGAATATGGCCAGGTATATCGAAGCTTTCTCGTATATCATCCACTGCCTGTGGGTTCCTCTCCAGCCAAGGGCGAGGATCTTGAGATACAGGCTTCTCCAGTTACCTTTCGGGCAGAGATCGCGCGCGACCGCAATGTCGGGCAAAAGGCCGACAAAAAGGAAGAGCGACGAAGCTGTCAGGTAAACCGTGATGGCGGTCATGTCCCACGCAAGAGGGCTTCTCAGATTCGGCCAGAGTTCCCTCTGGTTCGGCAGCGGAAACATGTAGTATACGCGCCATAATCTACCGACGTGAATAAGCGGGAACATGCCGGCGACGAGGAGTGAAAAGGTTGTCATCGCCTCGGCGCCCCTCAGTATCGGCCTTCTCCAGTTTGCGGATACCAGCCTTAGAATACTTGAAACCATCGTGCCCGAGTGGCTGACGCCGACCCAGAAAACGAATGTAGCGATGTACATACCCCAGAATACGGGGTGTTTCAGATTTGTAACCCCCATGCCGTTCCATATCTGGTAGCCCCAGCACGCTACTGCCCACGCTACAAGCGATGAAAGCGCAAGAGTATATACGAACCAGGCTTTGGTTGTTCTGAACATTGGGCGCAGCGATTTTTCATTCAGTATCTCATCCGACATATGCAGGTCAACGTCGCTGCCCGCATTGATACCATGCGCCTTACCTTCATTTTGAAGGGTCTGGAATTTGGTCGTTAATATGTGTTTTTCAGAATGGGAACCCATCAGGCCCCTCCTTTTAGATAATAAACGGATGGATGTGTGCCATGCTCTTCCAGCAGCCTGTGGCGCCTTTTAGTTTCTATAAGTTTTGCTACCTCGCTTTCGGGATCGTGCATGTTCCCGAACGTGATGGCATTTGTCGGGCAGGTCTGTCCGCAAGCCGGCATGATATCGCCGTCTTGTACCTTTCTACCTTCATCCTTCGCCCTGTCCTTACCGCGCCTTATGCGCTGCATGCAGAAGCTGCATTTTTCCATAACACCGGCGTCCCTTACAGAGACATCGGGATTTAACTGTTCGTTGAGCGGGCTTTCGAAACCGTAATCAAACCAGTTGAACTTCCTGACCGAATAAGGGCAGTTGTTTCCGCAAAATCTGGTCCCGATACACCTGTTGTATATCATCGCGTTTAGCCCTTCGGGATTGTGATATGTCGCAAATACCGGACACACAGGCTCGCATGGAGCGTTTTCACACTGCTGACACATCATCGGCAGAAATACGGTGCGTATGTTCGGCCACTCACCTTCAAAATATCGCTCAATCCTGAGCCATGACATAACGCGCTTTTGAAGGGCAAGCTCCTCACCGACAACTGCAACGTTGTTCTCGGCTTGGCAACTTACGGTGCAAGCGCCGCAACCGTTACAGCGGTCGAGGTCGATGACCAGCGCCCACTTGTAATCGTTATCGTGCTTGGTGTTAAAAGACCAGCTAACCACTTACAACTCCCCTCTCATAAATTACAGTTGGAAGATCTCTGTTCCTTCGTATTCCCCTTTGGGATTCGCCTCTCGAATAATATCCTTTTTGGTCCCTGTTTTTGTGACTTTCACCCGGATGGCGCGCCATGCAGGCAGTCCGCCGTTCCCGTTCGGGAAATCACCCAGCAGATCCATGGCATTTGCCCCTCTTGCTGTAGCATTCTTGCCGAACGAGACATGCCCATAACCGAAAGGAACTGCCACTGTTTCAGGCCCGATTCCCGGATAAACAAGCGCCGGAGCTTCAACGGATCCGAAAGGGGATTCCACTTTCAGCATGTCACCGTTGGCGACCCCCATACCCTTGGCGGTTTTGGGATTGATCTCTACCCATGAACCCCAGCTGACTGTTGTCATCGGCTCGGGCATCTCCTGCAACCAGCTGAGGTTGCTTACGTTTCCATCTCCCATGTTCACTGTGCTGTACGGATGCAGGTAGAAGGTGAAATCGTTCCCGCCGGCAAACGCAGGATCGCCAACCTTTAACTGATCAGACGTAACCCACGCGCTACCTTCGGAGATGGCCTTTTCGGCTTTGTGATGGATATCAGCCCACCAGCCGCCCTTTTGAAGAAGTGCTTCCCAAGCCTGCTTCTCATTAAGACCGGCAGGTATTCCGTTCCATTTAGAACGGAACTGGATCAACATGTTCTTTACCATGACTTCCTGATTTGCAATACCGACTCCAAGGCCAGCCATTGATGCCGCTTTTAAAAGCGCATCGCCAGCCTGCATGGTACCGGGTGCGGCGTTAACCACCGGCTGAATAGTATTGAATACCGGAACTCCGTGCGGGAAATCGACGACCTGCGCGGACCACGATTCAAGGAAATGAAGGTCCGGCAATACCACATCCGCGTAAAGCGATGTATCGTCAAGGAAATTGGTCACCTGCGCCACAAACTTCACCTTCGTAAGTGCATCAGCCGCCTTCAGCGCCTTCGGGGTCGCGTATACCGGGTTTGAATGGAGAATCAACCCAAACCTTTGGCTCCCAGTCGCTGCTTTTCCAATAACCCCCTTGAGTGCGGAGTATTTTTTCGCTTTTTCAGGCACGCCGATGAATTCGTTCATCGCGCGATAAAGCTCCTTGTTCTCCTTTGGCAGAACCGGTACGGAAGACAAGCCCTTCTCGGCGGCAAGCTCGCGGAGTATGGAATTGAGGAACTCAACCGCTTTTAGCGACTCAAGGCCATTGGTATGCAGGGCGACATCGTCACCCGGAACAACAACAGCCGGTAAATGCTCAACAAGCTCCATTGCAAGGTGTTTTACCTTGTCAGCCGGTACAGTGGTCCTGATGCTGGTCTCTTCAGGGGTATACCCTCCAATGGCATGGCGCCACTCTTCGACCTTGGTGGCCGGGAGATTCTTTAAAAGATGTTCCTCCTCTGCAATATGCAGAATTTCATTCGCTATTCCGAGCGCAAACTGCCCCAAAGTCCCCTGTTTTACAGCGAAAAAATGATCCGCAGAGGCGGCTGTCATAGAAAGCCTGGGGCCCGCATAGAAAAGCTGTCCCCTCTTTGTCTTGTTCCCCCTGCGCATCTGGCCGAAAGCCCAGCCATAATGCACCGGCGAAGCGCCCCCTTCAAAGATATCCGCTCCAAGCAGAAGAACTGCCGATGCGTTGGCGATATCATAATAAGGAACCTTCGGTGTTCCAGTAGACGAAGTCGCTTCGATGAACTTCTCCCTCGAATCAAAACCCGAAACCGCGAAATTGTCCGAACCCATGTTTTTCAGGATTCTGGCGGTAATGGCGGCCGTCATATCGGAACCGTCGCCAGCTATAATGAAGGAGCTATCCTCCTTGGCGTTTTTCATATTTTCAGAGATCATGGAAATGGCTTCTTCCCATGTAATCGGCACCAGGTTGCCCGTCCCCTTGGCCCCTTCGCGGCGCATCGGGGTCATCAGCCTCTCTGGATGGTAAAGCTGTTGAACAGCGGCTTGCCCTCGGGCGCAGACGCCCCCCTTGTTTATTGGATGATCAGGATTTCCCTCAACCTTCTTGGCGCGCCCCTCAACTACGCGAACCATGATCCCGCAACCAGAATCACACATCCTGCAAGCGGTGTTATAGAACCACCCTTCAACAGGATTAATTCCTTCATCGGGCGGAATTGCAAACGGAATAACTTTTTGCGCAATCTGCCCGCACGAGCCGACCAGACCGGTTGCGGCTACCGTACCGCCGATTTTTAGAAATTTGCGCCTGTCCATATTCTTCCCTTCACCTCAAATTAGGTATGGCATGTCCAACAATCTGTCGGAGCCTGCTCCTGCTGGTGGCAGTCCAAGCAGAAACCCATCTTAAATTCGTTAACTTTTCCAACGACTTCCATGGTTTCAATAGGCCCATGGCATTTCTGACATTCAAACTCTTTTTTGATATGCCGCTTATGATTGAAAAACACATGGTCGGGCAATTTGAAGACCCGCTCCCACTCGATCGGAGTTTTCGCTTCAATATTTTTCTTCAGGAATGTGATCGCGTCCGACTCAACCGCAAGATTTGCATGACAGTTGTTACAGGTTGAGATCGAGGGTACCCCAGCCATTTCCGAGCGCCTGGCATAGGTGTGGCAATACTGGCAGTTTATCTTCAGGTCGCCTGCATGCTGTTTATGTGAAAAAGGTATCGGCTGTTTGGGAGTATATGTGGACAATCCCATGATCGGTCCCTGATAAAAGTAGGTTACCTTGTATGTCAAGACACCGCCCACGATCAGAATGAGTAATGCCAAGTTGCGACCGATAGCCGACTTGGGCATCAAGGTGCCTATGTCTTTTAAGCTACTCCTCATACTTCCCCTTACTGTACAAGTTATAGAACCGGTTAAAAATTCAGCTGCATCCCCCTGTGTTCAGCCTAGCTAAATCTTTAGTGTGCGTAAGACTACCCAAAAAATAATTTTGACACAAGCCTTTTTTTTATTATTTTTTCTCACAGGTAAATCAGCGTTTACCTGACTTGGACTCGCCGGAACTGGAAGATGTCTGATGCTCAAACAATAACAGATTTATGAACTGCCGTTTTTTTGAAATATTTAAGAGAAAAAAACATTTTGCCTAGCAGACTTTCCACCTGCATTGAGCATGTCAACCATTCCAAAAATACAACATGGCAGAACCAGGGAAATGCTAACGATATGTTACATTAAAGTAAAAATCATCAGAACATGGATATCCTTGAAGAGGGAAATTTGAAAAAATACATCACGTTTTGATGCCCCGGCCCCGCAAGGTCATTCCGTTCAACAGGGGCCGGGCATTAAACGCTCTATTGAATTTTCTCCATCGTCTCAGATGCCCTCGACTTTATTCTCTCCTTATCTATCTCCTTTTTCGGAGGGGGCGAAGCACATGCCAGAACGAAACTTGCCAATAGAAGAACTACTGCAAAGCGATACATTTTAATGCCTCCAAAGATCGTTTTTCAGCCCCGGGGCGAACCTCCGGGACTGAAATAGCGACCAGGTTATTTATCCATTTTTTCAAAAAATCTATTCGCGTTTTCCTTTACATATTCCTTTAGTTTCGGATCTATGCTTCTGTCCTCATTGATGATTTTCTCCATATTGCTCATGCTGAACTTGGCAAGCGAATAGTGGATTCCCGCTTCCTTGTCATGGCAACGGTCGATAATCTTCACCCCAACCAGAGATTTCTCCACCACGGTCTTGATGCCCTGAGTAACAGACTGTTCACTTGCCTCTCCGCCCGCGGCCGATACCGAGTTCATATAATCTTCAACCATGGATTTGGAGCTTACGTTGAGCTGCTGGGCTATTTCATTTATCGCCCTGGAATCGGATGTTTTCCGAAGCAACGAAATATTGCTGATATTATCCGCCGAACCGACTCCATAGAAAAGATCCGTGCTTTCAGGGAATGCCGCATCCCCTTTTGTTGTCCATTCAGGACAGACCGCTTCTTTCGGCGGCGGGGCAGACGCGCATCCGGTATAGAGAAGCAGCAACGGAAGAACAAGTAACGCCTTTGAAAATTTCATTTTTTTACCTCCTGTTTATAAGTATTTTAGCCTTTTTTTCCTATTTCCGTCTTTATCCGCATTTCAAAAAGGTCATCCAGTGAATCAGCTTCGGAAGTCAGCACCCCCAGCTCCGTTCTTATTATCATTGCGTTATCGAACAGCGTCACTGAGTTGCTTACTATCCGCTGTACCCTGACATCCGCAAATGGCGACCGAACAAGCTGGCTCAACTCGTTTGGCATGTTCATTATTGATGTAGGTATTTTGATAATTGCCACCGCCACCAGGGTAGTAGCCTCTATGTTTATTTCCTTTATCGCCTCAACAACATGCTGAATGTTCTCAGCCAAGGCTGTCTGCTCCTCATCCAGAGCCGTCACCTGCTTTCTTATCTTTGCCAGCTCCGTCGCCCAGATACCGAGCTGTTCCTTATATCTCTTGTTTATCTCTGCTAGATCAACGCTATGTATCTTTATCTCATCCTTCTTCTTGTCGATCTCCCCGGATATGGCGCTCTTTTCATCCCTGGAGGCTTTCTTTTCCTTATTTTTCAGTTCCCGGATATCGTTCGTCGCCTCGTCGATATTCCTGATCTGTAGCTTTTTCTCATCCAGGATATTGTCGAGTTCCCTCAATATCTCCCCCAGAGCCTCCCTGTTGTCCGCAAGGGAGAGTACCGCCTCCCTCACATTGGCGTAAACTTCAGGCGCTCTGCCGTTGAAGGTGCCGAGAAACAGTTCCTTTTTAGGCCTGAAAGCCGGCGAGTATTTAAGGAAGTAGTGGAACGACCTGTAAAAGGCTTCATTATATTTGTCCCCCAGAACCGCCTTCCCGTACGCCTTTACGCTCTCCGGGTTCGGATCTGTCTCAAGATATTTGCGCTCGTAGTACATATTCGGAAACTCCTCAAAAAGGAGTCCCTGTTGATATAAAACCCTGATCTTTATTGGTGACGGGTTAAATCCCGATCCATAGGCATATATCCCTTCAAGCATGACGCTCCCCATCAATTTCCCTACCTCCCTGGATGGAACCTGGGAAGCTACCTGACTGGGCCATTCAGAAGCGGCGGAGATCGGGATACCGTGCAACATCAGATCGCCAAGCTCCAGCGCTCGGGCGCTTGTGTTCACCCTTTCAAGAGCCATCTCCATGCTTGGAGGCTCATTGTAGGCGTTCAGACCCTCAATAACCGTTGAACAGGAGGAGAGTATAAGGGCCAGCGGAACAAATATCAGATATCTTGATCGGTTGGACATGCCTATTCTTCGCCTATATATTTTGATACTCAACTCCGGTTCCGGGAAATTTCCCGAAAAACCGGCTCCTACTTTTCAGAGCCCTGCATATCCTTCACAAGCTTTTTCCTGATCTTCTTCACGCAGGAGTCGGCTGAAAGGAGATCTATCTCTTCATCGCTTTTCAAGGCGCTTCCCACCCCTTTGCACGTCTCGCTCCTGAATGAAGAGATGTTTTGATTTTTCAGGTATAGATTCAGATCGAATGCAAAAAACCTCGCCCTGCTCTTTCCGTCGGACGATTTTTTCTCTTCCTTGAACGTCACGTCGTATCCGGCAAAGATCGTGTTCGGCAGTTTTTCGCAAACTCCAGCCTTTTCCCCTTTTGCGCATGGGAGGAATTCCGCTTCCGGCGCTTTCACTTCCAATCCCAACTCCCTGAATATCGATTCAAGGTTCCCTTTAAAGCGCCCCTTCATTTCAGGAAGCGCCGCGTTCTCCCCTAATGGGAAAAACATGATCATCTTACTTGTGTATTTTTTCGCCAGCTTCTCCTTCATCTCCTCCTGAATCGCTTTTACGGTCTTCTCCGATATGACGGCAAGGGTCCAGAGCTGGCAATTGTCCCTGTTTAACCATTTGTTCGGGAAATCTACGTCCCTAAGCGTCTGTTTCACACTCGATTCCGTAACGGCCTCAACCTCCTGCTCAACGTCATCGCTCCCACCCCTGGAACTGCTTTTCAGCGTATCCCGTATCGTGGAAGAAACGGATACCGATATCTTCATTGATATCTCGTTCAAGGCGCTCTGCTTCGAGGCTTCCAGCTGTGCTTCCACGGAATCCTTTCTTTCAGAAACGCCAACACCGACATAGTGGCCGGGCATGGTCCAGCCGGAGGTTATCCATTTCGGCGGAGGCTCCTCGGGAAGAAAATCGCACCTGACCCCTTCTGAAGATGCAGGAAATAGAGTGAATAGCAGAAGAGAGAGAAGCAGAAGCGGTATAGGCTTCTCCCCTCTCAATCTGTTCAACGATTGATGCGTATAATTGACCATTTTTGTGGACCCCTTTCCGAACTTCATGTCACGCGCGGCTACCACATTAAAGCCCCGACTCTTCTTTCGCCTTTATACTGCTCTGGAGCGATTTCAACGCTTCCCGCGCCCGCCGTTCCGCCAGTATATAGAGTTCATCCTTGCTTATCGCAAGCGCCGCTTCGTAGTCTTTCAAAGCTTTTTTCAGATTTGTCACGCCCCCTTTCGCCTCGTAAGCGACGCCTCGGTTGTACAGGCTTTCATGATTGTTCGGAAGTTTTTTTATCTGCTCCGTCCATATGTCGATCGCCTGATCCCAGTTCCCTTCCATCGCGGCATTTACTCCGATGCTGTTTGTCCCCGATGTTTTGAATTCCCGAAGCTCCCTGCGGGTGGTATGTACAAAGAGAGAGACATACTCCTTCACAGCTTTTTCCACTAGGATGCTCCTGACCTCCGATGCGGGCGCTCCGGGCCTGTTCGCATTTTTGGAAACCGATTTTTTCTTGAAAATCTCTCCGCCGTAATACATCACAAAAGAGATCCCAAGCGAACCGCCGCCATCGTTGATTCTGCACTCCGTGACCTCACCTTTTATCGTTATGGTGACGTCTTCTTCTATAAATTCAACATCCCTCTCAAACTCGAAGATCCCCGCCTTGTCTATCTCCATTTCCAGCCTCTCCATTATCGGACCGGTGCACGATTCTTCCCCCTTGAACTCCCCAATGAATACCTTGCTCACACCTTCCGGCAGAGGTATATCCGGGGTGACCGCGACATTAACCACTACGGCTTTCGGCGTAGTTGCGCATCCAAAACCGATAAGGAAAAGAGCTGAAAGAGAGAGGAGCCTGAACAATGAAAATTTCATATGATTACTCCATGTCAACCTGATATTTTGACCGCCTGTTTGACTCAATTTTATTTTATTCAGATGGTTTGTCAAGATAGCAGTATACCCCATTACCTGAGGCCAATTTCGAGCAATTAGATTTCTGCGGTATAATGTACTTACGATATACACAACTGGAATATGCATATTTTGAGATATTCAAAAACCTTTTTACCCGCAATAATTCTTATAGGATTGTTTCAAACAATGAGCGAGTCCTACAGATTGAATAAACCGTCCGAAGAGGAACTCAAAAAGATGTTAACGCCGCTTCAATACCATGTCATCTGTGAAAACGGCACCGAACAACCATTCAGCAACGACTATTGGAATAACAAGGAGCCAGGGATATACGTTGACCGTGTTTCGGGTGAGCCTCTTTTCAGTTCGCTGGACAAGTATGATTCAGGCACCGGCTGGCCGAGCTTCACAAAACCGCTTGAGCCGGAAAATATCAAGGAGAAGGAGGACAACAGCCACTCGATACCCCGTACCGAGGTGCGTAGCAAGGGGGGCGACAGCCATCTGGGGCATGTTTTCAATGACGGCGCTGGCCCGGAGAGGCTTCGATACTGCATAAATTCGGCATCGCTCCGTTTTATTCACCTCAACGACCTGGATAAAGAGGGGTACGGAGAGTACAAGAAACTTTTCAATAAACGGCAGGACTGATTGAAAATTTATGAAAAGTCTTCGGGAGCCAAAAGGGATGCCGTTATTCTACTTTCATTCATATACATCCTCTCCTTTTCAAGCTGGTGCTACGCTGTGAAAGGGGACGCAAAAGGGGAGACCGAAATAGCGACATTCGCCGGGGGCTGTTTCTGGTGCATGGAACCTCCGTTTGAGAAGCTGGACGGAGTTTTATGCGTTATTTCGGGCTATGCAGGGGGGAAGAAGGAGAATCCTTCATACGAGGAGGTCTCCTCAGGTGGAACCGGCCACACCGAATCGATACAGATCGTATTTAATCCGAAAAAGGTCTCATACGGTGAACTGCTTGATGTGTTCTGGCGCAATATCGATCCGACCGACGCGCATGGACAGTTCGTCGACAAGGGGGATCAATACCGTCCCGCTATCTTCTACCACGACGATGAGCAGAAACGTATCGCCGAAGGATCGAAAAAGAAACTCCAGTCCTCCGGTAAGTTCGACAGACCGGTCGTTGTGGAAATTGTACCTGCAGGTCCTTTTTATCCCGCCGAAGAGTACCATCAGGATTACTACAAGAAAAATCCTGTCCGCTACAAATACTACCGATATAATTCAGGACGCGACCAGTTTCTCGACGGTGCATGGAGCGAAGAAAAAGGGGAATAAGCCGACATCTAATGTTGTCATTATTATTTTAAAACCTAAAAAAAACGGGGAGCCAACATGTGGCCCCCCGTTCGCGAAACATCCGCTGTCTACTTGGTGTAGTTGTACGGGGTCCAGTCCGCCGCAATCTGCGGGATGGTGGCAAAGTTGCCCGGTCCCGGAGGGTTCGGCGTATGAGTCCATTCAAGCGACTTTGAGTTCCACGGATTTGCCGGCGATTTCTCGCCCGCTATTGCGCCGTGTATCCAGTTGATAATAGTAATCGCCATACCGAGTGCTACCATGACCGCCCCGTATGTGGCTATGTGATGGTAACTTTCCGCCTCCGGCATCATCGGATAATCATAGTAGCGTCTTGGCATACCCATTACTCCGACAATGAAGAGCGGCCAGAAGGTTACGTTTACACCTATGAAGTTAAGCCAAAAGCCTAGTTTCCCCATGGTCTCGCTCGCCAGCCTCCCTGTCATTTTCGGGAACCAGAAGTAAATCGATCCGAAAACGCAGAAGGTGGCAAAAATCCCCATTATGAAATGGAAATGAGCATGAACGAATGACGTCTCGCCGACATGAAGGTCAATGACCGTCATGGCAAGCGGAATCCCGGTCAATCCTCCAAGGAGGAGAAGAAAGAGACATGCTACTCCATAGTACATGGCGGTATTGAATGTTATCGCGCCCTTATACAGGGTTCCCCACAGGGAGATGACGGTAAGTCCGACTGGAACCGAAATAAGAAGGGTAGTAACCATCTGCCCTATCCTTATCCAGTCCGGCATACCGGATGTGTAGAGATGGTGCACCCATACCTCGCCGCTGATAAGGACGATCCCCCACATACCTCCGTAAACAAGCGCCTTGTAGTTGAATATCCTGTTCTTCGACATGGTAGCAATGATCTCAAAGAGAAGCCCCATAGCCGGAAGGAATATTACATATACAGCGGGATGCGAGTAAAACCAGAACAGATTCTGGTATAGAAGCACGTCCCCGCCGTTATCCGGGCTGAAGAAATTTGTCCCCAGATATTTGTCGAATAGAATTAGCGTAACAGCCGCGGCCAGTACCGGAACGAAGATAAGCTGAATTATCAAACCGGTAAATATCGACCAGACAAAAACGTTCAACTGGTTCCATCCCATGCCGGGTGCCCTAAGGTAAATGATCGTTGTAAGGAAATTCACCGCGCCGAGAATGGAAGAAAAACCTATCAGATGCACAGTGAAAACGTAAAACGAAGTATTGCCCGCGGTCTGCACCGAGTACGGGGGATATCCGGTCCACATCACATCCGGCGGATCGGGTATGACGAAAGTAAGAAGGGCCACGACAATCCCCATCCAGTACAGCCAGACGCTTAGAGCGTTCACTCTCGGAAAGGCGACATCCTTCGCGCCGATCATCAGCGGAATGAAATAGTTCGCGGCAAACCCCGTCAATCCCGGTATCAGAAATCCGAGTATCATCGCTGCGCCGTGAAAATAGAGCCAGACGTTGTACTGAGTCGGATCCGAAATGAGATCGGCTCCGGGGCTATACTGCTCAGCCCGGATCAACAGCGCCATTATCCCCGCAACGGCAAAGGCGGCAATCGATCCTATGAGATATAAGATACCGACCCTTTTATGGTCGGTAGTAAAAATCCACTCTTTCATAGGTTTCCTCTCCTTTAATTTTTTATACCTGTTTATGTCCTGTCAGGCATATTTGCCGAAACCGGCAATATCCCTGGAGCGGCCTTGGCGGTTCCGGTTTCCGCCATATTGTCCAGCCATGCGTTGAATTCATTTTCCGAAACGACGTTTACTTCGGCGTTCATCTCCGCATGTTGAGCGCCGCAGAACTCAGTGCATGTGGCATATGTCTTTGCGATTTCAGTCGGATTAAACCAGAGATATGTAACCCTCCCCGGCATCAAGTCTTCCTTTACCCTGTACTTGGGTAGGAAAAAGGAGTGGACTACATCATCACTGATCATACGAAGTACCACCGGTCTTCCTACCGGGACCGTCAGAACATCTGAGGTCGCTCCGTTCTCATATTCAAATTCCCATGACCACATGCTTCCGGTGACTTTCACCTCAAGCGCGTTTGCTGGAACCCTTCTATAGGTATTCCAGACGGTCCATCCTTTCGCGGCGAGATAGAAATCGTCTGCCATGAAGATGAATGCCGGAATAAGCGCCCAGCCCCACATTTGCGCTGTTGTAAGTTTTACGGGGGTGCCGACATCTTCGGGACTCTTTGCGCGGTATTTGAAAACCATGTAGATCGCGGCGGCGGCAAAAATTCCGCCCAACACAAAAAGATCCATGAGAACATGGTTCCAAAGGTGATCCCAATCGGAAGCGGGATTGGGTATCTCACCGCCGCCCCCCGAAGCTGAAGCAGGCGACGCAAAAAGCATTGCCAGCCCTATGCCCCTTACTAACGAAATTGAACTCATAACTATACCTCCATTGATTTTCTTTTTTTCTTGAAGATAAATACCGAGCCGAGAAACAGGGATATCCCCAGACCGAGAGAACCGACAGCCACAAAAAGAGGAATATTTAAGGAATATTTTCCGTCCTTGTAGTTGTAGCTGTAGCAAAACCCCAGGACGAGGCTTGTTATCTCCGTCGGTTTGATCTGCTCCTTGGCTGTTTCAATTAACGCAAGTTCCACGTCTTTGCTGCTGACTGTTGAAGAATATAAATATCTTGATACCCTCCCTTCAGGAGTCACAAATATAAATACACTCGGATGGAAAAATGTCCTGTCCCGTGGAGACCAGAAAAAGTTGAACCCGAGAGATGAAGTAAACGGTTTTATCTCATCGGCATCCTTTATCCTTGCTATTGTCCAGCCTTTCTTGAAATCAGCAGGCATTCCCAGCTCCCTGGTGAACATCTCCATGGTTTCAGAATTATCATGACTGTCAAAAGATACAGTAATAACATGGTAGTCATTGCCGATATTGAACCGTTCGATGCTTTCCAGAAGATTCAGGAGCTCGATATTGGTTACCGAGCAGGCTCCATCACACTTGTAATAAGAAAGTACCAGGATCATGGGCTTGCTCAGATTCTCGCCGAGAGTGAACTCTCTCCCGGTCATGTCCAGAAGTTTCAAATCACCATTTATCTTTTTACCAAGGTATTCTTCCTGGTCGATTAAAAATACATTCGGATCAATTTCAGATTCGGGACTCCGGTTATACCTTGCCGACACTATCGTAGACGCAACAAGAATTGCCACGGCTGTCAGAACCCCTATTCTGGACATATTTAACAACACTCAACCACCCCTGAAATCCTGACTACCAGAAATATACCTGCGTTACGACAAAGAACCAGATAATATCGACAAAGTGCCAATACACGCTTGCGCACTTTACGAATGTATCATTCACTCTTCCGCCAAGCGCCGGTATAAGCACGGCAATGAACACGCATACGCCGACAAGGACGTGAGCCGCGTGGAATCCGGTTATCGAGTAAAATGCCGAACTGTAGATATTGGTCGAAGTGCCAAACCCTTGGTGAAGAAGATGATTGTACTCATAGGCTGTAAAGCCTAAAAAGATTATGCCAAGACCGATAGTGGTCATCAGCCATGATCTGAATCCGCCAGCATCGCCCGCATCGAGCTTCTCTTCGGCAAAATGAATGGTCACGCTGGAAGATACCAGAACGATAGTCATCAAAACCGGAATGACCAGATTGATATGCGGAGTACCAGCCGGAGGCCATGTATCCGAAAGAAGCCTTAATCCCCAGTAGCTTGAAAACAGCCCGAGGAAGATGAGCACTTCCGACGTGATGAAGATCGGCAAGCCGACCTTTGAATAGCCGAACTGCCATTCATTCGCTCCTATCCCTTCATTTATCCATCCTGAAATACCGGCAAGAAGAACCGGTACACCGATTCCGAGGCACGCGGTAGCCATTCCAATACTCTCATACTGGAAATAACTTGCGAATGCCAAAGGAACGGTGAAAAGAAGTCCAACTGCAATGACAATTGGTGCCCAACTCGTTTCCCAATGATGTTCATGAGCCTGCATACAATTACCCCCTTATAAAAATAAAATAAATTAATTTATTTACTATATTTATTTTCAGCTTTTCCCATGCATAGCCTCCAAAACTGACAACGGAGATATTTCAGGGATAACTTCACCATGCTTTTTCCTGACCAGCTCCATATGTCTATTAACAAGATCCCGGAAATTCTGTTTCTCAAGTATTTCCCTTATTGCGCTCTGGCATTGCTCCCACATTTCATGTAGCGAGCAAATCTCGTCCCTTGGGCATTTCCCGTCGCAAATCAGGCAGTCATTAAGAAAAAGCGGCCCCTCGATTTTTGCGATAACCTGCCATGGAGATATTGACTCCGGCGGCATGCTCAAGGTCACACCCCCCTTTTTTCCTTTTGACGAAGAGATGAATCCTGAGACCCTCAGGTACTGGATAATCTTTTTTAAAAACGGCTGGGGTATTTCCTGCATTTTGGCAATCTCTTCAGTCGTACACATGCCATTACGAACTGATAGGTGAAAAATCGTCCTGAGTGCGTATTCACCTTTTCTGGACAATCTAAACATGACTTTTTTGACCCCTTTTGCCCTTTAGAATTAAAGTCAGTCTATGTGATTCGGGATCACTATGTCAAGACCATGTTTACCTCTTTTGTCCTATTTTGATTTATCTATATATCTGTATTTCTTGACGTTATCCATACCCCCCCCTTCACCAGCCCTCTTTTCACATTTTCTTCTATGACTTTTATCAGGTTTTTTAGCTTTTTTAATCTCCAAAGGGTCAGATAGCCCTCCCTTGGGCAGAATCTTAAAATTCAGTAATCCTAAAAACCGCGGCTTTCACCATGACCTGCCGCAATTCCTTTTAAGGCAATGATAGAGGGCAAAGAAGGATATCCGGTGAATTCCGGAGTTTTAAGATATCCATGCTGAATATCAGGGAGAATATCAGAATGATAGATTAAAATTGCTGTGACTGAACAAAATCAGCGTGTTTTAACTCCCAAGAACGATTCCTGGATTTTCTTGATCATCTCCATGGCAATATTCGCTAAATCACCATACTTTTGAAATTCGGCAGATTCCGTCAGTTTCGGATTTATATAGATAGCTTCCATCAACCTGCTTGAAGCAGCTGCCTGATCCTGCATTTCAAGATAGGTTACCGCCATCTCGCAGAGTATAAATTCCCTTTTTTTAGGATTCTGCTGAAGTATCTTCTTGTATACCGCTATCGCCTCATCAAGTTTCATGTTTTGCCTGAACTCGTTGGCAAACATCATCCCCGCGGTTCGCATATTTTCGACTATTATCGCCCTGTCTGGAACGTCATATTTGAGCACATCCAGATAGATCTCAAATGCCCTTCCACTTTCGCCGTTCTTTCTAAGCTCTACCGCAAAATTGTTGTAAACGGGACCTGCATGAGATGAGTCCTCCTTGATGATGCTTCGAAATATTTCCTCCGCCTCATCATAGAATTTCGCTCTGGCCAACAGCACCCCCTTGTCAATCCTCAGGAACAGGTCTGTCTCGGCGTTAAGATAGTTTACAGATTTTGTCTCTTCAAAAATGCGCGAGACCATCGCATTTATCTTAGTCTCGGCATATTCCATTCCCAGTCCTCGGAAATCAGCCTCAGCAAGCGCAGAGACTATGCTCGCGTAAGGAGTCTTTGGCAGTTTTTCAGGCTGTTTGCCAAATTCCTCCTGCATACTCTCGTTTAACCTGATCGCTTCATTCAAATACTTCATCCCGGTTTCGAAATATTTTTTTGCCTTCTCGGTATCTTTATCAGCTATCGCTTCCTTCATAACGGCAAAACAGCAAGATCCTATCATCGCGTGCGGATCAGGCGCCAGTTGCGCCAGTTTGTTTGCTTCCCTGTAATCGTTTATCGCCGAAGGGTATTTCTTGTTCCTGAAAAATGCGTCCCCTCTCGCCATTAGAATTTCGGTGTTTGGGCCAAGCTCAATGGCTTGGGTGAAAAGTTCGATAGCCTCGGTAAATTTTCCTGCCCGCATCCGTTCCTTCCCGCGTGCCAGCAACTCCTTGTACCGCTCAGTTTTGCCGTATTCATCCAGACTGATATCCGCAGGGGTTTTCTCATCAGTTCGGAAACCTTTCTCGAGAAGTTCGCTGTATTCAACAAGCTGGTTCAATATCTCTTCCGCATTGTTTTCAGGCAGTGTCTTGGGAGAGAGGAAACAGGCGTACCGTATGCCGAACTGCCCGAGTACCCTGAAAATCTCCATCTCCTTTTCATTGTCTATCGCTCCAATGAATATAGGTATCAGACCGGAAATGGTAGACTGCGTGGTATATTCCTTCAACGCCCTCAAAAGGCCGACGATATTCGTGCCGGACGATTTTGCCCGGTATCTGAGCAACACAAGATTGCCCTTCTTCAGCCAGGTTCCGATGGATTTGGCAAGGTCGGCATTTTCAGCCTTTGTCGCGGTGTGGCAAACGAAACCGACCTTCCCAAGCATCTCCATTGCGCTTTCGGAAATGGAGGTATCGGGAATGTTAAGATAAATATGCGGGTTTCTCTTTACAAGACCCCTGAGCTTTTTCTTGAATTCGATTGTTACCCTCTGTTTCAAGGGGAGATGCTGAATATTATCCTGCTGTTTTTCCATCCACCCTATTTTACCAGTGGAGGTTCAATTTTCCCAATTCGTCCCTTGCCGGCTTTAGATCCGGGTTGATTATCAGGGCTTTTTCAAAACAGTCGACGGCGTCCATCCTGTTTCCCCCCTCTAGATAGGCTTTTCCCATGTTGTAGAGTATCGCCTCATCATCAGGCTCCAGGGCAATCGCTTTTTTATAATCCTCTATTGCCTCGCGCCACTTCCCCTGCCCCCTGAGAATAATTCCAAGCCTGTTATATACATGAACATCGTTAGCGCCAATCTTCAAGGCCTCGCGGAAATACTCTTCGGCCTGCTTCATCATCCCCCCCTTGAAATATGCCTCGCCGATGTCGCTAACGGTTCTCTTGTCATACTTCATCGCGTTCTTGAACGCCTTATCCGCGCCTGGTGCGTTGCCAGCTTCCAATTGAAGCCTGCCAAGCAGAACCTGCCGCTCAGGATCGTTTGGGCTGATGTTGCATAGTTTTTCCAGGTGCTGTAACGCAAGATTCCCCTTCTTGTTCTTCATGTATAGATTGACAACCAGGATATAGGCCGTCAGGTATTTCGGGTTCTTTTGCGTCGCGGCAACGTAATATTCCACGGCTTTGTCGGAATCCCCACCCTTTTCGTGAGCCTTGCCGATACAGACCTGCACGCGGGCGCTGTCATTCAGCTTTCTGGATTTTTCGAAAGCGATCAGCGCGTTGACATGATCACCGGCATCAAGGAGTTTTTCCCCCTGCTTTATCAGTCTGACGAACTCAGGTGGATTTTCCTTTGCCTTGATGATGTTTAGCATCGATTCGCTCATTTTTATGCCGTCAAAAGGCTTGACCAGATAACCGTCAACCCCTATCTCTCCTGCCTTTGCTACCTGATTCTGTTCAATCTCTGCCGTTATCATGAGGATAGGAATATCCTTGAGCGCTTCGTCATTCTTTATCTCTCTGGCTACTTCGATGCCGGACATCAAAGGCATGTTCCAATCAAGCAGAATGAAAAGACACTCGTTTACGGCTTTGGGGCCGGTAAAGAGTTTTATGGTCTCGTTTTCCAGCAGCGTGTCCAAAGCTGAATTTTTGCTCTGTGAGACCGCGTATTTAGGGAGTCCTGCCGCTGGCCCTTCCCTGAGCATTTTCATCGCAATATGCCCGTCACCGATATCCAGTACATTATTGATCCCGAGATGCCTGAGAAGGTTCTTGATAGTCCTTCTCATATTCAACATATCATCGATTACAAGCACATAGCCGTCTCGAAAATATCTGGCAAGTGTGGGATTTTCCCTCCCTTTTGCCTCTGTTTTTTCCATATAAATTACCGAATCTCCTTTACTCTGGAGACATGATATAAGAAAAAACCTCATAATTACACACTATTTCATGTTTTAAATTCAGGTTTTTACTTTTAGATTGATAAATGAATTGCTTTTCCCATAGTTTCAATATCCCCGAATACCGCTTATTAAGCTTGGATATGGAAAAAGATTTTTCCTTACGGTCCAGTACTGGTCGTGAATTAAAGAAATGTTTTGGAAACCCTTGTTACAGGCTGAATTTACAAAAAAAAAGCCGGACGGACTTTAAAAGTCCGTCCGGCGTATTTGCTAAAAGATCAACTTCTAGTATATGTCGTGCATGGTGTTATAAATGTTGAACTTTCCTGTCGGAGTCCTGAGGTCTGTAATCCTCTTCTTAACTTTGCGGGTTTTGTCGTCGAGGATGACGATCTCGCCCTTTTGATCCCAGACAGACACCCAAAGCTCGTCGCCGTCCTTGTTGTATTCCATGTGAACAACGCGGCCTCTGTCAGCAAGCTTGATCATCTCAACCTTCTGAATATCATTGATATCCATAACGCCAAGGCTTACCCTTGTATCCTCACCCGTGTTCAGAGGGAAGTCTACCCAAACGTTTTTGCTCTTGGGATGTGTTTTGAGGAAGAGCTGTCCGCCACCCTCAACGCCTGCGGCCTTTTCAAAGTCGACTTTGTAGAGAACTTTCCATGCGTTGTCTTTGTGCTTCGCAGGATCAGAACCCCAAACAGTCATTACAGCTTCACCGATGTGAACCGTTCCGGTAACCGGACCATACTTTGGATCGGTCCAGTTCGCACCGCGGCCAGGATGCGGTTTAGCGCCTGTTTTAAACTTGGCAACTTTCGTCCTGGTCTTGGTATCGATAACTACCATGGTGTCGCGTGCGTTTGCAGCAGACATGAAGTAGCGGTGTGTTGCGTCCCAACCACCATCGTGAAGGAACCTTTCAGCCTCAATCATCTTGACATTGAGGTTTGCGAGGTCAGAGTAATCAACAAGCCAGATGTAGCCAGCCTCTTTAACGTTTATTACCCACTCAGGCGAGTAGTGCGAAGAAACGATAGCGGCAACGCGCGGCTCAGGATGGTACTCGTTGGTGTCGAATGTATAGCTCCTTGTGCTTACAACCTTGAGCGGCTCAAGGGTCGCGCCATCAAGAATTGCAAGGTGAGGAGGCCAGTAACAGCCGACAACGGCGTATTTGTCCTCAAAGCCTTTGTACTTGGATGTATCGATAGACCTTGCTTCCGAGCAGGTTTTGATCTCTGCAACGAGAGCTGGAGTCTTCATCCACATATCCATCATGGTCGCCTTACCGTCGCGGCCGATGGAGTAAAGATAGCGGCCCGAAGCAGACACGCGAAGAATGTGAACGGCGAAGCCTGTGTTCAGGGTAGCAAGTTTCTCCTTGGTATCACCATCAAATATGGCTACCTGACCGGCATCGCGAAGAACAACACCGAAGAAATTCTGCCAGTTCTTGTTGTGCGCTGGCTTTGTCGGCCTCTTGTCCACAGGAACGGTCACTTTCCATGTTGCCTTCATATCGGCAAGCGAGATCTCAGGCGGAGCTGTTGGCTCCTGCTGAATGTAGCGGGCCATCAGGTTAATCTGCTGTTCATTCAGAATACCGAGGTCTCCGAACGGTACCATACCGCCGGCTGTACCGCTCTGGATGAATACTGCGAGAACATCAGTTCCCATCTCAAGTGTCTTTTTCGGCTCAAGGGCTGGGCCGGTTGCTCCCTTTCGTAGAACACCGTGGCACCCTGCGCACTCCTCAAAATAGATTTTTGCTCCTTCCTTCATCTCCTTTTCGGTCATCTTCGGCGCCGCAGTTGCCTGCGATGCGCTGAAAATCAACGCGAAGGCTGATAAGAAGGTGATCAAGTAACCGAACCTCTTCATACAGTATCCTCCCCTAAATTAAAAAATAAATTAACCAAAAAAAATCCAGCTTAACCATCCCCCTGTTACAAATCACAGCTTTCCGGTCAAGCTAGTACGGATTATTAAAACATATTTTTTTCTTAATCGTAACATAAAATTCTTTTTTTTTTGATTGGTCGCAAAAGCTGATTTTGAGAAAAATTGCATATCCATTTGTGCCGGGAGTTATTGAACGGCTATATAGGCCGATTCCCTCACAATGCAACATAAGCACAGATAACTAACTGTTTCTTATTGCATTACCATCTTTTTTATCGCCGTTCCAGCTTCCATTCCTATTGATGACAGGCAGTTCTTTTCTGAATTTACTTGCTACCAGCCAGCAATAATTACTGGCAACAAGCGATTGAACGAAATATTCAAACCGATTTTTTTTCCTGCAAAATACATCTTCCCCGGATAGCCCAAAGGCAAAACCCACCGCAACAGAAGGGGCTGACAGCATAGATAGCCGGATACCTCTAAAGCAAAGGTAAAAGAGAAATATTGTGGTATCTAGATATAAAGCCTTAATTCCAGATTGACGGAGGCTGGATATGCGCCGTATTCACTCTCCATGGCAAACCCCGACGGCTTTTCCCCTTGCGGGAAGCTGATTCCAAGAGAAAGCTCCCCTTCATCTGAAACTGAATAGAGGAAATACGAAGAGAGGAGGGACGATGTATCTGCCAGATTTGTCATATAAAGGAACTGACCGGTTAAAAGGGGCGAGAACTGGTACCCTGCTCCCGCGGCTAAATACCGTTGCCCAAGATATATTCCGGGTGCTCTGCTCTCCGGCCTCAGACTCCCGTATTCCTTGGAGGATGAATACCCAGACTCGTGATAAAAATACTCCGCTCTCAGATCAAGCGAGTTTTCGAACCTCCGTTCCACACCGAAGCTTATTTCGCTGAACGGATCGACGCCATCCTCTTCCGGCATTGAGTAGTGCCCCTCTGTCCTTATGCCTAGCCAGCCGAAAAGCTCCCCCTGCAAAGAACCCCCTATCACCCTGGTCCTTGTAACATCCCCCCCCAGGATCACCCACTCAAAGTTCCCAAATACCGTGGCAAACCGCGCTACAAGGGAGGAACGCTCTCCATCGGGATAATCGTTGTAGTCCCCGGATACATCGGAACCGTATCCGAGCACCCCCGCGACTGTCAGCTGGGTAAAACTGCCGAGCCTCAGATCAACCCTCGCTGAATCTACCCCCGGCTTATAAGTCCTGAAAAATTCCTCCGCCGAGAAGGGGGCGAAAAAATCGTTTGGCGTGAAATAGAAGGTCGTCGCGAAATTTATCGGCTGTCTCCCGATCTTCACATCCGCGATCCCGAAACTCTTCCTTATGCTTAGATGGTCTACCCCCCCTTTGGAGATGAAATCTTTTTCTCTGCTTAATATTTTTTCCAGCAAAGGGTTTCTATCCAACCCCACCTTGACGTTATCACCGCTCTCCCTGTCGAATGAATCCCATGAAAATCCCAATACTACATTAGCGTCTATCTCTGTCCCCCCTTCCGTTCGTGATCCGATTATCAGCCGACCAACGCCGACAATCGATCTATCCTCGCTTCCTTTATATAGAAGTGAATCTTGGGGATTTTTCAGGTAGAGGCCGCCCAGGCTCAGAAAGAGTCCGGCGTAATTGTCGCCGCTCTCATCCTCGTAGAAAGCGGTTACATCGCCGACGAGAAAAGCAGAGGCCATCAGAAACAGAACAAATGTTCGTGCGAACCTGCGGATCATTTATGCTCATCCGATTCCAGTTTTCCATCCCTGAGGCGAATTATTCTTCTGGCCCGCTTCATTACCCGTTGATCGTGGGTCGAGAAGAGGAAGGTGACGCCATCCTCTTTATTCAGCTTCTCCATTGTGTCTAGAAGCGAATCGGCCGTGGCGGAATCGACATTGGCGGTCGGCTCATCGGCAAGAACGATCGCCGGTTCGGTGACTATCGCCCGCGCAATCGCCACCCTTTGCTGTTGCCCCCCTGAAAGCTCGTTCGGCATCCTCTCCTCAAGGCCGGCAAGCCCCACCTCCTCCAGAACTTTCCGAACCTTTTCCCTCTTCTCCTCCTCGGGCCTACCCTGAAGGTTCAGTACGAATTCGGCATTCTCATATGCTGTTAGCACCGGCATCAGGTTATAGGCCTGAAATACGAAACCGATCCTGTCCCTCCGCATTGCCGACAGCTCCGTGCGGCTCAGCTTCTCTATTTCGCGCCCTTCAAGAAATATTCTCCCGGATGTCGGGACGTCAAGGCCCCCTATCATATTCAGAACGGTGGTCTTGCCGGAGCCGGACGGCCCGCAGACGGCTGTAAACTCCCCTTTTTTCATCACGAACGAAAGGGAGTTGACCGCGGTCACTTCCAGCTGCCCCTGGTTGTAGATCTTCCTCACGCTGTCGAGTTTTACTATCAAACCGTCTTCCATCATTCCACCGCCTTCCACACTTATATAACCCTGATACTCTCAACGGGGGGGACTCTCCCCGCCTTGTAGGCTGGATAAAGTCCCGCGAGTATTGTTAACAGGAAAACCACCACAAATATCGCTATTACGCTTTCCGGGAACAATCTAATCTTCATAACAGTATACATAGGAACCCCGCCTCCGGCTGAATACCCTTCCGGCATCATCGTGGTGAGATCCAGGCCGGTAGTATTGAAATAATAATAGAAGGGCGCGCTCACAATGACCCCCATGATTAGGCCTACAACCCCGATCCAGAACGATTCGGCAAGCACAAGCTTGAACAGCTTCCCGGGGGACATCCCTATCGCCATCATTATCCCGAACTCGCGTGTCCTCTCCAGTACGGCCATAAGTATTGTGTTTAGAATGCCAGCCGCCACCAGCATGCCGAGAAAAACCTGGAACAGGTAGTTAAAGCTCTTGTCGATCGCTACCAGGCTTACAATCTCTTCCTGCGTTTCGGTGAAAGGCAACACGGCGACATCTCCCCCCAGAGCCTTCTGGAGCCGTTCAGTCACCCTGTCCGCCCTCCTCTGGTCGCTGATAAGCACCGATACCATGGTCGCTTCGTCCGATCCATATCCAAGCGTTTTCCTGACACGGTCGATCGGGAGCACAACCATCGCGCCATCGACCTCTTCAACGCCGGTCTTGAACATCCCGGAAACGCGCGCAATCTCACTGACTATCTCGCCATTAACATCGGTAATCGTATATATGATCTTCTTCCCCATCCTGAGGCCAAGCTTTTCGGCAATCTTAACGCCGATGATAATTTCGCCGCCGTCCGTGCCGGAGAAGATCTCCCCCTCCACCATCTTTTTCAGGAAGAGATTGTACTCCGTCGCCTCCTGGGATGGATCGATAGCAAGGAACATCCCGCCGATGCTTTTGGTAGCAGATGCCATCATCGCCTGACCGACGATCCTCTCCATCGCGCCGGAAACCCCTTCCGTTCCAAGCGCTGTTTTCCTTATCCCGGTTG
>Ga0224496_10000209_pt1 | contig 42878 bp, 33 predicted proteins | sample SF_Jul11_sed_USG_2_FD_168127 | JGI IMG/M metagenome (GOLD analysis project Ga0224496, IMG submission 168127) | Sediment microbial communities from San Francisco Bay, California, United States - SF_Jul11_sed_USGS_8_1 | ecosystem: Environmental > Aquatic > Marine > Sediment | place: USA...
ATCGCGCGGCTATGCCACCAAGGGCACGGTGCATATCGTGATCAACAACCAGATCGGGTTTACCACCAGTCACCAGCAGGACGCCCGGTCCACGCTCTACTGCACGGACGTGGCCAAGATGGTGGGTGCCCCGATATTCCATGTCAATGGCGACGATCCCGAAGCGGTGCTGCTGGTTACGCAGATCGCTCTCGATTACCGCATGACTTTTCACAAGGATGTCGTGATCGATCTCTATTGCTACCGCCGCCACGGCCATTCCGAGGCCGACGAGCCGACCGTGACCCAGCCGGTCATGTACCGGCGCATCCGCGAGATGCCGACCACCCGCACGCTGTACGCCGGGAAACTGGTGCAGGGTGGCATCCTAACCGACGATATGGTTGCCGACATGTTGCGGGACTATCAGCAGCGTCTCGAATCCGGCACCAACGTTGCGCCGCGATTTGTGTCCCGGGAAATCGCGGAGTACGACTACAGCTCGGACTGGGCCCCCTACGTGAACGGCCGCTGCGATCCCGCCACCAATACACACGTCAGCCTCGAGACCATCCGTTCCCTGACGGAAAAGATGCTGCATGTTCCGGAAGGGCTGGAACTGCATCCGCAGGTAATCAAGATCTACGATGCCCGGCGCAAAATGGCCGCTGGCGCCCTGCCGCTTGACTGGGGATTCGCCGAAAACCTTGCTTACGCCACGCTGCTGCAGGACGGTTATGCCATTCGACTTTCCGGCCAGGACTCGGGTCGTGGCACCTTCTTTCACCGTCATGCGGTGGTGCATAACCAGAAGGACACCTCGACCTACGTGCCGCTGCGCAATCTGTTTGATGGCCAACCTCGTTTTCTCGTGATCAATTCGCTGCTGTCGGAGGAGGCGGTGCTGGCCTTTGAATACGGCTATGCCACGACCGATCCCCGCACGCTCACCATCTGGGAGGCGCAGTTCGGCGACTTTGCCAACAACGCGCAGGTGGTCATCGACCAGTTCATCGTATCCGGAGAACAGAAGTGGAACCGGCAATGCGGGATAGTGTTGTTCCTGCCGCACGGGCTCGAAGGCCAGGGCCCGGAACACTCCTCGGCGCGTCTCGAGCGCTACCTGCAGCTTTGCGCCCAGCAGAACATGTTCGTGTGCGCGCCGACGACCCCGGCACAATTTTTCCACCTGTTGCGCCGCCAGATGCTCTGGTCCTGCCGCAAACCGCTCGTGGTCATGACGCCCAAGAGCATGTTGCGTCACCGCTCCTCGGTCAGCAGTCTCGAAGATCTGGCCCACGGGTGTTTCCGCTCGGTATTATACGAAACCGAGGCACTCGAGGGCGCCGCCGTGAAGGAGGTCGTCCTGTGCAGCGGCAAGGTCTATTTCGATCTCATCGTGCGCCGCGAAGCGCTCGCGCGGCGCGATGTCGCGATCCTGCGCATCGAGCAGCTTTATCCGTTTCCAGAGGAGGAGTTGAAACAGGCATTTCAGCGCTATCCCGCCGCGCGACGTTTCATCTGGTGCCAGGAGGAGTCGCGGAACAAGGGAGCGTGGTACCAAACGCAGCATCGCTTGTGGCGCACGATCCCGAAGGGCGGGACGCTGGAATACGTCGGCCGGTCGACCTCCGCCGCCCCGGCGGTGGGCAGTTATCAATTGCACATCTCCCAGTTGCACGAGTTGCTCGACCAGACGTTGGGGTCGATGACATGATTCTCCGCGGAGACAGCCATGGCCACTGACATCACGGTCCCGGTTTTTCCGGAGTCCGTCACGGAAGGCACCATTCTGACCTGGCACAAACAACCCGGGGAGAAGGTGGCACGCGATGAACTGCTGGCCGAAATCGAGACGGACAAGATCGTATTCGAAGTGCCGGCGCCGGCCGACGGGGTACTGGCCGAAATCAAGACCCCGGTCGGGGCGATCGTGAAGTCGGGTGAAGTGCTCGGACGTCTGGACATGTCCGCATCGGTAACCGCGGCCGCGTCCAAACCGGTTACGGAGAAACCGGCGTCCAAGCCGACGCTCCCTGCCATGCCGGCCGCCAAACGCCTCATGCAGGAGCAAGGAATCGACGAGCGAATAATTTCTGGCAGCGGCAAAGGGGGACGGATTCTCAAAGAAGACGTGTTGAAGCACGTGGATGCCACCGAGCCCATGCCGGCCGTTTCCGTCCCGGAAGCAAAAACGAAAGCAAAACCGGCTGCGCCCACGGCACCGCCTGTTATGCCGTCCGGGGAGCGTCCTTCGAGGCGCATGCCCATGACGCGTCTGCGCAAGCGGATTGCCGAGCGCCTCGTCGAAGCGCAGCACACCGCGGCGATCCTGACCACCTTCAACGAAGTCAACATGCAGCCGGTTATGGAGCTGCGCGCGCGTCACCGCGAACGCTTCGAGAAGGAGCACGGCGTGCGTCTCGGTTTCATGTCCTTTTTTGTGAAGGCTTCGATTGAGGCGCTCCGGCATTTCCCCGAAGTCAACGCCTCGATTGACGGCGAGGAGGTCGTGTACCATGGTTTCTTCGACATCGGCATCGCGGTCAGTTCGCCGCGCGGGCTTGTGGTGCCGGTGCTGCGCGACGCCGACCGCCTCACCATGGCCGAGATTGAATTGCGTATTCGTGATTTGGGGGAACGTGCCCAGAACGCCCAGCTCACGTTGGAGGAAATCACGGGAGGGACCTTCACCATCACCAACGGCGGGGTGTTTGGCTCGCTGCTGTCCACGCCGATCCTGAATCCACCGCAGAGCGCCATTCTCGGTATGCACCGGATCCAGGACCGGCCGGTGGCGGAAAACGGCCAGGTGGTGATTCGCCCGATCATGTATCTCGCGCTCTCCTACGATCATCGCCTGGTGGACGGACGCGAGGCGGTGCAATTCCTGGTGATGATCAAGGAACTGCTGGAAGACCCGGCGCGGCTGTTGCTGGAAGTGTGACCATGGCGGATCGTTATGATCTTGTCGTCATCGGCGCCGGACCAGCGGGTTATACGGCGGCCATCCGCGCGGCCCAGCTCGGTCTCAAAGTGGTGTGCGTGGACGACTGGCAGACGGCTTCCGGCGAGCCCGCGCTGGGTGGCACCTGCCTCAACGCCGGCTGCATTCCCTCCAAAGCGCTGCTCGAAACATCTGAGCTGTTTGCCCACGCGCGCGATCACGGACCGACGTATGGGCTGAAGTTCAAGGAATTATTGCTCGATCTTACGGCCATGCTGGCGCACAAGGACAAGGTGGTGTCCGAGCTCACGCGCGGCATCGCAACCCTGTTCCAGGCCAACGGCGTGACCTGGATATCCGGCCGCGGCAAACTGTTGCCCAAGAACATCGTGGAAATCTCGGGGAAAATCCAACAGCAGATCGAAAGCGAATACGTAATTCTGGCCAGCGGCTCGGTCCCGGTTGGTCTCAAGAGCGCGCCTTTCGATGGACAGCGCATCGTGGATTCCCAGGGGGCGCTCGAGTTCAAGGAAGTGCCGCCGCGACTGGGCGTGATCGGCGCCGGCGTCATCGGCCTCGAATTGGGAAGCGTTTGGCACCGGCTCGGGGCCGAGGTGGTTCTCCTAGAGGCACAGGAAACTTTTCTCTCCATGGCCGATGAGCAGATCGCGCGCGAGGCGCTGAAGCAGTTCAACGCCCAAGGGCTCGATATTAGTCTCGGGGCGCGGGTGCTGGAAAGTAAAGTTGAGAATAATTCGGTCACGGTGCGTTACCAGGACAAGAATGGCGAGCACACGGAACAGGTGGATAAGCTGATTGTGGCGGTCGGACGCCGATCCAACACCGCCGGACTCATGGCCGACGATTCCAAACTGCTGCTGGATGAATGGGGATTCGTGCATGTCGATGAATACTGCCGCACCAATCTTCCCAAGGTTTATGCCGTGGGCGATCTGGTGCGCGGACCGATGCTGGCGCACAAGGGCATGGAAGAGGGGGTGATGGTGGCGGAGCGCATCAGTGGGCGGGAGACAAAAGTGAATTACGATGTCGTGCCCTCGGTGATTTACACCCACCCCGAAATCGCCTGGGTGGGAAAGACCGAGCAGGCGCTGAAGGCGGCGGGCACGACTTGCCGCTCCGGGATGTTTCCATTTGCCGCAAACGGCCGGGCAAGGGCCATGGGCCAGGCCGCCGGCTTTATCAAGGTTTTGGCGGATTTCCATACCGATCGCGTGCTGGGCGTGCACCTGATTGGTCCGCATTGCTCCGAGCTGGTCGCGCCCGCCGCCCTGGCTATGTCCTTCGGCGCCTCGAACGAAGACATCATGCTCACCATGTTCGCCCACCCCACGCTTTCCGAGGCGCTGCACGAGGCCTCGCTGGCCGTGGCCGGTCACGCCATTCACATGGCGCAGCCGCGAAAAGGGACTATCAAGCAATAATTTCTTGGGAAGGATTATTTTGACTTGGCGGGTATCCGCCGGGTGTGTTCTGTAGAACCTCTGGCTTATGATCGGTCCAAGATTCGAATCCTTTCAACAGCGGCCAAACAAAAAGCCCCTCGTGGGGCTTTTTGTTTGGCTGGCGCGCCCTAGAGGATTCGAACCTCTGACCTTCAGCGTCGGAGGCTGACGCTCTATCCAGCTGAGCTAAGGGCGCATAATTTAAGGATTTGATCTTGATCATTTCCCGGGCGCAGCGGGGAGGCAAGAATACCCGTCGCGGTAGACAGCGTCTATCCTAAGTAATGAGGGGATTTTTTCAAAAGGAATATTAGGTTATACTTATACGGCTAAAATCTGGGGTCCGCCATTCGGCGGGTAGGTATTTCAACACACCAAATGTGAGTAAAGGTACAACATGACTGATCGTGCATTCTGGAAATCTTTTTCTGGCCTGATCGCTGCGCTGGTGGCGCTGGCTGTCGTTCTTTTTATCCTGGCGCAAATGGTGGGCGGCAAACCGGCGAAGCCGGTTGAAGCCACGGCCGATGCCAAGGCCGTCGCCGAACGCATCAAGCCGGTAGGTGAAGTAACGGTCGGTGTCGTGCCGGCGGAGAAAGTGACCACGACATCTTCTAATGCGGTCATGGAGGCCATCATTCCATCCGCGAATGCGGCGGCCGGAGCCGATGGCAAGAAAATCTACGACGCTTCCTGCATGGCGTGCCATGCGGCGGGAGTAGCCGGTGCGCCGAAGCTGGGTGACAAAGCTAATTGGGCCCCGCGCATCGCTCAGGGTACCGACAAGCTGCACACGCATGCCATTAAGGGCTTCCAGGGCAAGGCCGGTATGATGCCTCCCAAGGGTGGCAACATGAGCCTCAAGGATGAAGACGTGAAGGCCGCCGTGGATTACATGGTGTCGCAAAGCAAGTAAGTCTTTTCCAATTTCAGTAATTAAAAAAGCGGCCGCAGGGCCGCTTTTTTATTTCGAAAAGAATTTTCCTTTCAGGCAAGTGATACACCGCGATCGAGACACCGATATTGCACTGCCTCCGCCAGATGTGACGTTTGTATCGAATCCTCCGCGGCCAGGTCGGCAATGGTGCGCGCGACTTTCAACACACGATGATAGGCACGCGCCGAAAGGCCCAACCGGTCAATCGCCTGTTCAAGCAATTGCCGCCCTGATTCATCCAATCGACAGTTGGATTCGATTTGCTGATTGCTGAGCTGGGCGTTGTTACCACCGCTGCGATTCTGTTGGTGTTCACGGGCCTTCTCTACCCTGAGTCGAACTATCTCCGAAGATTCGCCGTTGTGTAGCGCCTGATCCAACAAAGCCTCGCGTGCCACTGCCGGTACTTCCACGTGCATGTCGATGCGATCCAGCAAGGGACCGGAGAGCCGCGCGCGGTAATTCAGAATTTTGTCCGGGGTGCAGCGACAGCGTCCGGAAGCATCGCCGTAGTAGCCGCAGGGACAGGGATTCATGGCTGCCACCAACTGGAACCGGGCGGGAAATTCCGCTTGGCGTGCGGCACGCGAAATTGTGATGGCCCCTGACTCCAAAGGCTCTCGCAGCACTTCGAGCACGTGGCGGTCGAATTCCGGGAGTTCGTCGAGAAACAGTACACCGTGATGTGCGAGTGAGATCTCGCCCGGGCGTGGGTGACTGCTTCCGCCCACCAGCGCCACCGCAGAGGCCGTGTGATGCGGGGCACGAAAGGGGCGCTGTTTCCAATGTTTGAGAGAAAACGGCTTGTTCAGCGACTGGATGGCGGCGGCTTCGAGCGCCTCGTCATCGTTGAGGGGCGGCAGGATACTCGGCAAACGCGCGGCGAGCATGGTTTTGCCCGCCCCCGGTGGACCGATCATCAAAAGACTGTGCCCCCCGGCCGCGGCAATTTCAAGTGCCCGTCGTGCCCGGTGTTGGCCCCGGATGTCGCGTAAATTCGGCGCGTCGGATTCTTCGCGCGCCAACATAACCGGTTCGTGTCGTGTCAGGAATTTCTCGCTTTTGAAATGGGCGGTGACTTCAAGCAGATGTTTCGCTCCGCGGATGTCCACCCCCTCGGCCAGCGCCGCCTCGGGTGCGTTAGTCTCTGGCAAAATCAGTGCTCGGCGACTGCGGCGTGTCTGCAGCGCGACCGTGAGGGCACCGAGTACCGGTCGCAGTTGTCCCGTAAGCGCCAGTTCACCGATAAGTTCGTATTTTTCGAGATCCCGGTTCGATATCTGCCCTGAAGCCGCGAGGATGCCGATAGCAATCGGCAGGTCAAAACGTCCGCCTTCTTTCGGCAGATCGGCCGGCGCCAGATTGACGGTAATGCGCCGTGCCGGAAACTCAAATCGTGCATTCTGCAGTGCCGCGCGCACACGGTCCTTGCTTTCCTTCACCGCGGCCTCCGGCAAGCCGACGATGGAAAGGCTCGGCAGGCCGTTGGCCAGATGAACTTCTACCGTAACCGGTGGAGCCTCCAGTCCGATCTGGGCGCGGCTGTGTACGACGGCAAGTGACATGCGGATTCCCGAAATTAGGCGAGTATCGTTTTAGCGCGTTATTTTGAAAATTTTCAGGATAATTTTTTTTATGCTGGCGGGCATGAAAACATGCCTACTTTTTTTTGAGTCGTGCTTCCAGCTCGGCGATGCGTTGTTCCAGTTCCTGCATGCGCGCGCGGGTGCGCGCCAGCACCGCCTCCTGCACTTCGAGTTCCTCGCGGCTGACCAGGTTCAGGCGGTCGAATACTCCTTGCAAGGCAGCGCGGATATTTTTTTCGATCCCCTTCGGGCCCTCCGGCAGCGCGCGCGTCACGGCGGAGACAACTTCGTCAATGAATTTGGCGTTGATCATGACGCAGAATTATAAAGCTCTCTGACACGGATCCGATGCACTTAAACAGTGCATAGTGGAAAAATTGAATTCTATGTTGGTGCATAAACCCCCGAGAACATTTCTCCGATAACACTTAACTGACTGTTATTCAAGCAGAAAACACTCTGGCACAGAAACTGCTGTTATGCCAAGTCCATTGCAGAAGTGTGACAGGAAATTGACTGATTTTTGATTATTAACCAACTAGCAAGCCGTGAGGGCTTTGGAGAGAAATTGATGAAGAACATTCAGAAAACAGTGTTGGCCAGCAGCCTGCTGCTTGTGTCGGTCTCGGCCATGGCGGCGGACAAGTTGCCCGTGAGCGGCAACGTTGCCTTGACCACGAATTACGTCTGGCGCGGTATTTCGCAATCCGCCGAGAATCCGGCGATCCAGGGCGGTTTCGATTATGCCCACGAGAAGGGTTTCTATCTCGGCACTTGGGGCTCGAACGTCAACTGGGGAAACGACGCCGTGACCTCGGCTGACGGGGACGGTGCTTCGATGGAACTCGACCTCTACGGCGGTTACAAATTCAAGGCCGGCCCGATCGATATGGATGTGGGGTTCATTCATTACATGTACCCGGGTGCGAACAGTTCGCTTGATTACGACTTTACCGAACTGTACGTGGGTGGTGGCTATGGCCCCTTCAGCGTCAAGTACAGCAACGCCAGCGACTACCAGGGCCCGACCAGCAAGAGCGGTACGTATCTGGAGGCCGGCGTCAGCTTGGAACTGCCCGAAGGCTTCGGGCTAGCGCTGCATGTGGGCAAGTCCGGCGGCGACGGTGTTCAGGCGGCATTTGGCAAAAAGTATACCGACTACAAGATCAGTCTAAGCAAGGAAATCGGTGGAATCGGTTTTGGCTTGGCTTACACCGACACCAACTTGAGCGGTGCGTCACAAATCAAGAAGGGTGTCTTCGCCAACGACGGCCAGTTTATGCTGACTGTGTCGAAGAGCTTGTAACACGCGACCAGGCCGGCCGCGTCCCGGCCAACCTGGTTCCCCAGTCTAATTTGGAGACAGGCACATGAAATTAGTTACCGCCATTATCAAGCCCTTCAAGCTCGACGACGTGCGCGATGCATTGGCCGAAGTCGGGGTGCAGGGTGTTACCGTCACCGAGGTCAAAGGCTTCGGCCGGCAGAAAGGCCACACGGAACTCTATCGCGGCGCGGAATATGTCGTGGATTTTCTGCCGAAAGTAAAAATCGAAGTTGCCATCGACTCGAAGCAGCTCGACCGCGTGATCGAGGCCATTACCAAGTCGGCACGCACCGACAAAATTGGTGACGGCAAGATTTTCATCTTTGACCTCGAACAGGTTGTACGTATCCGTACCGGTGAAACCGGTAAAGATGCGCTTTGATACAGGAGAATAATCCATGTTTAACCAATTCGATCTGAAAAAGCCGCTCGGTGTCCTGGGCGTCGTGTTGCTGGCGGCATTGCCGATGCTGGCTTTCGGCGAAGAGGCGCCGGCTCCGGCGACCGCCGCGCCGACGCTGAATGCCGGCGACACCGCCTGGATGTTGACATCCACTGTGTTGGTGCTGTTCATGACCATCCCGGGCCTGGCGCTGTTTTACGCTGGCATGGTGCGGTCCAAGAATGTGCTCTCGGTCATGATGCAGTGTTTTGCCATTACGGCGATGATCACCGTGTTGTGGGCGCTTTATGGCTACAGTCTGGCATTCTCCACGGCCGGCATGGCAAAAGGTGTGGTGAATTTCGCCTCGTTCTATGGCGGGCTCGACAAGTCCTTTCTGAAGGGCCTGACGGTGGACAGCCTGCAAGGCACGATCCCGGAAACGGTGTTTATGACGTTCCAGATGACATTCGCCATCATTACCCCGGCGCTGATCGTCGGCGCCTTTGCCGAGCGCATGAAATTCTCGGCCATGCTGCTGTTCATGGGCCTGTGGTTCACGGTGGTTTACACCGCCATGACGCACATGGTGTGGAGCGGCGATGGCGGCTTCTTCTGGGACATGGGCGTGCTCGATTTCGCGGGTGGTACGGTGGTGCACATCAATGCCGGTATCGCCGGCCTGGTGGCGGCGCTGGTGCTCGGACCGCGCAAGGGCTATCCCAAGACTTCGATGATGCCGCATAACCTGGGTTATACGCTGATGGGTGCCTCGATGCTGTGGGTCGGCTGGTTCGGCTTTAACGCCGGCAGCGCGGCCGCGGCCAACGGCTCCGCGGGCATGGCCATGGCCGTGACGCAGATTGCCACCGCCGCCGCGGCTCTTGGCTGGATGTTCTCGGAGTGGATCAGCCACGGCAAGCCGTCGGTACTCGGCATCGCCTCTGGTGCCGTCGCGGGCCTGGTGGCCATCACCCCGGCCTCCGGCTTCGTCGGCCCCATGGGCGCGTTGATCATCGGTGCAGTCGCGGGCTTCGGCTGCTTCATCGCCTCGACCAAGATCAAGCGCGCACTCGGCTATGATGACTCGCTCGACGTATTCGGCGTGCACGCCATCGGTGGCATCATCGGCGCGATACTTACCGGCGTTTTTGTGGCCAAGGGTTTCGGCGGCGCCGGGCTGGGTGAAGGCGTGTCGATGGGCGCGCAGGTCTGGAAACAGATCGTGGGCGTGGCCATCACCGTCGGCTTTGTCGCCATCGCGAGTTATGCCATCCTGAAGATAGTAGATATGATCGTCGGCCTGCGGGTGACTGAAGAGCAGGAAACCGAGGGGCTAGACATTGCCTCGCACGACGAGCGCGGTTACAACTTGTAAGTCTTCCTCCTTCTCTCTCTTGGAGAATTCCACGGGCGTCTCGGGCGCCCGTTTTTTTTCTACAAGGCGTTGGTCGCGCGCGCGGGGGAAAAGCCAGGGTTTGCCCTCAAGCCGCCTCTGGCCAGGGCGCGGAGCTGAGACGCGTGCAGTGGTATTCCTGTCGCGGGCGCCACAGCATGTGGTTACATCAGAATTTCTTGTGGGTGCCGTCGCAGCGGGGTTTTTGTGCCGAATGCTTGCAGCCGCACAGGGCCACCTTCTCCGCCTGGGCCAGCTCGAACTTCACCGGTTCGATGCCGCTGCCCTTGTGCGTGCCGTCGCAGAACGGCTGGTTTTTCGACTGGCCGCAGGCACACCACCAGTAGGTGCCGGGCTGGAGATCGAGGACATAGGGGCCTTTCTGGGCAATTTTGGGTTCCATGGCGCTTCCGCTTGGTCGTGATGACGAGTCTGGAAGTTTATACGCCGAACGATGTTCGTGTTCAATCGCCGGACGACGTCACCTGCTGCGCTATCAACGCAGGAATTCCGGACGCGCGCGCGACGCCACGTGTATGTCGTGATTGTAATAACGGGTGGCAAAGGATTTTGCCGCAGCTGCCTGGTTGCGGAATTCCGCAATGGATCCGTCCTTGCCGGCCATGGTGGCACTCCACCAGCCGGAAGGATAAGTGCATTGCGGGAAGAACAGTGTTCCCACGTCGCGAAAACCGGCGGCCTTGAAGGATTTTTGCACAGAACGAATCAGCTCGGCGTGAAACAGCGGCGATTCACTCTGGCCGACCACGATGCCTTGTGCCCGCAAGGCCCGTAAACAATTTCGGTAAAAAGTTTCCGAGAAGAGACCGGCGGCCGGACCCACCGGGTCGGTCGAATCGATGATGATGACATCGTAGGTGTCGGGCTTGGCATCCGCCACCCACTTTATCCCGTCGGTAAAATGGAGTTTTGCGCGCGGGTCGTGGTTGGATTCGCACAGCTCGGGAAAAAATTTTTCCGCTACGCGCGTAACGCGCTCATCGAGTTCGACCTGTTCGGCCTGCTCCACGGTTTCGTGTTTCAACACCTCGTGCAGCGTACCGCAGTCGCCGCCGCCAATGATCAGCACCCGTTTCGGATCAGGATGGGTGAACAACGCCGGGTGCGACATCATCTCGTGGTAGACGAAGTTATCGCGGTCGGTGACCATGACCAGCCCATCGAGCGTCATGAGCGTGCCGAAGGCCTCGGTTTCGTAGATCTCGATGCGCTGGTAGGGCGACTTCTCGTCGTGGACCTTGTCCTTGATCTTGAGCGAGATGGCCGAACCCTGTCCGGCCCATTCTTCGGTGTACCAGGTTTTGTCGAGCGGCATGAATGTGGCGTGCAGAATGAATTTTGAGGCGCGATTCTAACCGCCGCGCGCGTGCACGGCTACTTGATACTTGGGAACCGCTACTTGATACTTGCCGCATGATCGACTGGAGCATCCAGAAGGCGCGCGAGGCCTACAACATCGCCCACTGGAGTGGTGGATATTTTGATATCAACGGCAAGGGCCACCTGGTCTGCCGGTTCGATGGGCATGCCGACCACCCCGGAATTGACCTCTACGATCTCTCGAAGGAGATCAAGGCGGCGGGGCTCGCGCTGCCGGTGCTGGTGCGCTTTTCCGACATCCTGCGCCACCGGGTTGAGACGTTGTGCGGAGCCTTCGACCGCGCGATGCAGACTGACGGCTACCGCGGGCGCTACACCGCCGTCTATCCCATCAAGGTCAACCAGCAAAAAAGTGTGGTCGAGAAGATCCTCGCGCGCGACGACGGGCGCGTCGGGCTTGAGGCCGGCTCCAAGCCCGAATTGCTGGCGGTACTCGCACTATCGCGCCAGGACGGTGGCGTGGTGGTGTGCAACGGTTACAAGGACCGCGAATACATCCGCCTCGCGCTGATCGGACTGGCGCTCGGCCACCGAGTTTTTATTGTCGTGGAGAAGCCCTCCGAACTCGAGCTCGTCATCCAGGAATCCATAAACCTGGGCATCATGCCGCTCATCGGGTTGCGCATGCGTCTCGCCTCGATTGGCGCTGGCAAGTGGCAGAACACCGGCGGCGAGAAATCCAAGTTCGGCCTGTCGGCAGCCCAGGTGCAGGAGTGTGTGGCGCGCCTGCACGCGGCCAACTTGCTGCCCACACTGCAGATGTTGCACTTTCACATGGGCTCGCAGATTGCCAATATCCATCACATCCAGCTTGGTATGCGCGAGGCGGCGCGCTATTACGCCGAGCTGCGCGCCACCGGTGCGGAAATAAAAGTGCTGAATGTCGGCGGTGGACTGGGCGTGGACTACGAAGGCACGCGCTCGCGCAGCTTCTGTTCGATGAATTACAGCGTTGAGGAATACGCGCACAATATCGTGCACGCCATCAGTGAGATTTGCGCCGAGAAAAAGATACCCCATCCCGATATTGTCACCGAATCGGGCCGAGCCATGACCGCGCATCACGCGGTGCTTATCACCAATGTGGTTGGCACGGAATCCGCGCCGGGCGCCGATTCCGTGCCGAAGGCCGAAAGCGACGAACCGGCTATCATCCATGACTTGTGGCAAACGCTCGCCACACTCTCGGAGCTTTCCGTGGTCGAGGCCTACCACGACGCCGCCTACCGGCTCACCGAGGCCCAGGGCATGTTCAGCCACGGCGTGCTGACGCTGTCGCAGCGGGCACGCGCCGAGCAGATCTATTTCGCCATCTGCTGGAAGGTGCGTGAACTGCTAACGCCGGCCTCGCGCACGCACCGTGAAATACTCGATGAATTGAACGAAAAACTCGCCGATAAATATTTCTGTAATTTTTCCTTGTTCCAGTCCATGCCCGACCATTGGGCCATCGACCAGATCTTTCCGGTGGTCCCCCTGCACCGCCTGAACGAACCGCCCACACGCCGTGGCGTGATGCAGGACATTACCTGCGATTCCGATGGGAGTATTGATTTATACGTGGATGGCGAAGGGATCGACTCCACCCTCCCCCTGCATCCGTTGCGTGAGAATGAGCCCTATCTGCTTGGGATTTTTCTGGTGGGCGCCTACCAGGAGATCCTCGGTGACATGCACAATCTTTTCGGCGACACCGACTCCATTCACGTTGAGCTTAAACCGGACGGCAGCCATCAGTTGTCGCAGGCACAGCAAGGTGACACAGTGGATTCGGTGCTGCGCTACGTGAATTTCAATGCCGACGATCTGCTTGCTTCCTATCGCGCGAAGATCGAGAGCGCTTCGGCGCTCAGCGAAAAAAACCGCAACTCTTTTCTCGCTGAACTCAGTGAGGGATTGAAAGGATATACCTACCTCGAGGATTGAAGCACCCCACCGTGTTTCCTATATCCTGAAATGCTTTCATTTAAATTAAACTGCGCATAACAAGATACGGCACCAGGTTGAAAAGCAGGACCCCCATCTTGAAGATGGCCATGCCCGCGTAGTGAATCGTATCGAACCGCTCGACCGATAATTTGAACCAGTTTTTATGCAACCGGTACATCCAATCGTGAGCCAGGGCGAAGGACAGGAACCACCATAGCAACAGTCCGATATTGATTACCGAACACCACGCCAGCACGTCACGAACGGTTTCGAGGGCCATGTCACTTCTCCTTGTCGTTTAACGTTATCGGGGTTTCGGACGATCCCGTTGTCCTGAAAATCAGCCCGCCTCGTTTTTTTTTGAGTTTCAATTTTATTGTCTTGATGCCCATTTTTTGCAACTACTGGGCCGTGACAAAGGCGGCCGCGTGCCTTCCGCAGCTCGACAATCTTAACTAATTGTGTGGCAGTAGGGCTTATCGAAACCGCCAAGTGAGACCGACGGTCGCCTGCGTCGTGTGGGCGCTGCCGTCCATAACATGGCGCACGATCCCGAAAGCGAGATCGAGATCCTCGCTGGGCGCATAAATGGCGCCGAGCTCGAGGTAACCCATGCGCGACTTGGCGGCCAGGTCCGGATTAGTCATGAGGCCGGTATCGAGCGCCAGTTTCCAGCCTGTCACGACATCCCATACTGGCGCCACCGACAACTGGTAGAGCGTGCGTCGTTCAGCGGCATTGAGTGCATCATCGGCGTAATTCACTCGGTCGACTAGCAGGTTCGCGTGCACAGCGCCGAAACCGGTCTCCTGTGTCAACACCAAACCAACACCGTAAGAGGCTCGCGCCGTGCCCAGTCCCCGCGCTTCACTTTCCTTCGAGACGGGGAGCTGGATCTGCGGTTTGAAAGCGAGGCTCAATTTGCTCGCCTCGTTCTCGTGGAAACGCCACTTGGCACCGAGGAGCGGGTTCGTCCCGCCACGCTCCACCGTCGCCGGGGCGTCCGGTTCGATTTTCTGCCGGCCGAGACCGACAAAAATATCCAGCGCGTCGGTGATACCACGCGTAAAACCAACGGCCACCTCATGCGTGGTGGTCTTCGTGCTCGATACTTTGTCGACCGCACGGTTGTAGGCCGCCTCTACCTGATTGCCGCCGGCGCCTTGCGTGCCGGTGTCATCGGTCACCAGCGGCTGAAAAGCCGAAGCGGCGGACGGCAACAGGGCAACACAGGCAAGAGGTAGGATTGATAATTTAATTTGACGCCAGCCTCGCATAGATTACCAATTGTGTGTTACCCGTTGGTAAGCCATTGCCCTTGATCGATTGGGTTAAGCCGTGGGCCTATTCATGTTGTGTTGTTCAGTATTTTGCTTTGATCTTGTCCAGATCTTCCTTGGTGATGGCCGGTACATCGCCCTTGGCTTTCCACCGGTTAAGTTTCCAGGCATCCTTCCCCACCCACTCCTTGAAAAGATTCAGATTCTTCTGGCGCTCTTCCTCGGCGCTGCCCAGGTATTGATACATGTTGCCCGGCTTGCCACCTGCGTTTTTCCCGTCATCGAGCCTTCTCATGATGGCGCCGGTGTCAGGCCAGCCGACGTAAAAAATCAGGTCGGCATAGGTATCCATTCTCGGTCCTCTGAGCATGGCCTCAAATTTCTTTTGATCCTCCTTAAAGTCGCCAAGGTAGGGGGCACTCGCTCCATGGCAAGCAGAGCATTTTTTTTCCCACAGCGGTCGGATATCTTTCCGGTAAGTCACTTCGGCGGCGAAGCCTGCGATTGAGACACCAAACACAGCACAAAAAACGATCACGTTCCGTAACATGGTTTATCTCCTCGATCGTTAAGATATACCTCGCAGAGAACATATACCCGAGGCTGATTGGAAAGCGTACTCTTATGTTCCCGAAGCCGCCAATTAAAAGAAATCAACTCGATCAGAATTCGTTTAATTCGGGAGTCCTGGTACCCGAGTGAGCTAGCCCCGATTTATCACACAGCGTGATTAGCCCGTCTCGCCCTTTTTGACTTTCAATCTTATTGTCTTGATGCCCATTTTCTGTATCTGGGCGGCGGCGGCATCGAGCTTATCGATATCCTCGTAAGGACCAAGACGAACGCGATGGTACTCGCCCTTGCCCTCGATGGTGATTTTTTGAATATGCGCCACCAGGCCTGCCAGCGCGAGCCGCGCTTTCATGTTGTCCGCTTCCTCAAAGCCCGCGAACGAGCCCGCCTGCAGGATGTAGCTGACCCCTTCCTCCGGTTTGGTTTTCACTGGCTTGGTGCGCGCACGTCGTTCGGGCAGCACGGTCTCCGTCTCCGGCAGGATGGTGTAGAAATCGAATTTCGGCTTGGGGGGTTTGGACGGTTCCGGTTCTTTCTTGACTGGTTTTTCCGCCGGTTTGCTCAAGCTGGTGAAGAGATTCGTAAGGCCGCTGCGGCCGTCACTGCGGTGCGTATACATTTGCCACAGCATGACACTGGCCATGCCGATGCCGATGCCCAGCAGCAGGAATAGCCATCCCGGCTTGCGGAATCGTCGTACGGAGAAACTTCTGCGCCGGCGCGCCATAAATATAGCCCTACTCGCTGCGCTCGTTCGTCCTGAGATATGCCATGTACTTTACATCGACTCAGGAGCCGACACACCCAGTAATTGAAGTCCGTTGGCAATCACCTGGCGTGTCGCCACGATCAGGTTGAGCCGCGCATCGCGCAGTGCGGGATCGTCGACCAAGAAGGTGTGGGTCCCGTAATAGGTGTGAAAGTCATAGGCGAGTTCGCGTAAATAGTAGGCGAGCTGGTGCGGTTCGTGATCCCGCGCTGCGGCTTCCAATATATCCGGGTAGCGCGCCAGCCGCTGGATCAGCGTTATTTCATGGGTCTCCGTCAGACGCACGAGGTGACGGTCGCCGTTCGCGGGATCGTGTTGGAAACCCTTTTCCTGCATCTGCCGGAACACGCTGTGAATGCGCGCGTGTGCGTATTGCACGTAAAACACCGGGTTGTCGTTGGACTGACTCTTGGCCAGATCGAGGTCGAAATCCATGTGTTGCTCGCACCTGCGCAGCACGTAAAAAAACCGCGCGGCGTCATTGCCGACTTCATCGCGCAACTCGCGCAGCGTGACGAACTCGCCGCTACGCGTGGACATCTGCATGCGTTCGCCGCCTTGGTAAAGGATGGCGAACTGCACCAGCAGCACATGCAGGCGTTCGGGATTATCCCCGATGGCCGCGAGCGCCGCCTTGATGCGTGGCACGTAGCCGTGATGGTCCGCGCCCCAAATGTCGATCACTTGGTCGTTGCCACGCTCGAGCTTGTCCATGTGATAGGCAATGTCGTGAGCGAAATATGTCTTCTGGCCGTTTTCGCGCACCAGCACGCGGTCTTTCTCATCGCCGTAGTCGGTCGAGCGGAACCACAGTGCGCCATCTTTTTCGTACACGTGCCCGGATTTTTTCAGGCGCGCGATGGCGCGATCCGCCGCACCGGATTCCACCAACGCGCGTTCGGAATACCACTGGTCGTAATTGACCCCGAACTCTTCCAGGTCTTGGCGGATATCATCGAGGATGACCTTAAGCCCGAGATCGAAGACCTTGCGATAATTCGCGGTGCCGAGCAGGGATTTGGCGCGCTCGATCAGGGCATCGATATGCGTTTCCTTGTCGCCGCCTTGGGGTTCGTCGGGCAGAAGATCTTCGAAAATCTTGCCTGCCGCCTGACGGTACTTGTCCCCGTTCTCGCGATGCAGTGTGGCACCGATGTCATAGACATAGTCGCCCTTGTAGCCGTTGACCGGGAAGTCGAATTTTTCACCGCACAATTCGAGGTAGCGCAGCCACACGCTGGTCGCAAGGATGTCCATCTGTCGGCCGGCGTCGTTGATGTAGTATTCGCGATGGACCTGGTAACCCACCTTATCCAGCAGGTTCGCGAGTGTGGCGCCGTAGGCCGCGCCGCGCCCATGGCCGACGTGCAGCGGTCCCGTCGGGTTGGCCGAGACGAATTCCACCTGCACTTTGCGCCCGGCACCCATCCGGCTGTGACCGAATGTCCCGCGTTTTTCCAGAATATCTCGCACCACCGAGTGATAGGCGGAGGGAGAAAGGAAAAAATTAATGAATCCCGGCCCGGCAATTTCAACCTTGGTGATTTTTCCCGAGGCGGGCAATGCCTTGATGATTTTTTCAGCCAGCTCGCGGGGCTTGGCACGCACCTGCTTGGCCAGCACCAAGGCGATGTTGCAGGCAAAGTCGCCGTGCTCCTTGGACTTGGTGTGATCCACCGTGACAGTGGCGCCGTGCCCGGAAGGCAACGCCCCAGTGGCCTCAAGGCCCGCGAGCGCCGAGGTGATCAGGTTTTCGATGTGGTGCTTCAAGCGGTGGTTGGGATGGTTGAGTGATACCGATTCTACCGGGCTGCCGGAGCCCCCGGAAGTCGTGACCACGGTGTGCTGGCTGGTTACGGTTCAGCCGCTCCGTTCAAGAGATTTTCCACTTCCCGCAGATTCGCTCGTTTCATCGGTTTACCGTCTACCGGGCTCAGCGGCGACTCGCGAGCCTCGCGCCGGTCGAAGACGCATAATTCGATCGGCACGTTGTCGGCGGTGAAGCGGTAGGCCGGGAACGTCTCCTGGCGGTCGCCGCCGAAGCGCAGACGGCGATTTGTCTGTTCGTAGGGGATGTGGTGTTCCTGCAACCAGAAGCCGATTTCCTCCGGTGTGTCGGCGATGAGGTGAATTTCGATCTCGCTCGCCGAGGTGACGGTCCCGCTCAGAGCCGGGCCCACCAGTCGCGGGTCGTATTGGGTTAGAAAACGCATGGCCTCAGAAGCGATTTCGCGCAGCCGGCGCACGCTTTGTGTCAGGCGTCTCCCGTGAAACAGCCGCAGATATTCCTGAAGCGCTGAATCCACTTCGTCATTCCCGGGCAGATGCTTGGTATCGGGCAATCCTAAGCGCGCCGCCGCCTTGCGTTTGGCAGTCTGGAAATCGCGTACTCCCTCTTCCGCCATGATGCGAGCGGCATCGGTGGCGATGTGCTGGCGCAATTCATTCGTCGCCGGTGAATGGGGTTTGGACCGATGGACCAGGGGCGGACGGGTTTTTGGGCGCATTAGAAAAGTTTCTCGCGGATGTTTTCCGGCACCTTTTGCGGGATCGACTCCTGTGTGGGTTCCCCCTCCAAACCGGGCAAAGGTTGTGGTGTTTCGGTGCCCTCCAAAAAATATTCCTCCATTGCTTGCGGATCATCGAGCAGGGTGGGTTTTCCAGTTTCGCTGTTGATGGTAATGCGTACCATGGTTTCCGGTGGTGTCAGCGGTTTTTCCGGAATTTCCTCGAGCGCCGTGCGCATGAAATCGATCCATACAGGCAACGCGGTGCGTCCGCCGGTTTCGGCCCGTCCCAACGACACCGGCTGATCGAACCCGATCCAGGCGGTCGTCACTACCTCGCTGTTGAAGCCCGAAAACCAGGCGTCGCGATAGTCGTTGGTCGTGCCAGTCTTGCCCGCGATGTCCTTGCGCCCCAAGACTTGCGCGCCTCGACCGGTGCCGGTGCGAATAACCTCTTGCATCATGTCGGCCATGAGGAAACTGGTTTCAGGGCTTAGCACGCGTGGTGCGTAAATCGGTTTGTCAGGTTCCATGCCAGAAGCGGCCGCGGGGGAGGAAGGCGAATGGGACGCCGGTTGAATGGAATTCGATGATGTATCAGCGGTGGATATATCACATTCACGGCAGACCACCGCGGGCCGGGCCTGTTCGAGTATCGTGTGATTGGCATCCTCCACGCGAGCGATGAAGTACGGGCTGACGCGGTAACCTCCGTTGGCAAACACGGCGAACGCGTTCACCATCTGCATCGGCGTGGCCGAGGCGGTGCCAAGCGCCAGCGACAGGTTGCGAGGGATCTTGGCCGGGTCAAAGCCGAAACGCTGCATGTATTCGACGGTATAGGTTACGCCAAGAGCGCGCAACAGGCGCACGGCCACGAGATTCAGCGATTGCGCCAGTGCCTTGCGCAACCGTGTGGGGCCGTAGAATTTCCGACTGTAATCCTCGGGACGCCATTCTTCCTCAGGTGCGTCACCGCCATCCATGACGATGGGAGCTCCGCTGACCGTGCTGGCGGCGGTGAAACCCTTGTCCAGGGCCGCGCTGAAGATGAAGGGTTTGATGCTTGAGCCGGGCTGACGCTCCGCCTGCGTGGCACGGTTGAAACTGCTTTGGTAAAAATCAAAACCGCCGGTGAGGGCCAGCACGGCGCCATCGTACGGTCGCAGGGACACCAGCGCGCCCGATACTTCCGGAATTTGTGCCAGGCGCCACGGCCCGATGTCATTCAGTTTTTGCGCGTCCTCAATCGCCTCAAGGTAAATGACATGGCCGGCCTTGAGAACGTCCGCCGCCTGTTTGGGTGCGGGACCCAAAGAATTTTCATCTAGATAGCTCCGCGCCCAGGATAATCCCCCCCATCCGATTTCAACGATCGCGCCGTCTTGGGTATAAACATGCACCCGGTCTTTCTCGACCTTGAATACGATTCCCGGCAACAAACCTCCGGTGACGCGATAATCCTTGAGCACGTCATCCAGACGTTCCTTATCAGGCTCGCTCTTGATCGAAACGTGCCCCGCCGGTCCTCGGTATCCGTGCCGACGATCATATTCCAGTAAACCGGTGCGCAGTGCCTTGACCGCGGCTTGCTGGTACTTGCTGTTGAGCGTGGTGTAAACATGGAAACCCCCGGCATAGGTTTTTTCGTCATACGTCTGGACCATGTATTGGCGTACCAGCTCGGCGACATAAGGTGCCGCGGTGTCGGATTTAAGAGTGTGTTTGGCGGCGGCGAGAGGTGTTTTCACCGCTTCGGCATAGATTGCCTCATTGATGAATCCGTTATTCAGCATCTGTTTCAGGATGGTATTGCGTCTTTCGTAGGCATTCCCCGGGTTGGTCAGCGGGTTATCGCGCGACGGCGCCTTGGGCAGTCCGGCAAGCATGGCCATTTCCGGCAGGTTGAGCTGGTGCAGCGCCTTCCCGTAATAGATCTGGGCGGCCGCGGCAAAGCCATAGGAGCGGTGACCGAGAAAAATCTTGTTGAAATAAAGCTCAAGGATCTGCTGTTTGCTCAGTTCACGTTCGATCTTGAAGGCCAGCAAAACTTCCTTGATTTTTCGTGTGTAGGTTTTTTCGGGACTGAGAAAAAAATTGCGTGCCACCTGCATCGTGATGGTGCTCGCCCCTTGTGACGTCGACCGGGTGCGCAGGTTGTGCAGGGCCGCCCGCAGTATCCCGGCGAAATCCACCCCATGATGAAAGAAAAAGGAGCGGTCTTCGGCAGCCAGCACCGCGTTGATGAGCATCGCCGGCACTTCCTCGATTTTGACGGGGATGCGTTTTTCCTCACCGAACTCGGCGATCAACTGCCCATCGGCGGTGTAAACCCGCATTGGCACTTTCAACTGTGCCCCTGAGAGATCCTCGAGGGATGGAAGCGTAGGCGTGAGCACGAGCGCGACCAGCGTCAGGATCACCACGCCGGTTGCGAGGAGCCCGAAAAGACCGATAAGCACCCGCTGCCACCATTTTGTGGGCATATGCTGGCGGGTCCAGCGGGAGAAAAGGCTCCCAGAATCGTTCATGGCGGGCGAGACTTGTGGAATTCCGTGTCAGGGAGCATCCGAATACAACGCGACGGACAGTATAAACCACTGTCTGTCAGCCGGGGTATTTTGGATAGGGTGACCTCGTTTCATGAATAAAAAATGCTGAAAAACCCATCATTTCCGGCAAATTCAATAAATTGTCATTTCTAAAATCTATGGTCTATATTTGGTTTTAGCATTTAATCTACATTATCTGTATCAATCATAACTCAAGGATTTTGAGAGGAAAATAAATGAGTGCCCTCACCGGGTTATTTTCCAAAAAGAAGCCGCCACTGATAGGGATCGACATCAGTTCCTCCGCTGTCAAGGTGCTCGAGTTGAGCAAGAATGGTGAGCATATTCGCGTCGAGCGTTATGCGGTGGAACCGTTGCCGCAAAATGCGGTGGTGGAGCATGCGATCACGGAAGTCGAACAGGTGGCGCAGGTCGTGGAGCGCGCCGTCAAAAAGTCCGGGACCAAGGTCAAGCATGCCGCGGTGGCGGTTCCGGCGGCGCATGTCATCACCAAGACCATCAAGATGACCGCCAACCTAAGCGACCAGGACCGCCAGATGCAGGTGGAAATGGAAGCGGATCACTATATCCCTTATCCCTTGAACGAAATCAATCTTGATTTCCAGGTGTTGGGTCCGTCGGAAAGCAATCCGGAAGAGGTTGACGTGCTAATGGCCGCTTGCCGTAAGGAAATCGTGGATGACTATCTCGCCGTTATCCAGGGACCGGGTTTGACTCCGCTGGTGGTGGATGTCGAAACCTACGCCATGGAAAACGCTTTCTCGCTAATCACCAGCCACATGCCCGGTGGCGGTATGGAGAAAACCATCGCCGTGCTGGATATCGGCGCCACGGCTACCACCATTAATGTGGTTCACAACAACCGTTCCGTTTATACCCGCGATCATGCCTTTGGCGGGCGCCAACTCACGGAAGAGATTCAACGCCGGTATGGACTCTCTTATGAAGAAGCCGGCCTGGCCAAAAAACAGGGTGGGCTGCCGGACAACTATCAGACCGATGTGCTGCGGCCATTCATGGAAGCCATGTGTCAGGAAATCATGCGCGCATTGCAATTTTTCTATTCCTCCACGCCGTTCAACAGCGTGGATCAATTATTGCTCGCGGGCGGATGCGGACAGATCGGCGGTATCGATGAGCTTGTGGCCGCCCGCATTGGCGTCCCGGCGATCGTGGCCAATCCCTTCGCGAGCATGTCGCTGGCCTCGCGCATCAAACCACAACATCTTTCCAACGACGCGCCCTCCCTCATGATCAGCTGTGGGCTGGCAATGCGGAGTTTTGACGAATGACAACAAGAATCAACTTACTTCCCTGGCGCGAGATGCACCGCAAGGAGCAAGATCGTCAGTTGCTGACGATTGCCGTGGGTGCATGGATTCTGATGGGGGTCATTATTTTTTATGCCCACGTGCACGTGACGGCTCTGATCGAGAATCAGAACAAGCGCAACGAATTCCTGAACCAGGAAATTGCCAAGGTTGAAAAAGAAATCAAGGAAATCGCAGAACTGAAAAAGAAGCGCGCGGATTTGATTGCCCGTATGAACGTGATTTACCAGCTACAAGGCGATCGCACGCAGGTGGTGCATCTTTTTGACGAATTGGCACGAAAACTTCCTGATGGCATTTATCTGGCGTCGCTGAGCCACGCGGGGAGCGGCATCGCGCTCAAGGGGGTAGCACAGTCGAATGCGCGGGTATCGGCGCTGATGCGCAATTTGGCCGCTTCGGAATGGTTCGCCGAACCCGAGCTCGAGGTGATCACGGTAAAGGCCAAAGGCAGCGACCGTGTCAGTGAATTTTCGCTCAAGGTCAAGCAGGTCACCAAGCAGCAGAAAAAGTTAGAGGACACCGGATCATGACCCTGGATGATCTGAAAAATATTGACGTCAACAATCTGAGCTCGTGGCCGGTACCGATCAAGATTGCCAGTATATTGATTGTGTGCGTGATTATCCTTTTCGCCGGTTACTGGTTTCTGATTCAGGGTGAAATCGAGGAATACGGATCCGCGCAACAGAAAGAAGTTTCTCTGCGCGATACATACTTGAACAAGAAAGGCCTGGCGGTCAATTTACCGGCCTACAAGCAACAGATGGAGGAAATGGAGCAGACTTTCGGCAGCCTTCTGCGGCAATTGCCTAACACCACGGAAGTGCCGGATCTGTTGGTGGATATTACTCAAGCCGGGTTGGGCCGCGGGTTGGAATTCACACTGTTCCGGCCGGAGAAGGAACTCCCGAAGGATTTCTATGCCGAGATGCCGATCAGCGTTCAGGTTCGCGGGAACTATCACGAACTTGCACTGTTCGTCAGCGATGTTGCCTCGCTTCCCCGCATCGTCACGTTTGGCGATATCAACATCACCTCGACCGGAAAGGACAACAAGCTGACGATGTCGGCAAAGGCGAAAACCTATCGTTATCTCGAAGAAGGCAGCGTGGCCAAACCGGTCAGCCGTCCAAGGGGACGGAGGTGAGAGCCATGAAAAGATTTATATCACTTTTATCGGCAGCCCTGATAAGCGCCTCACTCGCTGCTTGCAGCAGCGATGGACTCGATGATTTACGCGAATTTGTCAAAAACGCCCATGCTGATAAAAAACCGAGGGTGGAACCGCTCCCTGATATTAAAATGCAGGAGACATTCATTTATAACGCGGCCAACCTGACCGATCCGTTCGCCGCTTTCAATCTCATGCCTCAGGGCCTGAAAAGCGCCAGCGGCCCGAGACCGGATCCAAAGCGCCGGAAAGAGCCGCTCGAAGACTATCCATTGGATTCGCTGAAGATGGTGGGTACGCTCATGCGCGGCAAACAGGCATGGGCGGTGATCCAGGCACCGGATGGCACCGTCCATCGCGCCCAGGTGGGCGATCACTTGGGGCAGAATTCCGGCATGATCCACAAGATCAGCGATGAAAAAGTCGATCTGATCGAATTGATACAGGGAACGCTGGGTGATTGGATCGAACGCGAAGCCAATCTGTCGTTGTTGCAATGAACGGGACTAACAAGGCGGAAACATCATGAAACAGCACTCACAACTCTTGCGCAAGATGGCGCTTGCGACCGGTCGATGCCTAGTGTTTCTTTTCGCCATGGCCGGGATGACGGCTGCGGCGATCGGTGCAGAAATCCAGTCTTTGGCCTGGGAGCCGGGCAGTGAAGCGTCGGTACTCCAGATTCGCGCCACGGGCGAAGGCACCTATTCCACAGAAGTGTTGGAAGAAGGAAAACGGTTGCGTGTCAGCTTCCCGGACAGCAGCATGGGTCCTTCACTGACCGAAATACAGGGCAGGGAAAAGGCGAAAGGGGTTTATCCTTATCTGGCCGATAATGGCACCACCGTGCTGGTCGATCTGTTAATGAATGAGCCCGGCACGCTCAATGTGGAGAAGGCCGAATACGGATTTCGCGTGGCGGCCTCCACAATACCGACGGCAGCCGTGACTCCGCCGGTGGCCTCGGAGATGCCGGCCAAGAACATGGATGCCGCGACCACCGCCTTGGTCGTCTCTGAACCGACATCCGTGGCCCCCGTTGCGCAGGGAAAAAATACCATCGAGGACATCGTCTACGCCAAATTGCCCGGTGACCGGATCCAGATCACATTCAAAATGATGCAACCACCCACGGAACCGAATGCCTTTACCATCACGAACCCGGCGCGGATATCAATGGATTTCGCCGATACACGTGTCGGGCTGGTGAAGAAGAGCCTCGCGGTCAAGGAAGCCGCAGTTACCAGTGTGACCGCCATCGAGGCGGAAAACCGCTCGCGTATCGTGATCAGCCTGATTAAGCCTGTCGCGTATACCACGAATATTGACGGCAACAATTTCATCGTGACCGTGGAAGCGCCTGTCAGTGCCATTGCCGGCGCGGTGGAGCCGAAGACAACGCATTTTGCCAGCACCCGTAAGTCTGGAAAATACAATCTCACAGGCATCGATTTTCGTCGTGGACCGCAGGGCGATGGCAAGATCATCATTAACCTTTCCGATCCCACCGTGGGGATTGATATCCGTGAGCAAGCCGGCGAAATCATGCTCGATTTCCTGAATACTTCGGCCTCCGCCGAGTTGCAACGCCGCCTCGACGTCGTAGATTTTGCGACCCCGGTCCAGACTATCGATACATTTGCGCAAGGAAAAAATACGCGCATGATCATCACGCCCAAGGGCAAGTATGAGCACTTGGCGTACCAGACGGGCAATATTTTCACTGTCAGCATCAAGCCGATTATTGAAAAGCCGGACGAGAAAAAGGTGGATGAATTCGGCTATTCCGGAGAGAAACTGTCACTCAATTTCCAGAACATTGAGGCGCGTGCCGCTCTGCAGGTATTGGCAGATTTCACCGGACTCAATTTCGTCGTGAGCGATACGGTCAAGGGATCCTTGACATTGCGTCTGAAGGATGTGCCCTGGGATCAGGCGCTCGACCTTATCCTCGATAGCAAAAACCTGGCGATGCGCCAAAAGGGCAATGTGATCACGGTGGCCCCGGCGCCCGAGGTGGCGGCCAAGGAAAAGGCCAATTTGGAGGCTACCAAAGCCGTCATCGATCTAGAGCCGCTGGTATCCGAGCTCATTCAGATCAATTACGCCAAGGCCGAAGACATCGCCGTATTACTGAAGTCCATCAAGGCTATTTCCACCATCGCCGGGCAGCATCCGGTATTCGGCCAGGCTGTGGCGGTCACGAAGGAGAGCACCGACTCCAACACGCTGCTTTCGCCACGGGGACAGGTGACCGTGGATACGCGCACGAATTCGATTCTTATCCAGGACACCGCCGGCAAGATCAGGGAAATCCGCAAGCTGATTTCCAAGCTCGATCAGCCGGTACGTCAGGTTATGGTGGAAACCCGTCTCGTCGAGGCAACCGATAATTTCGCCAGAACCTTGGGCGCACGGCTCGCTCATGCCACACAGCGCGTGAAGGGGAGCACCCTTCAGACCACGACCGGCTCGATCGACGCCCTGGAACCGCTATACAACAGCAGCCTTTACGAGTGGCCGAGCGTTTTCAACGTCAACCTCCCGTCCCCCGGCATCGGCACGTCACCGGCCGGCGTCTTCACGCTCAGCTTAATCAAAGGTGCCAAGCAGCTGGATCTCGAACTTTCCGCCCTCGAACAGGACGGCAATGGCAAGATCATCTCGAGTCCGCGCGTGATCACCGCCAATCAGCAAAAGGCAATAATCGAACAGGGCCAGGAGCGGGTCTTCACCACCAGCGTGCTTGGTGTCGGCACGGTGGTGACAAAAAAGGCAACTCTGAAGCTTGAAGTCACGCCACAGATCACGCCAGACGATCGCATAAATCTGAACGTGGATATTTCCAAGGACAATTTCGTGGACGCGGTTTCGGGTCTCCTGAACGTCAAGCAGGTCAAAACTCAAGTGCTGCTCGATAACGGTGAGACCGTGGTGATCGGCGGTATCTACGAACAGGACAAAGCCGATTCCGTTACCAAGGTGCCCTTCTTCGGGGATATTCCCCTGCTGGGCTGGCTGTTCAAGAATAAGGAAGTCAAGGATAACAAGACCGAACTGCTGATTTTCCTGACCCCCCGCATTCTTTCAGACAATCTGAGCCTGCGCTGATTCATCTTGCCTTTCCGAACCGGCCACCGCAGGGTGGCCGGTTCGCTTGATTTATACCTTAGTTGCTGGCATACCTGCGCCATGAGCCGGCCGGACAATCTCTTTCTGATCGGGCCAATGGGAGCAGGCAAATCCACCATCGGCCGGCATCTGGCTGAGCTGTTGAATAAGGATTTCCGGGATTCCGACTCAGAAATCGAAAAGCGGACCGGGGCGGGCATCCCGCTTATTTTCGAGATTGAGGGTGAAACTGGTTTTCGCGCGCGCGAATCATCGATCCTTGACGATCTGACGCGCCTGTCCAATACAGTACTGGCCACCGGCGGCGGTGCCGTGCTGTCCGAGGATAATCGAAAAATCCTGCGCGAGCGGGGTGTTGTGGTGTATCTGCATGCTCCGCTGGAAACCCTGTTGCAACGCACACGTCGTGACCGCCACCGTCCGCTGCTGCAGACGACCGACCGTCGTCGCACGCTGGAGGACATCCTCAAGGCGCGCGAACCGGTGTATCGACAAGCTGCGGACATGGTCATCGAGACCTCGCACCGCTCCCCCGTGAGCGTCGCACGCGAGATTGCGCGCAAACTGGAGTCGCTTTTGAAAAATGAAAATCTTGCATCTTGACCTCGGGGACCGGAGCTATCCGATCTATATCGGTTCCGGCCTCATCGACCAATCCGATCTGCTGAAAAAGCATATTGCCGGCCAACGCGTCGCCATCGTGACCAATGAAACAGTGGCGCCGCTGTATCTGGCGAAGGTGCGAGTTCACCTGGATACGCTCCAGCCATTGGATGTGATTTTGCCGGACGGGGAACAATACAAGTCACTCGAAGTTTTGAACCGCGTATTCGATGCGCTGCTGAATGCGCACTGCGACCGACGCACCACTCTCATCGCGCTGGGCGGCGGGGTAATTGGCGACATGGCCGGTTTCGCCGCTGCCAGCTACCAGCGCGGCGTGCCATTCATCCAGATCCCGACCACACTGCTGTCGCAGGTGGATTCCTCGGTCGGCGGCAAAACCGGGGTCAATCATCCCCTGGGCAAGAACATGATCGGGGCGTTCTACCAGCCGCGCGCCGTGATCATTGACACTGACACGCTCGATACTTTGCCGGACCGTGAACTCTCCGCCGGACTGGCCGAGGTGATCAAGTACGGCCTGATCCGCGATCCCGAATTTTTCAGCTGGCTCGAGCACAATCTCGACAAACTGCTGGCACGCGATGCCGAAACACTGGCCTTCGCCATACACCGTTCCTGTCGCAACAAGGCCGAGGTGGTGGCGGCGGACGAGCGCGAATCTGGTGTGCGCGCCACCTTGAACCTCGGACACACTTTCGGCCACGCCATCGAGACCGGCCTGGGATACGGAGAATGGCTGCACGGCGAGGCCATTGCGGCGGGCATGGCCATGGCGACGGATCTGTCACGTCGGCTCGGCTGGTTGCCGGGCGCGGATGTCACCCGCATCGAAAAGTTAATCCGCCGCGCGCGGCTCCCGGTGCGCGCACCGGGAGCGCTTTCACCGGGGCGGTTTCTCGAACTCATGGCCGTAGACAAGAAAGTGCAGGATGGCCGTCTGCGGCTGGTGCTTCTCAAACGCCTCGGCGAAGCCGTGGTGACCGACGAATTTCCACAGGTGGAGCTTGAGAAAACGCTCATGACCATGCGGGAAGCGGCATAATGCTGACGCCTTTCGCCGCGCACGATACCTCCTCGCGCGGCCGACGATATCCCGAGCCCTCGCCCGCGAATCGTTCCGAATACCAGCGTGACCGCGATCGCATCATCCACAGCGCCGCGTTTCGTCGTCTCGAATACAAAACCCAGGTTTTCATCAACCACGAGGGTGACCTGTTCCGCACGCGCCTGACGCATTCCATCGAGGTGGCGCAAATCGCGCGCTCGATCGCCCGTGCGCTCGGTCTCAACGAGGACCTTACCGAAGCCATCGCGCTGGCGCATGACCTTGGGCACACGCCCTTCGGCCATTCAGGGCAAGAGGCGCTGAACGAATGCCTGCGCGACCATGGCGGTTTCGAGCATAACCTGCAATCGTTGCGGGTGGTGGACGTGTTGGAGGAACGCTACGCCGAATTTCCCGGACTCAATCTTACATTCGAAACCCGTGAGGGCATTCTCAAGCATTGCTCTCAAAAAAATGCCCGCGAGCTCGGTGAATTGGGACAACGATTCCTGGATAAAACTCAGCCTAGTCTCGAGGCACAGCTGGTCAATATGGCGGACGAGATTGCCTACAATAACCATGACGTTGACGACGGGTTACGCTCGGAGCTGCTGACCATTGACCAGTTGATGTCAGTCTCCTTATTCGCCATGCAATATGAAGAAGTCAGGCGTCGCTACCCGCACATCCCGGTACGCCGCGCAATCTATGAAACCATCCGTCGCATGATCAATTATGTAGTGACTGACTTGATCGAGAACAGCCGGCGACGAATAAACCACGCCGGAATAAAGAGCCTGGAAGACGTCCGGCGATACCCCGAGTCCCTGATCGCCTACTCCGCCGAAGTGTCGGGAAAATCTCGCGAACTCAAGCGATTTTTGCGACAGCACCTCTACGCGCACGAGCAGGTGACCCGGATCATGGATGAGGCGGTGAAGATCGTGCGCGAGTTGTTCGAGGCCTTCATGCACGAGCCGGCATCGCTGCCGCCCCAATACCGTGAAAAACTTCGGCAGCAAAACGGGACTCGGGAACAGGCCCGGACCGTCGCGGATTACATTGCCGGCATGACTGACCGCTACGCCATGCGCGAACACGCCCGCCTGTTTCCCGACGACTGACCGGAAAAGATGTTTCCGGTCAGGCCTTTCTTGCTCGATCTCCGGCAAAGCCCCCAATCGTTAAATAGATTCCATTGAACCCGCCCCGGTGGGCCGGTATACTTTTTGGCCCTTTTGCTCTGATTTTTCTTGGTTTTTCCGGGCAAAAGAACGAATTTCCCCGATCCGGGCAGAGTCCCCGCTGGCGAGTTCGAATAAGCATACGGCCAATCGGCGCACCCAGCGATGCTCGGTGCCGGACGGTGCCGGCGGAGAATGAATAATGAATACGGTGGATGACTTTGAAACTGCTTAAAACACAACAGGGTCTATACGATCCGGCCTACGAGCACGACGCCTGCGGCGTCGGTTTCGTGGTCGATATGAAAGGCCGGCGTTCGCACAAGATCGTCGCCCAGGCACTCACCGTGCTGCGTAACCTCATGCATCGCGGCGCCTGCGGTTGCGAGGAAAATACCGGCGATGGCGCCGGCATTCTGATTCAGTTGCCGCACGCCTTTCTGGAACGTGAAACCGGCAAGCTCGGGATCAAACTTCCTAAGCCCGGCCATTATGGTACCGGCCTCATTTTTCTCCCGCGCCATCCAGACGAGGCGCGCCGTTGCCAGGATCTGTTCGCCGAGATCGTGCGCGAAGAGGGTCAGCAGCTTCTGGGCTGGCGCGACGTGCCCGTCGACGATTCCGCGATTGGTCCGACGGCGCGTTCGGCCGAACCTGTCTTTCGGCAGATAGTCATCGGCCGTGCTCCTGGCCTTGCCGACGAACAGGCCTTCGAGCGCAAGCTCTATGTGATTCGCAAGCGTGTCGAGCAGGCGATCTGGAATTCAGAGATAACGGAACGTTCGCTGTTTTACATCCCGAGCCTCTCGGCGCGCACCCTGATTTACAAGGGCATGCTCACGCCGACCCAGGTGGCGCCAATGTTTCCCGATCTGGCCGATCCGGCGATGGAATCGGCGCTGGCGCTGGTGCATTCACGCTTCTCGACCAACACTTTCCCGTCCTGGCCGCTGGCGCACCCGTACCGCTATATCGCTCACAACGGCGAGATCAATACCTTGCGCGGCAACATCAACTGGATGCGCGCGCGCGAGGCGCTGTGCGAATCGCCGCTGTTTGGCGATGACCTGAAAAAAATTCTCCCGATCGTGATGGAGGGCGGTTCCGACTCGGCCACCTTCGACAATGTGCTCGAATTCCTCTACATGGCCGGGCGCGAACTGCCGCACGCCGTGCTCATGATGATTCCCGAGGCCTGGAGTGGGCACGAAATGATGGATGAGGAGCGCAAGGCGTTCTACGAATACCACGGCTGCCTGATGGAGCCGTGGGACGGTCCGGCCTCGATCGCCTTCACCGACGGTACGGTGATCGGCGCCGTGCTCGACCGCAACGGGTTGCGTCCCTCGCGTTATTACGTCACCAAGGACGGCCTCGTGGTCATGGCTTCCGAGGTCGGCGTGCTCGACATTCCGCCGGAGAACGTGCTCATCAAGGAGCGCCTGCACCCGGGCCGCATCTTCCTGGTCGACACGCGCGCCGGCCGCATCATCGACGACGCCGAACTCAAGCAGCGCTACACCTCAGCGCATCCGTATCGCGACTGGCTCATGCAAAACCTGGTGCCACTCGACCAGTTACCGAAATCACCGCAACTCCCCGAACCGGATCATGAAACCGTGCTGCAACGCCAGCAGGCCTTCGGCTACACGCACGAGGATCTGCGCATCCTGATGGCGCCGATGGCGCAGCAGGGCATGGAGCCGGTGGGTTCCATGGGCAACGACGCGGCACTGGCCGTGCTCTCGGACAAGCCACGCCTGCTCTACGATTACTTCAAGCAGCTGTTCGCGCAGGTGACCAACCCGCCGCTCGATGCCATTCGCGAGGAACTGGTGACGCAGATCGAGACGCCGCTTGGCCCCGAGAGCAACCTGCTGAATCCCGGTCCGGAAAGCTGCCGCATGCTCAAGCTCAAGACGGCGATCCTTAGCAACGAGGAGCTGGCCAAGATCCGCCACCTCGACCGCCCTAGTTTCAAGACCGTCACGCTGCCCATGCTGTTTCCGGCCGGCTCGGACGGGCAGGGACTCGCCCGCGCGCTCAAGGAATTGTGTCAGAAGGCGAGCACCGCCATCGAGGCGGGGAACACCTTCATCATCCTCTCGGATCGTGGCGTGGACGCCAAGCACATGCCGATACCGGCGCTGCTGGCCACGGCGGGCGTGCACCATCACCTGGTGCGTGAAGGCACGCGCGTCAAGGTCGGGCTGATCGTTGAGTCCGGTGAGCCACGCGAGACGCACCACATGGCGTTGTTGCTGGGTTACGGCGCCGGCGCGATCAATCCGTATCTCGCGTTTGAGACGCTCGACGACATGATCCGCAGCCAGCTCCTGAACAGCCTGGATCACGCCCAGGCGGTCAAGCATTACATCAAGGCGCTGAACAAGGGTGTGGTCAAGATCACCTCCAAGATGGGCATCTCCACCATCCAGTCCTACCGCGGCGCGCAGATTTTTGAGGCCATTGGCCTCGAAAAGCATTTCGTCGATCAGTATTTCACCTGGACCGCTTCGCGCGTCGGCGGCATCGGCATCGACGTGGTCGCGCAGGAGACGTCCATGCGCCATCACAGTGCCTTCCCCGAGCGTCCGGTGGGCCCGCCCGAACTCGACTGGGGCGGACAGTACCAGTGGCGCCGCGACGGCGAGTACCACATGCTCAATCCCGACACGGTGGCCAAGCTGCAGCATGCCACCCGTGCCAACTCCTTCGAGTTATTCAGGGAATTCTCGCGCGCCTGCGACGACAGTGCGCAGCACCGGGCGACACTGCGCGGGTTGATGGAACTGAAATTCGCCGACCGGCCGATCCCGATTGCGGACGTCGAGCCGGTGGAATCCATCATGCAGCGCTTCGCCACCGGCGCCATGTCCTACGGCTCGATCAGCCTGGAGGCGCACGAGGCGCTGGCGGTCGCCATGAACAAGGTCGGCGGGCGTTCCAATTGCGGCGAAGGCGGCGAAGACCCGGCACGTTACGGTACCATCCGGAACTCGCGCATCAAGCAGGTCGCCTCGGGCCGCTTCGGCGTCACCAGTCATTACCTGGTGAATGCCACTGACATCCAGATCAAGATGGCCCAGGGTGCCAAGCCCGGCGAGGGCGGGCAGCTCCCCGGGCACAAGGTGTATCCGTGGATCGCCAAGGTGCGTTTTTCTACTCCCGGCGTGGGCCTGATCTCACCACCGCCGCACCATGACATTTACTCGATCGAGGACTTGGCGCAGCTAATTCACGACTTGAAAAACGCCAACCGCGAGGCGCGCATCCACGTCAAGCTCGTTTCCGAAATCGGCGTGGGCACGATCGCGGCCGGCGTCGCCAAGGCGCACGCCGACGTGGTGCTCATCTCCGGCCACGACGGCGGCACCGGCGCGAGCCCGCTATCCTCCCTCAAGCATGCGGGCCTGCCGTGGGAACTGGGCGTGGCCGAGACCCAGCAGGTGCTGGTGATGAACAAGCTGCGTGACCGCATCACGGTCCAGACCGACGGACAGATGAAGACCGGCCGTGACGTGGTCATCGCGGCATTGCTCGGCGCCGAGGAATTCGGCTTTTCGATCGCGCCGCTGGTCGTGCTCGGCTGCGTCATGATGCGCGTGTGCCACCTGAACACCTGCCCGGTCGGCATCGCCACCCAGGATCCGGAGCTGCGCAAGAAATTCGCCGGCAACCCGGAACACGTCGTCAACTTTTTCCGCTTCGTGGCGCAGGAGGCGCGCGAGCTGATGGCGCAACTCGGCTTCCGCACCATGGATGAGATGATCGGACGGGTGGATCGCCTGAACGTGAAAAAGGCGGTGGATCACTGGAAAGCCCGCGGTCTTGATTTTTCACAGATTCTTTTTCAGCCCGACATGGGACCCGAGGTCGCGACCCACCGCGTGCGCGATCAGGATCACGGCCTCGACAACTCGCTGGACGTGGTCACCATCCTGCCATTGGCGCGCGAAGCGCTTGAGTCGAAAAAGCCGGTGGACATTATTCTGCCAATTCGCAACGTCAACCGCACGGTGGGCACGATCCTGGGCGCGGAGGTCTCGCGCCGTTACGGCGCCGAGGGTTTGCCCGAGGACACGATTCGGATCCACTTCAACGGCTCCGCCGGCCAGAGCTTTGGCGCCTTTCTCCCGCGCGGCATCACCTTCACGCTTGAAGGCGATTCCAATGACTACATCGGCAAGGGACTGTCCGGCGGAAAGCTCATTGTTTATCCCCCGCGCCAAGCGACTTTTGTGGCGGAGGAGAACATCCTTATCGGCAATGTCGCACTGTATGGCGCCACCGGGGGCGAGGCCTACTTCCGCGGTGTCGCGGGCGAACGCTTCGGCGTGCGCAATTCCGGCGCGTACACTGTGGTCGAAGGTGTCGGTGACCATGGTTGTGAATACATGACCGGCGGACGCGTGGTGGTGATCGGTCCCACGGGCCGCAATTTCGCGGCCGGCATGTCTGGCGGCGTGGCCTACGTGCTCGATAAGGCGGGTGACTTCAAACGCCGCTGCAATCTCGCCATGGTCGATATCGAACCCTTGGGCGATGCCGAAGACGCGGATCTGGTGAAGGACCTGCTCAAGCGCCATGCACACCTCACGGCCAGCCTGGTCGCGGAAGATATTCTGGCGCACTGGAAAAATCTGCAGCCGAAGTTTTTCAAGGTTACGCCCAAGGATTACAAGCGAGTGCTCGCCGCTATTTCTAAAGCACGCCAGACGGGTATTCCGGAGGAGAAGGCAGTGATGGAAGCGGCGCATGGGTAAGATCACGGGTTTTGTCGAATTTCACCGTGCCAAGCAGCCCTACCGTCCCGTCGCCGAAAGGCTTCGCGATTGGAAGCAGGTCATGCGCGCGTTCCCGGAAGACGAACTCAAGCAGCAGGGTGCGCGCTGCATGGATTGCGGCATTCCGTTTTGCCACCAGGGTTGCCCGCTGGGCAACATCATCCCCGACTGGAACGATCTGGTCTACCGCGGTCAATGGCGCGAGGCCATCGATCGTCTGCATGCCACCAACAATTTTCCGGAATTCACCGGTACGCTCTGCCCCGCCCCGTGCGAGGGCGCCTGTGTGCTCGGCATCAACGATGACCCGGTAACCATCAAGGCGATCGAACTCGCTATCATTGACCGTGCCTTCCAGGAAGGCTGGATCAAGCCCGAAGCGCCCAAGGTGGAGACGGGCAAGAAGGTCGCCATCGTCGGTTCCGGCCCGACAGGCTTGGCGGCGGCGCAGCAATTGCGGCGTGCCGGACACGCCGTCACGGTGTTCGAGCGTGACGACCGTATCGGCGGTTTATTGCGTTACGGCATTCCCGAATTCAAGATGGAAAAACGTGTGCTCAACCGGCGTCAAAAACAGCTTGAAGACGAGGGCGTGACATTTCGTCCCAACGCCCATGTCGGCGTGAACGTGCCGGTCGAGGAACTGAAGAATAAGTTCGATGCGATCCTGCTCGCGGGCGGTGCCTGCGCCCCGCGCGATCTCCCGGTCCCGGGACGTGAGTTGAAAGGCGTGCATTTCGCCATGGAATATCTCACTCAGCAAAATCGCCGATGTGAAGGCGAAAAGGTCCCCGCGGGAAAGGAAATCACTGCCAAGGGCAAGCATGTCGTGATCATCGGTGGCGGCGATACCGGCGCCGACTGTCTGGGCACGGTGCACCGCCAGGGCGCCGTCTCCGTGCACCAGCTGGAGATCATGCCGCGTCCGCCGCAGACCCGCGCCTCGGACAATCCCTGGCCGCAATGGCCGTTCATCTATCGTGTTTCCTCGGCGCACGAAGAAGGCGGCGAGCGCCTGTTTTCGGTTTCTTCCAAGCGATTTATCGGCGACGACCAGGGGCGTGTCAAAAAGCTGGAGCTGGGCAAGGTCGAGATGGTGCGCGAACACGGGCGCGCCATTCTCAATGAAATCCCGGGCAGCACTTTCACGATCCCCTGTGATCTGACGCTGCTGGCCATGGGCTTCACCGGACCGGAACGCCCGGGCATGCTGGAGCAACTTGGCGTGAAATTTACCGACCGCGGGAATGTCTGGCGCGATGATAACTGGATGACCAGCGTGCCGGGAGTGTTCGCTGCCGGCGACATGCAACACGGTCAGTCGCTCATCGTCTGGGCCATTGCCGAGGGACGCTCGGCCGCGCGCGGCATCGACAAGTATCTTACGGGCACCTCGGACCTGCCGGCGCCTTTGTAAGCTATTCCACCGCCAGGACTTCCCAAGCGCCAAAGAATGGTTTGATTTATCGTCTAGGCTTTCCCGGCGCCATGGTAATGAAAACACTGATGGCAGAACTCAAGAACGACAGATTACTGCGCGCGCTGTTCCGCCAGCCGGTGGACGAGACGCCCGTGTGGATCATGCGTCAGGCCGGGCGCTATCTCCCCGAGTACCGTGCGGTGCGCGAGAAAGCTGGCGATTTCCGCACACTTTGCACCACACCCGAGCTCGCCTGCGAGGTGACGTTGCAACCGCTGCGGCGCTTTCCCCTGGATGCCGCGATTTTGTTCTCCGACATCCTCACGATTCCGGATGCCATGGGACTCGGGCTTTATTTCACCGAGGGTGAGGGGCCGCGTTTCACCAAACCGGTGCGCACGGCCGACGATGTGAAGGCGCTTACGGTCCCGGACCCCGAAGTCGAACTGCGCTACGTCATAGACGCCGTGCGCCTGATTCGCCGCGAATTGGACGGCAAGGTCCCGCTCATCGGCTTTGCTGGCAGCCCGTGGACGCTCGCGACCTACATGGTCGAGGGCAGCGGCAGCAAGGAATTCGGTTTAGTGAAAGCCATGATGTTCGACCAGCCCAAGCTCATGCACCATCTGCTTTCTGTGCTGGCGGAATCCGTGACCGCCTATCTCAACGCGCAGGTGGCCGCCGGCGCCCAGGCGCTAATGCTGTTCGACACCTGGGGCGGCGTGCTGACCCCGCGCGATTATCGTGCGTTCTCGCTAGATTACATGGAGCAGATCGTGCGTGGGCTCACCCGCGAACATGAAGGACGGCGGGTGCCGGTGATTCTGTTCACCAAGAACGGCGGTCAGTGGCTGGAGGCCATGGCCGCCAGCGGTTGTGATGCCCTCGGTGTGGATTGGACCACAGACCTGAAGGAGGCACGCGCGCGCGTCGGCCACAGCGTATCCCTTCAAGGCAACATGGATCCGTCCATGTTGTACGCTTCGGATAAGCGCCTGCGCGATGAAGTCGGATCCGTTCTGGAAAGTTATGGCCGCGGCAACGGACATATTTTCAATCTGGGGCACGGGATTCATCCACAGGTCCATCCGGATAAAGTCGCAGTCCTCGTCGACACCGTGCATGCCTTGAGTCGTCCTTATCATCGGAAGTAACCCGGATGGAGCATGGCCGCTGCCCGTTTGAGAAAGCCATTCTGAGCGCGCAATGCGAATGTGAGCTGGCCACGCGTTTTTCCGTGGCGGAGCGCATGGGCGTCAATTGCCGCGACAACATCGCCCGCAACAATTGCACGACGCTACTGGCACTGATGCGCGACCGCGCCCGGTTTGCGCTGAAAGTTACGGACACCTCCGACCATCTTCCGTTCGGCAAGGAGATCAAGGTGATGATCGGAGGGCTGATCGGCCTGCAGCGCTTGTTCGCGCCAGGCGATGTCAGCCGGGTCGATAATGTCCACGGGCTGGTGGGGCTGGCGCAGGAGCAATTTGGCTCGCTGGAATCGATCCCTTTTCATGAAGTGGTGAAGTCCATCGCGTCCTACCAGCCCAAACGACGCGGCCGGGGACGTCCCGGGCGTTGATTTCCTGCTTAAGACGGATTCTCCACTATCGGTGGTAAGTCTTTGATGTGCGTCGATTCCACCTGTATTCTCGTGCAATGTTTGTTATTTTGAATCGGCACGAGTAAATTGGTCATTGAGTAGTAATAAATGGAACAATTGTTTCAAGAAGATCTATAAACAGATCTCGATTGGCGGCAGCTCCACAGGGATAAGGGTGTCCACGCCGCGCCAGCCGGCGGCATGCGTCTAGCACTGCCGCCGATTCAGCAGGAGGTGGGGTTCATTTGGTACAAAATGAAGCGGAGGCGAATGGAGCGTCGTCCTCGAAAAAACTGCTTGGATTGCTGGAAGGTCTTAAACGCACTCCGGTCGGCGCCGTCATCTACGACCAGATCGCGCGGATCGTGGATGAGCAGGAGGGCGTGCAGGCCAAGGTCGACCATGTCTATGCCTCGCTGCTGCACCTGCTCCTGAACGCCTACGCCCGCGACCCAAGCGCGGATCACATTACTCGCATCAATGCCCGCCTGATCCAGTTGCGCCGCGGCCCGATTGCGGCCGGGGGAGCCCCTCAGTTCACGAAAGAAGCCATCGAAGAGAAGCTCAGCCAGGCGGCTTCCTCGCAGTTTCGTACGGAAGTGACAGACTTCCGGGTGCCCGAATCCCGGCCACCTCCGCCCGCGCGTTCGACCTCACCTAGGCCAGAAACGCCGATCCCTCCCACGCCCCGTCCCGGGAACGGGAATGGCACACCGAATGTCAAGCCAAATGGCGCCCCGGAGGTCGAACGCCGCGTCGATACCGCCTACCGTCAGCATCTCGAGCAGCAGCGCAATGAAATTTCGAAATTGCAGGAGACTCTCGCAAATACTGTCATCGATGCTATCACCCAGAACCGTGAGTTCGGCGCACTGTTGCAAATCGAATTGCGCGCCCTGCATCAGGCCAATAGCGACAAGGAAGTCGAGCACTTGCGGCAAATCCTGGTCGGTGGCCTGGAAGAATTGATCCAGGGCCAGCACTCGCTCGACGTCAAGCTGCACAAGACTGGTGGCTATCTCAAGCTCATCAAGGCCGACAGCGAGCGCCTGCATAAGGAACTGAATAAGGTGCGGCTGCTCTCGATGACCGACGAATTCACCGGCCTTCCCAATCGCCGCGCGTTCGTACAGCGGCTTCAGGACGAAATCAGCCGCGCCCAGCGTTACGGTTCGCCGCTGGCGCTGGCCATGATCGACCTGGACGAGTTCAAGAACATCAACGATATGCACGGCCACGCCGCCGGCGATGCCATCCTGCGCAGTTATGCCGTCGACGTGCTGACGGTGCTGCGCCACCATGATTTGGTGGCGCGCTACGGTGGCGAGGAATTCGCGGTCCTGCTGCCCAACACCACCCAGGAAGGAGCCGTTGCCGCCATCACCAAGGCCAAGAACCGCGCGCTGCAAGTTGAGTGCGAATTCCAGGACCGGACCTTCAAGTTGCCCACCTTCTCCACCGGCATCTCGCTGTATTCGGTTGGTGAGTCGCATATCGACCTCATTGACCGCGCCGACCGCGCCCTCTACCGCGCCAAGCGCCTGGGCCGCAACCGCATTGAGCTCGAAATCGGCTTACCGCCGGCCACCCTGAAAAGCTAGGTCATCGGACGCGAGGCCCAATCCGGGGCCATCAGGTTGTGAACCGGGTGTCGGGCGACTAATCTCCTAAAAGGCAGGTTTTTCAACCCTTTGACCCAGGAGATGGATTTGACGGATTCCCGTGACACTTCAACTTCAGCCGATCCGTCGCTGCTGCAAAGTCTGAAGCTCCATCTCGAAGGTCTGAAGCGAACCCAGCACGGGCAGATTCTCTACAACCAGATTCAGCGCGGCTTGGAAAAATACGGCCATGAGGACGGGCGCCTTGAACTGGTCTTCGTCACTTTCCTGCACGCGTTGCTGGGGAAGTACGCCATGAGCCCGGCCTGCGATCCGCCCACACGCGTCAAGGCGCGTCTCATCCAGCAGCGGCTCACGATCTATCTCCCCAAGAATTCCCCGGCTAAAGCGGCCCCGAAACCGGCCGCGCCACCGCCGGCTTCCGCGACCGAGAAAGCGGAATCCGCACCACCGCCGGTGGAGCCACCTGAGCCTGCCATCCCTGCGGCACCGGTAGTCGAGAAGCCCCCGGAGCCGATTGTTGAAGCGAAACCGGAAATGGCACCGGAACCGCCCTTCAGTCCCGAACCCGTACCGGCGCCGATCGCGGAGACCGTGACGTCGCCGCCGGTCGAGGCTGATACGTCAGTACCACCGGTCGAGGCAGAGGTGCTCGAGCCCCCACCCGCGGAGTCGGCACCGGCTTCGCGGCAGGAGAATATCGAGGCGCTGGAAAACACGTTGGCCGGACAGGTGACCAAAAGTTTTACAATCGACAAGAAGTTCGGCGAGCTGCTGGAAAACGAACGTGAGACGCTTAAGAATTACGACAGCCCACTCGGCGAGTTCAACGATCTCAAGCAGATCCTGGTCAAGGGGTTGAGCGAGCTGATTGAGGAACGCCAGGCGCTGATTGAAAAGATGTCGAGCGCCGGGGATTATCTCAAGGCCGTGGAAACGGATCGCGAGCGCCTGCGCCAGGAACTCACCCATGCGCGCAAACACAGCATGGCGGACGAGCTGACCGGCCTGCCCAAGCGCGACGTGTTCGTCAAGCAACTCGAGGCGGAAATCGGCCGCGTGAAACGCTACGGTTTCGCGCTCGCGGTGGCGGTCATCGACGTGGACAATCTGGAATCCGTCAACAAGCGCTACGGGCGAACCGCGGGGGATGCGGTGTTGCGCTGTTACGCCGGCCAGATCCTGGGCAAGTTCCGAACTTACGACCTGGTGGCGCGCTACGGCGAGGACGAATTCGCGGTGCTGTTCCCGAACACGCAGAAGGACGGTGCCATGCACGCGCTGGAAAAGGCGCGCAAGTCCGCGGCCAGCACCTTCATCCGCGAGGATGGAAAAAATATTCCGCTGCCGAGTTTCTCCAGCGTGCTCACCCAATACGCCCCGGGTGAGCCGGCCTCGGCGCTGCTCCAACGCGCGGACCAGACACTCAGCCAGGCCAGATTGACCGGTTACAACCGCATGGTGGTGGCGCTTCCCACGGCCTAGCGGGCAATTTTTTCTCGCACCGGTTCTGGCCGACGATTCCTTGATACGTTACTATCTCTCCGTCACGATCACATGGAGGAGAGATTGGCATGCGACTTCGGTTTATTCTGGCTGTTTTGACGGCGGGTTTCAGCGGCACGGTGGCGGCCGATTCCATCGACATCAATCTCAATGACGACAGCATCCAGGCGATGTACGCCACCAACTGGCGCGCGGCGGATTTGAATATCGGGTTCCTGTCCAACACCGACCAGCACGACTGGGCCGCCCATGTCGGCCTGCTGGCCCTGGGCGAGCGACAGAGCGGTAACACGCGTATCGAGGGCGGTCTCGGCGGGAGAATTTACCTCGCGGATGTGGCCAATAAAGACGTGCTGGCGCTGGCCTTGGGCGGCCAGGTTCGGACCTTTCCGAACAACGGCCCCATCGGCTTCACCGGTTACCTGTATTACGCCCCGGATATCGTGACGGCAATGGACGGAGAGAAATTCTGGGAGTGGGGCGCGCGTGTCGAATTCGAGATGGTCAAGAAAACCGCGAATGTTTATCTTGGCTACCGCAAGATGCGTGCGGATCTTGATGACGGCCGGGACATCAACGTGGACTCCGGCCTGCACGTGGGAGTCAAAATCTCCTTCTAACGTCGACATCCTTCTTCGCCGCCGGTCAACGTGAACAGCCTCTGGAGCGACAGCGAGGCCGAGGCGTTTCCGGGTGACTTGGGGCAGCGTATCTACACCTCGCGCCTGCTCGGGCGCGAAAAATCCTTGGTGCTCCACGGCGGCGGCAACACCTCGGTCAAGGTCACGGAAAAAAACCTCCTCGGCGAGGACGAAACCCGGCTATACGTGAAAGGCAGCGGCTGGGACCTGGAGCACATTGAGGCCGCCGGGTTCTCGCCGGTGCGCATCGATCGGCTGCTCAAGCTCGCCAAGCTCAAGCAGCTCTCCGACCCGCAGATGGTGAATGAACTGCGCACGCAGATGACGCTGGCATCGGCACCTACGCCTTCGGTCGAGGCGATCCTGCACGCCATCCTCCCGTACCAGTATGTCGACCACACTCACGCCGACGCCGTGATCACCATCACCAACACGGCCGATGGCCTGACGCGTATCCGCGAAATTTACGGCGATAATGTCGTTATCGTGCCCTATGTCATGCCGGGCTTTGATCTCGCGCGCCGTTGTGCCGAGCAGTTCGCCACCGACGTACGCAAGAACACGATTGGCATGGTGCTCATGAATCACGGGATATTTTCCTTCGGCAAGACCGCGCAGGAATCCTACGAGCGCATGATCGATCTCGTGACGTGGGCGGAAAATTACCTCGCCAAGCAAAAAGCCTGGGTGCTGCCGGAATCGAGCGAAAAGCCGCAGGCTAAACCCCTGCGCCGGGAACTCGCGGCGCTGCGCCGCGATCTGTCCGTGACCGCGGGCTTCCCGGTTATCTTGGCGGCGCACGATGACCCCGCGAGCCTCGCCTTCGCGCGTCGCGACGACATTGCCATCATCTCGCAACAGGGACCGGCCACCCCAGACCATGTGATCCGTACCAAACGTGTCCCGATGATTGGACGCGACTCGAAGGCTTACGCCAAAGCGTACAAAAAATATTTCGATGAAAATTTACCGAAATCAACAGAGCCGAAGACCATGCTTGATCCCTCCCCGCGCGTGATCCTCGATCGCGAATTTGGCGTGGCCACGGCCGGGCGCAGCGCGAAGGACGCCGCCATCGTGTTCGACATCTATGCGCACACCATGGAGATCCTTCAGCGCGCGACTCTCCTCGGCGGCTATAAGGCCTTGCCGGCAAAGGATATTTTCGATGTGGAGTACTGGGACCTGGAGCAGGCCAAGCTCAAGGGCGCCGGCAAACCGCCGTTCGCGGGCGAGATCGCGCTCGTCACCGGTGCCGCCTCCGGCATCGGCAAGGCCTGCGTGGACTCGTTGCTCGCGCGCGGCGCGGCAGTGGTCGGACTCGATATCAATGCTTCTATTTCGAGTTTGTACAACCGTCCGGATTATCTCGGCCTCGTTTGCGATGTGACGGATGAAAAGCAGTTGGCCGAGGCGCTGGAGAAAACTGCACGCACCTTCGGCGGGCTCGACATGCTAATCCTGAACGCCGGCATGTTCCCACCCGGCTGTCGCATCGATGCCTTGGGCACCGCGGAGTGGGGTAAGGTCATGCGGCTCAATCTCGATGCCAACCTGATGCTGATGCGCGAGGCACATCCGCTCCTGAAACTTGCGCCCAATGGCGGGTGCGTGGTGGTGATTGGCTCGAAGAACGTCCCGGCGCCCGGTCCCGGCGCCGCGGCCTACTCGGCTTCCAAGGCCGCGCTCAATCAGCTCGCGCGCGTGGCGGCCTTGGAGTGGGGTGCCGACAATATCCGGATTAATTCTTTGCA
>Ga0224496_10000210_pt1 | contig 42697 bp, 34 predicted proteins | sample SF_Jul11_sed_USG_2_FD_168127 | JGI IMG/M metagenome (GOLD analysis project Ga0224496, IMG submission 168127) | Sediment microbial communities from San Francisco Bay, California, United States - SF_Jul11_sed_USGS_8_1 | ecosystem: Environmental > Aquatic > Marine > Sediment | place: USA...
GAGAACGCAGGATAGTTCCGGCAAAATAGAACAGCAATATTAACGTAAGAAGATATCTTATCCACTTCGCCGGATCCCTTTTGAACACGATAAGCGCCGCCGCTGAAACCAGAATTATCTCTATCGCCGCCCCCAGCAAACCGAAGTGGCGCGGATTCCAGTATGAGACCGGGCTCTCGAAACGCCAGCCGATGAACGGGAAAAAATGACGATGCGCGTCTTCCGCGTGAACGAAAATATCAAAAACGGAATGCATCCCTATCGCCGCGAAAATTATCGCTGTCTTTTCGAACCCGAATATCTGGAAGATGAGAAACCCCGCGACCGCTATCGGGAAGGAATGAAAAAGATCGAAAAGATCCTGCCACTCCGGCGAGTAGTAGATAACGCCCCATGTAAGGATATCCGGCATATCCAGAAAATACCTCTGGTAGATATAGAATATGAAAATAGGGATATCGGGGAGTATTGAAGCTATCGCAATCGGAAAATAATTCCGCGGCTTCTTCCCGCTCCCAAGAATGGCAAAATTCAAAACCAGATGGCCCGGTGTATTCATATATAACCCCTGTAATAGGTAACCCCGCTATTTTCGCATCTTGCAAGGGAATCATCCACTATCAACTACATTTTGAAAAACCGGGCGCAACGGGGAGGGAAATTTCGACTTGGCGCCGCAAGATTTACATCCTGAAAGAGCTGGAGATCGCTCCATTAAGTGGTTTAGCAACTCTACCCGCCGTTTTCGCAAAAGTGTATTGCGGAAAGCGGAGGGGGAGAGGGATATTCATCCCACGTTTCCGGCGTAGCTGTTTTAGCGTGAGCGCAAAAAAAAACCGGGCCGAATGATATCCGGCCCGGTTAGCGAAACAGTTGTCTCTAGTCGAGTTTCGGAACTTCTTTCCTTCCCGAAACAGCGTAGTTGATAAGGTAATTGAACATGCGGATGAGCCTTCCGTTGTTTCTCTTCTGATCCGCCCAGTGCCCAATCAGACCGATGGTCCTTGCCAGGATGAAAAATCCGTTTAGGGCGTCGTTCGGGAATCCGAGATCGGTAAGGATACATGCCATACAGCCGTCCACGTTCAGGATAAGGTTATCCTTCTTTGTGGTCGTTACCTCTTCCACCTTGAGGGCGTAATCGAGACGCGGAGTCGAAATTTTCGCCTCGCGGACGTGCCTGATAAGTTCCTGTACGCGCTTATCGGGGTTCTTCAAACTTTTAACCCTGTGGCCGATACCTGGAACGGGCCCCACGTTTTTCTTCATGTACGCGAGGAAGCCGGGGATATCGTTCGGGTACTGGCTCAGGCCGAAATCGAAATATTTGCCCGCATCCGTAACCGCGCCGCCGAAACGGGGCCCGATCATGATGAGCCCTGCCGCGACCGACTGCGAAAGACCTATTCCGGCGCAAGCCGCCATGATGGTGGCAAACGCGCCCGATACCGCCGGGCCGTGATCGGCAGACAGCATGATGATCCTGCGGATCACTTCTGCCTCTTTCTTGGTTACAAGTTTCTTGTTCCAGAGAAGACCTATAACGTGGGATATGTCGTACCCCTTGTTGATAAGTTCGGATGCCGGGTATCCGCAGTAGAGCGGTTCCTCGCCGCGGTCGTCGGAAATTGACGATTTGATGAGAGGCTCTATGAGAAGGTCGCCGCTATCCATAAAGTGTTCAATCTTCTTCGGAAGCTGCGGGAGATCCGAAGGGGAGACCTCTTCCATCTGTTTCGCCGCGCCTGTCGCAATGAGGTCCTCATATACCTTCTTAATAGCCGGTCCAAGAGCTCCGAATGTATCGGGAACGATCGCCCCGGCCGCTTTTAGCGCTTCGGATTTTCCGCGCGCCGAGCCTTCGCCGTGCTGTCCTTCCTTCGCACCCGCGTGGCCGAATTTCATCCCTTTGGGGAGCGCCTCCTGGCAGAACCCGGCGATAACAGCTATCACCTTTATCCTGCGAGGTTTCTCCTTGAGCCATCTCGCGGCGTCTTCCTCGAGGTTTCCCCCCATCTCGCCGACGATAATGACCGCTTTTGTTTCGTTATCCTTCTCGAACATGTCGAGATAGGTTCTGAAATCGGAACAAGGATACGCGTCGCCGCCGATACCGACAGCGGTGGTAATTCCATCCGCAAACTGGGAGATGATCCACATGATCTCGTTCGAAAGACCGCCGGATTTCGTGAGTACGCCAAAAGAACCCTGCCTGAAGAGTTTCGACAGGATAAGGTTGTTGTACTCTCCGCCGATAACGCCAAGCCTGCATTTCCCAGCCGACATAACGCCGATCGCGGACGGCCCGTTCATTATCTTTCCTGTATCCTTTGCCTTCTTTATGAGAAGTTTCGCGTCCTTCTCCGGCACACCTTCGGTGATCATGGAGATGGCCTTGATCTTCGGATTGTCAAACGCTTCCATCGCCGCCTGTGTGGCGCGGTTTGGAGCCACGAAGACAAGCGCGGTGTTTGAACCATGTTTATCCGTTGCCTCTTTCAATGAGGCGTAGATCGGTACCGCACAGATGGTGTTACCCACAGGAACATCCGCAGTCTTCCCGGCATCGGGAGGAAATACGAAGGCGTCCACATAAAGTTCCCTGCCGGTGAGGTGGCAGAATTCACCCATCCTCTTCGCGGCGTTAACGGCGGCAGGGCCGCCCATGATCACAACTCTTGTATTCTCGTCAGCAAAAATACTCATCCTACTTCCCCAATGCCATGTTAACGATATCGGTTAACGGTGTATATCTGTCGAAGACCTCGATATCAAATCCTTCGTTCTTCAACTCCCTCATCGCCGCGAGGCCGGCGGCCTCGTTTGGTCCGCCGCGGCGCACCCATATCTTTACGCCATCCAGCTTTCCTTCCTTCTTCGCCTTCCTGAATCCGTTTATGATTCCGGCAAACGTCACCTTTACGTCGGTGAAATTCGCGATAGCGCCGCCGACAATAATGTTTTTAATTCCAGGGAGCGAGCAGACCTCCTCTGTGAGGGCTTCCACAGCCCACGCTGGCGGATCGCCGGAATACTCCGAGTAGTTTGCAATCGTTCCACCGAGGTTTATAACCGCGTCGGAATAGAAAACCGATGCGCCGCCACCTGCCGGAAGAAGCGCTGTCGTCCCGCCAGGTATCTCGATAAGCTTCACCGATCCTTTCACGCGGCCGTCAATCTCCATAATCTTCTTTTCGCTCTGAGTGTATTCACGACCGAACTCCGCCGCGAAGTTGAAGTTCCAGTCTGTATGGCGGAACCGAGCGTCGCCGTCGAGGTTCGTTACCGCGTCGAGAGCGGTGAGTTCGCCGTTCTTCGGATTCACGATGAGCGGGTTTATCTCTATGTACTGCCCATCCTCGTTGTCGTAGCATTCAAAGAACTTCAGGGCAAACTCGGCAACCTTGTCTATCAGGTCGGCCTTGAAACCAGCCTCTTTCGCCAGTTTTTTCAGCTGATCGGCGGTCGGCTTTTCGCCAACGACCACAAAAGTCCGTTTTATCTTGTCCCAGTTATCCTCAACGTCGATACCACCCATATTTGCCAGAAGTATCTCCGCCCCTTCGCGGGTGGACTGAACCGCGATGTAATACTCGTCATCATGAGGGATCATTTCGGCAATGATGACCTGAGAGATCACGAGACCATCCACGTCTTTGCCTAAAATCTCCTTCGTAGCTTTCTTGACCCCGCTGATATCAAGATCAACTTTCACCAGACCGCGTTTGAACCTTCCACCTATTGCCTCGTGTGCCTTGACGACCATCTTGCGGTCATTCATCCATTTGTTCGACTCGATAAGATCATCGAGCTGAGAAATGTCTGAAATAACAAGCTGATATGGAGTTTTTACCCCCCATTTCTCGAATAGCCTCATGGCCGGGCCTTCTAAAAGTTTAGCCACTGTACCCCTCCAATATTTTTACGGAAATCCCACAAATCACACAATTTACAAACCACGTATTCTATGTATACCCTAATTTTTTTGTCAACCAAAAATGGCAAAAATGCCAAAAAAAGCGATGCAAACGGTTCCAATATGAACTGAAATGAAAACCGAATCAACTGCAAAAAGGAGAGGCTCCCCATCTGCCTCAAGACATTATCAGCTGAACAGTTCCCTTAAGGGAATATGAATGTCACCGAGCGCGCCGTCGAAGTTCGCCGCGCCGATCTTCACCACTCCGCCGCCGGAACAGGCCGCCTCAATACCGGCTTTCATAGCCGTGCGGGCAACTTCCAGAGAGACCGCGTTCAGCACAATCTCAAAAACCGCTTCAATCCCCTTTTCGAGCTTGCGCCCAGGATTCTTTTTAACGTCAATGGTCGGGCAATAGTCCTCCTGCGTGGATGCCTTCAGGAACGAATAGCGCGAACCTACTCTGCTTGCGGAGGCGACCACCCCCCCGGCGAAAGGGAGAACAAGACCGGCGAGTGGTTCAATAGCCGAAACGGCTTTCTCCGCAGCCTTCAATCCGCTCTTCTGGCTCGAAGCGTATATCCAGAAATTCGCACCACCGATACCTTCACCAATTCTGATGCTCTTCTCCATGACGAACTCCCCCGACGTTATAGGGACCACCACGCAATCGCGTCCGTGCCTCTTCTCTTCATGCTCGAATCCGTTGCCGAAGAGAGCTATCTTCTTCCCAAGCTCCCACGGATCACCTTCGTCGAGGCAGTTGAAAACCATCACGGTCGGCGTAGGCAACGCCACCTGACCGACCCGCTTAATAAGCTCCTTTTCCAGCTTCTCCCTCCTCTTCGCAAAGAAGAGGAGCGCATCCCCAGGTCTTGCGTCTGGTGTTTTGAAATTCTCCCCGCGCGCCTCTATCCCCGCTTCAACGCCGCAGCCGATTATCGAGGTGGCACAACCGACAGCCTTTACGGACGCTTCACGCGCCCACTTGCCGTTTCGCCCTGTGAAATAAAGGCGCGCGAAAGGGGAGCGGAATCCCTCCGCCGACACGTCGTCTATTGAAACTCCGTTTATCTCCATCCGTCTACTCTACACCTTATTGGCAACGCTTCCCCCTTTTACGACAACCGCTGGGTGGGCGAACATTTTTTGAATATCATCCGAAGGGGAGTAAAGTGCGACATCGGCGAAAGAGCCGGCGGATAAATTGCCGATCCTCTTGATCACCGCCGCATTCATGGACCCCGCTTCTTCCGGCAAAAGCGCGCGCGCGGGGGAAGAGCGTGTGATCGACGCTATTTCATGGATAGAAAACTCTTTTTCAACTTCCATAAGTGTGGAATTCTTCAAAGCCTCGCCGTCGAGCGTGGATGCGAACCGCTCCCTCTTTTCCCTCTCCATCAGAGAGGCGATGATAAAAGGATATGCGGAAGGATGTCCGCCCGATGGGTAATCAATTGAGAGGGAGGCTTTGGAAATATCCTTCAATTCCAGAAGAAATTCCATGCCTGCGAGCCAGTAGATCGAATCGTAGTAGCAGTCGTTTCTGAAATTGTACTTGATGGTAGAGTATGGAAAATCATCGCTCCTCCCTATTTCCCTTTTTGCCGTACGGGCGATGCGCCGTGAAAGCTCCTCATCAGCGGTGAGCGAAAAAGTTTCCCCGAAAGATACAGGGCCGAGATCAAAGGTGACGTTTTCATATTGCGAGATCATTTCCGCGGCGAGCTTCGCGCGGGGAACCGGTTTTCCTTTTACGGAATCGAATATGTAATAGGCAAGATGCGAGAGATGACAACGCCGTCCGCCAAGACGCTTCAGGAATTTTTCCAGAGTTTGAATGCTCCCACCCTTCCCCAGATCGGGGAGGTGTATATGCGGAGGGGGGATGTGCGCCACAGTATCAGAACTTAAGAACGCCTCGCACCCGTCGCTACCCACATATTTGAAAGTAAGAAAACCGGGGGCCAGACCGTCATCGCTCCCCCGTGCAAGCTGAAGCGCGAGATGCCGAACAGGAGCGTTTCCGAACGAAGCGCCGCTCCTAAGCCCCGGTTCAACTATTGTCGTGAACCCCATCGAGAGGTAGAGTTCCGCAACCGCTCTGCTACCGAAATTTTCAGGCGGAAAACCGAACCTGCGCGAAGCTTCATCGGCGGCTGTGAGATGTGAATGAATGTCAAGCGCGCCCGGCATGGCGATGAGCCCGGTCGCGTCTACGATCTCTCCGTCATCCCCGGTTGCGGCAAAATTCTCTTTGTCTGATACCGCATCACCCGTTATGTAAATGTCGCTTTGCTCCCCCTCTATTCCGTTTGCCGGATCGTAGAGCTTCGCGTTTTTAATAATCATCAGGCGCGGCGATCCCTACCGCGGAGAGCCGACAGGATTGAACATCGGCTGGTAAGTGAAGTGAACCACTATGTGAAGCCTCTTCTGCGTAATGGTCGCAGGGAAAGGATCGAACGGAACCGCCGCTTTCACCGCGTCGATCGAAGCGGAATCGAGCGAGCTCTCACCCGAGCTCCTGACGATATCAAGCCCCTCCATCTCCCCCGAAGGGAGGAGCGTAAATCTAAGCAGGGTCGTCCCCCCAAGCCCCCTTGAGATAGCTTCGTCGGGATAATACCAGGCGGCTTCGACGTCACGTTTTATTTTGAGGAAATAGGAGGCGTATTTGAACTTTTTAGTGTTCAGCGAAACTATCGCCTCATCTCCTGTCTCATAAAACCCTGCGGGATTATCCCTCACAATTTCGTCGATGCGACTCTTCTCCAGAAATACAGCCTCACGGTCCCCTTCGCTCTGAATGTCGGTCTCTACCCTATCCCTCTCTTTGGCGCTTTTCACCGCGTATTCATCGTGCTCCTTGCTCTTCTGCGCAACCCCCCCTTTATTACTTTCGCTCGCCTCCCCCTTTTTAACCGCGCGCGATGTCCTCATCTCGTTCTTCAGCTCTTCCCCCCCTTTGCTCTCCGAAGCGGAGAGAAGGTCGGCCTCATCCGGGGATTTACTATCTTCTTCCGCTTTTGTTTCGACTATCTTGCCGAAGGGGAAGTTGATGTTGTTTATCTTCGGCTCCTCGATAAAGGTGACCGATATCGGCGGGGGAACCTCTCTTATTTTTATAAGATGTACCGAAAGGAATGCTCCTATCACATGGAACAGGATCGAAAGCAGAATGAACTGCCTCATCTCGAGAAAATAATTCATATACCGGATTTTACCTGCAATCGTGAAGCTAAACCAATATTGGAGACAAGTGACAGGATTACAGACAGAGCCAGGGAGCTTCCCCGATTGAAACGAATAGATATAATATCCAGTTCATACGGCATCTAATTTAAAAAATCTCCTATATTCAATACAACCCGGCGTTTTTTATGGCAGAATGAAGAATAGCGGCAAAAGCATGAAGAGAGGGATTGCTCCACCGTGTATAATTACTGTTTTACAGAATTAAAGCTGAAGGAAACATTATCGTGACCGATATTGACAAGAATATTAAGGTTCTCATCGTGGACGACTCCAAAAGCATGAGAAACATCCTAAAAAAACTGCTGGCGCAGGGGGGGATGACGAATGTCATCGAAGCCGACAGCGGGACTAGCGCGCTTCTGGCGATAAAAAACGAAACGCCCGATGTAGCTCTCCTCGACTGGATACTCCCCGATATCGACGGAATAAAGGTGCTGAGGAAGATCAGGGAAAACCCCGCTTCGAAAAACCTTCCGGTGATAATGCTCACCTCGAAAACCAACAGCGAGAATATTCAATCGGCAAAGGATGCCGGCGTGAACGATTATCTTATTAAACCGGCAACAAAAGACGCCATCCTGAAGGCAGTCGGCAACGTTCTGAAGAATTAGCTACCCGTCCCGCCCCTTTTTCATGAATACGCTATAGGTGTGAATCTTTGAAATAAAAAAAGGGTATGGGAAAGATCCCATACCCTCTGAGAAACTTACGTTAAGCTAAAAAGCTTACCAAGTTGCTCCGCCTTTTGCTGAATCCCAATGAAAAACACCTTCGGGTGCTGCTGTTCCAGAGGAATGGGATGCTTCAGCAGACCAGGTAACGTTGTCAATAGGTGAAGCGCCAGCAACAGAGCTTGGAAAATTTACAGTAATTTGTAAATCAGCTACATAGCCATATGGGGCCAAGTCTAAATTGCAACCAGCATACGTGTTGTTTGTTACATAACAAGCTTCCATCGCAGTAGCAACTGTAGCGAGCATCGATTTTGCAGATGCATCGTTAGCCGATTTTTTGTATGTAGAGAACTGCGGGATCGCGATAGCCACGAGGATACCGATGATCGCGACAACGACCAGCAGCTCGATAAGAGTAAAACCCTTTTCGCCCTTAAACACGTTTCTCATTTTTTCCATCATCAAAAATACCTCCTAATAAATAATTAATGTTATCCATCGAACTAACAACTATTCGACTATCTGGCTAGGTGTAAATGCAATAGGGATGCCAACCGTTTGATAATAACATATTATCTTAATAAACAACAAGATAGAGATGTTTTACGCAAAATATTCCTGTAACAAGACGTTTTTATATCTAAAATGCGGACAATTTTTGTCATTCGTGACAAATTTTGTCATCCGACATGCAAATGTACAGCCAAAGACCATCAAAAACAGGTTTTAATAATATATCTTCAACTCTCCTTTATGTTTCAATCAGGATGGCATAGAGTTTACGCTTTGAACCGGATAGACAATGGAAAAAGAATTTAACAACTGCATAAAACTGACGATGTATACAAAACCAGAGTGCTCCCTCTGCGAGAAGATGAAAGAGGTTATCCTCGATGTCTCAAAAAACAGCCCGCTCACGCTGGAAGAGATAAATATCTCCGGCAATCAGGAACTGGAAAAAAGTTTTGGTGAGAAGATACCGCTCCTCTTTTACGGCAAAGAGGAACTCGCCATGTATAAGATAAGCAGGGCGCAACTAATTCATAAATTAAAAACCCTCTCCTGACATGGCGCATATCAAAAAGAGAGAACTGGCCCGGATGTTTTTCAGAATGAACCACTTTAATGAAAAAGGGAGGAGCCGCTTCCTCTTCGTTTTTCTCTTTCTAGCCGCACATCTAATATATGTTTCCGAATCAGGCGCTGAAAAACCGCATTTCCAGGGGGAAAAAATAATCCTTGAAGGATTGGCGCACAGCTACCGGCTGGAACTCGATAAGGCACAGGAAGTTTTCAAAAAACTCAAGCTCCTCTACCCCGGCTCCCCATCATCCCTCTTCTATCCTGCCGCGATATCGTGGGGAGCGGTGGAATCGGACCTTCGATGGAGACGTATAGCGGAGCTTCACGCAGACAGTAAAATTGAAAGAGAACTACCGACTCACTCAGCGGAGAGGCTGATAAAGGATATGCGCGATACGATAACCAAATGCGCCAAGATAATTGAAACCAGGCCGGATGATTTCGAAGCGCTTTTTTACACCGCCGGGGCGTACGGCTTTACGGCGCGGATGGAGTACTACAGCGGCAACTACATATCCGCGCTCATCGATGGAAAGAAATCGGCTGATCATTTTGAAATATTGCTCAACAAGCATCCGGAAAGAGCAGACGCGAAACTCGGCCCGGGAGTATACAAATATTACATCGGCGGTCTATCAAGCCCGATGAGGTACTTGATAGCGATGCTCGGGCTGGAAGGTTCAAGGAGCGAAGGACTTGATCTTATGGAGACAGCGGCCCTGAGATCGACGCTATCAAGAGTCGAAGCGGCCGATTTCCTCACGCGGATCTACAGGACGAGCGAGGGGGACACGAATAAGGCGCTCGAATGGGCTAACCTGCTGGAGGAGTTTGCCCCCGGATCGCCATTGGCTGACTACCACCGCCTTATAATCCATCACAACAGCGGCAATTTCTCCTCAGAAGCGGAGAGCGCCGAACAGCTCCTGAAGAAGATGGAAAAACTCCCCGACTCCATTAAAGGGGATTGGGAGCCACTTTTGAACTTTACCATCTGTTCCGCCATGATTGAAAAGGGGGACGCAAAAAAGGGGGTAGAATATTGCCGGAAAGGGTATGAATCGCCTAAAGCCGGAAATTGGCTGAAAAGCGAAATTCAGCCGCACTTTAAACGGACAACGGTAATTAAAAACGCGCGATAGGAAACATGGTCATTGAAGATATTAATAATTAAGATAAGTTCTCTCGGCGACGTGGTGCACGGCTTTGCGTTCGTAAACAGGCTCAAGGAGATAAAGCCGGACGCCGCTGTAGACTGGGTAGTGAGCGATGTTTATTCCGATCTTGTCGATAATCTGGATGGGGTCGGCAGGACGATACCGTTTCGCAGAAGCGCCTGGGGGCGCAACTGGTGGAAACCCTCCACGCTTAGGGAAATTGCTTCCTTCATCCTCGACATCAGAAAATCTAAATACGATGTCTGTCTTGACCTGCAGGGACTTTTCAGAAGCGGGGTAATTGCCTGGCTATCCGGCGCGAAGCTGAGGGCAGGGTTCGCCGACGCAAGGGAAGGGAGCCGCTATTTCTACCAGAAATATATCGAACCTCCTTTAGGAAAAAGTTTTTCAGAAAATGAAACGGCAACTAGTCATCATCACGCAGTAGATAAGATCATGCAGGCGTTAAAACTGTTCGATGTTCCGGTACCGGAACGGGCAGACTTCAGCTTCACCATCCCCCCCCAAGTTACAGACGCCGCTAAACGACTTATTAAAGAGGCCGGCATTGAAGAGTATGCGGTATTTCATGTTGGAGCGAGATGGAAAACGAAGATGTGGCCGGAAAATAATTGGCGCGAATTTGCCGGTCGCTTTCAGAGCGAAACCGGAATCCCCGTGGTTTTCACCGGTTCCCCGACGGATTCTGCGATAGTTGAAAGGATCATCTCCGGATTGAGTGGAAGATTTTTAAATTTTTGCGGCAAGGGTAATCTCATTTTTCTCTCCGCCATACTAAAGGGGGCGAAGATGATGGTGACTGTCGATTCGGGACCGATGCATCTAGCTTCAGCGTTCAATATTCCGATCGTTTCGCTGTTCGGCCCCACCTCACCGGAAAAAACCGGCCCCATTACCGGAGGGAAAAATCATAATTTTCAGGTTCAGATCGACTGCGCCCCCTGCTTTAAAAAGGGGTGCGAAATCTCCCCGAACTGCATGGATATGCTGACACCGCAGAGCGTAATGGAGAAAATCCCCGCCTACTTTAATAAATAAACGCTTGTTTTTCCCAATAGTTTTGCATTCTAAAAAAACTAGGAGATAATGAAAGGGTTATTTTATTTGCAGCGACTTGAGAATCATACAGTAGATGGAGCTACTAGAATTTAGTGCACGTCAGCCTGCAGGCTGGATGGCACACCTGTAAAAATGCGCAGTTCAATGCGTTTGAAAGGTTCAGAGAGGATGGGAGAAAACGCAAAGAAAACCGTGCTCCTTATCGAAGATGATAAGGGGACCAGGGAGACGATTTCGCGGATAATTACCCATTTTTGCGGTCATGACGTCGTGGAAATGGAGAGCGGCGAAGATGGGTTAAAGTTTTATAAAAACCCGCAAAACCGGTTTGACGCGATAGTGTGCGACCTTATGTTGCCCGGCATCAGCGGCAGGGAGATCGCCCAGTACAATTTCGAGCATAAAAAGGTTCCTCTGGTAGTCCTGTCCGCATTTTCCGACGCAAAGCTCGGTTTAAAACTTCTTGAGTACGGGGTGGAGGACTATCTTCTAAAACCGACCGACTCTACAGATTTTTCCCTGATCATCGAAAAGGCGATTGAACGCAAAGTAAAAAAGGGGAGCGACGGTTACGACGAATCCCTGTATGGAGGGAACCTTGCGTCGCTGGTAATCTCCTCAAAGATGACGGAGCTTGCGGTCGCCAACAGCTGGATAGCTACGAAGATAGAGCCGGTAGTCTCGAGGGAGGAGAGGATAAAATTTGTAAACTTCACCGGCGAATTCCTGCTGAACGCGCACGAGCATGGCAACCTGAATTTTGGAGAGGAGTTGAAAGCCAAACTTCTGGAGGAAAACATTTTCGATATGGAAGTCTCCATGAGGGAAAGCAACTCCAACAAGAAAGTTTCGATCAACATCTCCGTGATCAAGGGGCAGATAGCATTATCCATTACGGACGAAGGTGATGGATTCAACTTTGAACGATATCTCTCAATGACAGGCAAGGAAATTTCAGAACGGATAGAAATGCTGAACGGAAGAGGCATAATCCTTGGCAGACACTATTTCGACAAGATCCAGTACAGCAACGGCGGTTCAACCGTACTTCTAGTAAAGAATATTCTATATAAAAATATGAGCTGATGCCTTCCTGATGAGGAGGTGTTCCTTCAAATGCTCCGATACAAAAAGCGGCAGAGACGCTATATGTATTTTGATTTCAGCTGGCCGCAGGCCGCCTCAATATCGCCCCCCCTGTTTTTTCTGATAAGGGCGGCAATGCCATGCTTCACCAGTTCCTTCTGAAATTCAACCACCTTTTCATCCGGCGAAGGGAAGAATCTGGCGCTCTCCCCCGGGTTGAAGACTATCAGGTTTACCTTCGCTTTCAACTTGCCGATGGCCCTTGCCAGTTTGCCTGCCTCTTCCCGTGAATCGTTTATCCCCTTGAGCATTATCACTTCGAACGTGATCTGCCTGTACGGCCTAAGCGGATAGAGCGCCAGCGATTTCATCAGAGCGCCGACCGGATACTTCCTGTTTACAGGCATAAGCTCGGTGCGTATCCCTTCGTCCGCAGAATGGAGCGATACCGCGAGGTTCACACCTCTCCCTTCCTCTCCGAGCTTCTCCAGCATCGGGATTATTCCGACTGTCGAAACGGTGATCCTTCTGATGCCGATGCCGAACCCATCCGGCGAGTTGAATATCTCTATTGAATCGATCAGGTTCCTGAAATTGTCGAGCGGCTCGCCCATCCCCATGAATACTATATTTGTAAGGGGGCGCCCCCTGGCAATGCTCTCTTCGTTCTTCAGCATGACAAACTGGTTTACTATCTCCCCTAAAGAGAGATCGCGCGAGAACCCCTGACTCCCGGTGGCACAAAACGCACAGCCGAACTTGCATCCTACCTGCGTCGAAATGCAGGCTGTACCCCTCTCACCGTCCGGAATGTATACGGCCTCTATAGAGAGCGAATCCTTCAGCCTGAAGAGGTATTTCGATGTTCCGTCCTCCGACTCCTTTCTCTCGATGATCTCAAGCCCCTCGGCGGTATATTTTTCCGCCAGCTTTTCGCGCATTTTTTTAGAAAAATTGGTCATCCCCTCTATCGAAACAACCGATTTGGAATAGAGCCAGTCGCACAGCTGCTTCAGGCGAAACGGCGGCTCCCCCATTTCCGAAATGACCGCACCCATTCCTGAAAGTGGAATATCCTTCAGATTTATTTTATCCATATTAATGCGTCCGAAATCCTCAAATTGTAAAACATGCTTCAGGCATCAAACGTGCCGACATACGGCAGAAGATGGCGGACATTATAAACCATTAGCAGTCCGATTATTTTTATTCGCTCCATTTTAACTCGTAAAACCTCTAATATTTGCGTGTCGGCATCGCAAACCAAATGAAATACTTGAATTTTCTGAAAAACTTCCCATAATGGCTAGGCGTGCCGAGGTGGTGGAATTGGTAGACACGCAGGACTCAGAATCCTGTGCCTTCACGGGTGTGGAAGTTCGACTCTTCTCCTCGGCACCAACTTTCTTTTCTCCCAATTTACAGGCACTGCGGCGCTGATAACGAACAAGTTATCAGGTAAAGGGATCCTGCTGATCGTAGATTATGTTGTAAAGAAGCGGAGTTCCTTCAAAAACAGTCGGCTTCGGTATCAGCGACTGCGAAACAACCTTCAGCCAGTTTACGTCCGGCTGCAATTCACGAAGCTTCCCGTCGCCCGGCGGCGTTGAATGTTCGTTATGGGTATAAACTATTCGGAGGATCCCGACGCCGCCATCCTTCGATTCATTTAAAAGATAATTCCGCCGGAAATTCTTGATATGCTGGAATCGCTCCCCGTTGTCCATCTCTTTTACATGCTCCTTGGGTATCTTTACCAGACAATACTTCGTGATACCCTCCTCAGAGATCTTCGTAAGCGTCCTTGATTCGGAGCTGTTCACATAAACCGTGGATATATGACTTGCAGAAGACAGAAGCTGGTATGCAACCAGAGCGGCGGTGCGCCTGCCGGAAACAGTATGATGAAAGCTGTAATACTCGAACAGTTTTTCCACCATCTCCTCGGCGTACTCCTCCCCCTTCTCGTACAGATCCTTTGAAACATACCTGAGTTCCTTGCCAAGCGCCTCTGCAGCAAAATCTATCAGCCAGTCGATCCTCACATGGAAGTGGCTGAGAGAAAATCGAAGTTTGCTCTTCGTCGATTGATCCGGCTGGATCAGCAGTGCATAGTCGACCGGGAGAAGTGCCTTTATCAGATCGAGAAACCTCTTGTGTTCAAAATTCTTCTGGGTCTTTAAAAGTTCTGGAGCCACCCTGCTGGAGCCGAGTACGATATCCGGGAGATTCTCCTTCGTTACCTTGTTGTTATCAAAATACCGGATATATTTCTTCAAGTGAGGTTCGACAGGTTTCTCGCAGAATAGAATAATGAAACCCTCTATCTGCTCGTTTTCCGCCTCGGTAACTTTCCCTTTCGGCTTTAGCTCGCGCTTCTCAACAAAACGGTACTCCTGACCGCTTTTTTTGATGTTCGCGTATGGATCAAGAATTCCATACTGTAAAAGGGAGTAATCCAGTTCATTTCGTAAAGTTTTATATAAATTTCGTTGCAGCTTTTCTTTTCTGCTCAGTTCGAAATCAGGTTTCCACACACTCTATCCCAGCCATTAAGTGCAATAAAACATACACACTAGTCACGTAAAAACAAAAAATATTATAATATTATCTACTTATTTATCCATTCTGAGTATAACACTTTGTTTTCTCGGCTACAAGCAGGAATAGCTATTATTTTCCAGTTATGTACAGTGTAACTATTTTTCATATATCTACATAACCTGTAACTTGCGGACAGTCTTTTAAAGCTGATATTTGAATGATTTAGCTATTTGTAAGGCAAAAAATATATCCTATTGTGGAAATTAATATATAATTATAAGGTATTATGTGGAAGCCACTGACAATTTCTCTCCTTATTTCTGCCACCATGCTGTATGCGCCTAACGGAAGCGCTGAAACCGACCGTTCTAACGAAACATACAGGAAGGCGGCAGATTACTACAACAATCTCTTCCTTTCCCGGAAAAAGTATCCGCGCGAAAAATGGATGAAATCAATCTCCCTTTTCAAGGATGTTTACCTAAAATACCCGAAGGGGGGGAAAGCTCCGGAAGCGCTATTTATGACCGGCAAGATATATCAGGAACTGTACTTCGAACATAAAAACAGCCCAGACAGGGAAAACGCCGTAACAATTTTCAGAGTGCTGGCAACCGGTCACTCATACAGCCATCTTGCGGATGACGCGCTGTTTCGTACCGGAGAGATATACGCCTTCGACGATGATAATGAAACAGCCCTTTCATACTATCGAAGCGTGTTGCGATGGTTTCCCGAAGGGGATATGGCTATCAAGGCAATGGAAAAAATTAAAGATACCGAAACCCAAAGCGTGAGAAAAAAATCGCTCCCTGGCGATAAAACAAAAAAACGGCTTCGTCGTTTTGCCACTCTGGATTCGATCAGATACTGGAACAACGAAAACTACGGAAGGGTCGTTTTTGACGTAAGTAAGATGGTTAATTACAAAATTTCCCGCTCTACGTCAGCATCATCGCTTACTATCGATCTTATCGGAACCCGCATGAAAAAACCGGGAGAGCTGGTAAGAAAGAAATCAGGCATCATCAAATCGATTATTACCAATCAGCCGGAAAACGATATTACAAGAATTGAAATTTCCGTGACGGACAAACATTCTATCAACTCCATGGAACTGGTGAATCCAAGCAGGATCGTTATTGATATTTACGCCGACAACGGAGAACAGGCGGCCTCAGCCGCTCCGTCTGAAACAGAAACCATCAGCTCCACCGATAACGGGGTACGTCTTAAAAGGATACCGGACATTGAAAAGCACTCTCCGCTTAGAAGAACCGGGAAAAACGTCGTAGCCGACACAAACGGCATTTATAAAAAGGCTCAAAACCGGATATCAAAAAATTCCGGCGTTCCGGATCTTGCCCCTCCGGTTGGTGCGGACCCCGCGCTTCTTGCAGCGGGGCTGGTCTCCAGCGGATCTGAAAGCACCAATGGCAATAGAACATCCGACAGAAGAGATGAAAACAAATTGGAAACGGCAAGCATGAATTTCCCCGAATCGTACAGAGGGAAGGTGATAGTCATCGATCCGGGCCATGGCGGTAAGGATCCCGGTGCCGTAGGGAAAAACGGTTTAAAGGAGAAAGACGTCGCGCTTGATATAGGGATAAGGTTAAGGCGTATTCTGAAGGAGCAGTGCAGATGCAGGGTTCTTATGACCAGGACCAAGGATGTATACATGCCCCTTGAAGAAAGAACGGCATTTGCAAACACTTCAAATGCGAATCTTTTCGTTTCGATTCACGCCAATGCAAATCCCAAAAGCAATGCGAAGGGGGTCGAAACATACTTTCTAAGCCCAGCCAACAGCAGAGAGGCGATGTTCACCGCCGCTCGTGAAAATATGATCGCATCCGGGAACAGAAATATTGAATCTAACGATATCTCCTTCATCCTTTCCGACATGTCGAATACTGAAAAAATAAATCAATCAAGCAGAATGGCGGAAAGCGTGCAGGAAGCACTGGTGGATACGCTAAGAGAGAATAAATACCGTACGCAGGATAACGGTGTGAAAAGCGCCATGTTTTATGTACTTCACGGGGCAAGAATGCCATCAATTTTGGTGGAAACAGCGTTCATTTCAAATAAGAATGAGGCTGAGAACCTGAAGAAAGCAACATTTCGCGAAAGGGTCGCCAAAGGCATAGCGATAGGGGTGCGAGATTTCGCGATTGAATCACGCCTTGCCTTAGCGCAATAAAAACCTTGCCAACAACTTTGCTTTCCAAATTTTTTTCCATCATGACTTTACGCTGCATATCTATAATTACCGTAATCATTTTTATATATTTGCCATCCGATGCTCAAGCCGATACGGTCTATATAAAACCAATTCGCCTGTTACTGCCGGGGGATGTCGCCTGCCTCGGCTCAGGTTCGCTAGACAGCCGCTCAGAAGCACCGGATATACATAAACCCGCAGTTATGGGAGCCTTCGGAAATCTCCTCTCCCTCAGCTATGAAAGAGAAAACCTTTTAAACGAAAAATCCTCCGCAGGAAATACTCGGATAAAATCGTACACGCAGAGCCTTATACTCATATACCAGCCGGAATTATTCGGAATAAATAGCTCTCTTGGCGTGTCGGCTGACAGTTTTGCCGGGGACTATGAACTCCCTTCATACGGATCTCCCCAGTCGGTAAAACTCGAACAGACAAACAACAGGAGAAGTTTCGCATTCTCTATTGCGCCTGGAGCCAATTTTCTTTTCGGAGCGGGCATCGATTACGACAATGACATCGATCACACCTTTTACAATTTGATCTATCTCCCCGCGGAAGGGGTCGGCATCGGATTTAGAAAATATTTCAATTCAGGAAGCTTCAACAGTTCGCTTTACTCGGGAAGCAACTTTGCCGAAAATTCATATTTAATTTCTGAATACATCGAAGAGTTCGGAGTGAGGGTAGGGGTGCCGGAGAAATTTACCGCTGAAACCGGATTCGGCAAGGGAGAAAAAACGGATTACCGCTCCATGCGTGTGAAAATCCATCCTTACGGAAGATTCACAATTGGAGCGATTTTTGATGAAATTCAATTCAAATCGCGATCAGAAATAAGTGTCAATGAAAATCCGGGGGGCTATTTCAGCACGGAGGCGAAACTTGACAGGATAAACGTCACCGGGGACTATATTCTCTCCGATGGCTCAAATGCGCTTTTCGGCTACGAAAAATCTACACTCGCCGCAAATATTGCCGGAAGCATCGACGGAAAATATGTTTCATCATTCTGGGAAAATCTTTTTTCGGGCAAAAGATATATTAACGGCGCTCTTTCATCCGATATCCGGCAGACGCACATAGGTATTACCTCCTCTGAAGAAAAACGGCTTTCATGGAGCGGCGGAGCAAGGTATATCGAAATTATTCCCGGAGGAGGATTTAACCACTGGACAACCCCACCTATCATCCCTATAGGAAAATTTAACGAACAGGAAAATATTCTCGCCTATGGCGAATCCACATTTGCGGCCCTCTTTCTAGGCACTACCTTGAGAATGAATCGCTTCGACATCAAATACGGCATTGCGCAGATAATACCAATCGCGGTGACGAGAAAAACCTCCGATGACGCGGAAGAGGTAACCGGCGCGAGCCAGACAAAGGATATAGACATCTCCAAATGGCAGGACGAACTGGCCAGAGACCAGGGTGGAAATCTTCAAAGAATCGAGCTCACCTGGCACTTCTGAACCAACAACCGCTCTCATATAAAGGAAAAAAGAGCGTACATCAGTTGGCAAGAATGAGGCGAACGAAAACTACTGAAGCTTATTAGAAAATAATGCGGGCGGCCTTTTTTAAAAGAACCGCCCGCATATTAGATCGAATTACTTCCAGTCGGCGGGAACGCCGTTCGGGAAGAGGCCGTTAAATTTGTCGTTAGCCGGCCAAACTATATTGTCGTTGAAACATACCTCCGTAAAGTTCGGGTCCGTATAAGAGCACATCGGCTGGTTGAAAACCCACGAATCATAGACGTTATAGGTACCTCTGTAGTTGAATGTCGGGAGATTCGTCCTCTCAACCGGCGTCACACCTAACTGTGAAATGTTCACGTCGAACGACTCCGTCCTGTTGCACCCAGCGTCCCACTCCGCGTCTACAGAGATGATGGAAAGCGACGTCGTAGAAGACGCCACGGTTATCGTATTGTCGCAATAGAGGGTAACCGAATCCGCCGGGTCGTACTTGTTCGTGAACTTGACCTGCCCAGACAGAGCCAGTTGCACCATGTCTATCAACTTCCACATGTTGGCTTCGTCTTCAGCTTCCTGTGCCGGATCCGGGTTGTTCGGATCTGGACTTGTTGGTTTTATATCTGCCCATTTGATGGCTCCCTCTGCCGCCTGTGCTGGGGTCTCTGCCTTTATGAAAACAAGCGCCTTCTCGAAATTGTCCACGGCGGCGCGGAGTGCTGAAATAGCGCTGGACATCTTTGTCTTACCGGTGGTCTTCAAGGTAAAGTTATTTGAAGCGTCTATAGTGTTGTCGATTGTAACAAGCGTCGGCATCGGATCCACGGACCATGACGCGTGGGCGCCATTGAAGATGCTCATCGGATCCGCTTCCACTATCGCGTAATCAATCTCCAGGTTATAGGCAGTCGCAACAAGGAGCACCCCTTTCACGACACTCAAGGCGGCATCCGCGAGAAGGAATTCGCCATCATCCAGGACGACGCTCGGGTCCGGGGTCGTACCGCAACATGGAGGAGTAGTGAATGTATAGCCGGTGTTCTCCACGACTCGAAGCTGCCTCAATGACGATTCGACCACCGGAAGAATGTCTGTTTCCACGATAGACTGGATTTGGGAAATCTTGTAGGCGGTAGCTGGTATGGTGCTAGCAAACTTCTGTGCGCTTTCGACCATTGCCGGCTTGTCCTTCGGAAGGCTCTCCTTCAGTTTAACGAGAAGCCCCGTTAGGTTAGCGATTCCCGAATTCCTCTTCGTTGGTTTCATAATGGTCGTTCCAGAATTTGCGAACAAGTTAACTATGTCAATGATTTGGATGGTAGTTCTCGGATCCAAGATCGGATTGTTCACCGGATCTGAAGCAAAGGAGTTAACCATATTTGTTACCGTTGTGTTGTTCATGAGATCCACTAGGTTGGTGAACGCGACACCGAAGTTAGCCGTCCGGTCGAGGGGGTTTTTTGCCAAGGCTTCCTTATACTTGAGGTTCGCATCCGTATATTTCTCTGCTTCGAGGAAGGCGTAGGCCTCGGCGTTGATGGCGGTTACATCTTCACTCTTCACCGCCGGGGATGTAGTAACGCTATCCTTGATATCGATAACCACTGTTGTTACATCCTCTTCCTTCATACCGCTCTCCTGGAACGTTGAATTCGGGTTCTGTATGTAGTTGGTGATAGCGGTGGTAACGCCGGTCGTTCCCGTATCCGGCGCGAGTACCGCAGTTGTCCCGTCTACCTGGTATGTAATTTCCACGGTCCCCTCTTTGCCGTCGAAAGCACCGTCGCTGAAGTCTTTTGCGAGCGCTTCAAGAAGCACACCGGGATCCGCCAGGTTCTGGTCGGCCGCCTGCTGTGTGAACGCGCCGAGAATAAGTCCGAGCTTCGTACCGTCCGGGTTGGAGGTTACCTCATCCTTTTTGTCGAAGTTTACCTTCAGTACCATCGGGTTTGATGTAAAACCGAAATGCTCCTTGACCTTTGTTGTCGCATCAGAAATCGCGGCAGAGAGGGAAGTTGGAGCGAAGAGAGCCTTTTGAACGGCAGGTTTTGCCGAAAGGCTTTTCACGGCCCTGCTGTCAATGAATGTCGATATAGGCGTGATGGCAAGCGACTCCGCCGCGGAGGAGACTTCCGGGGAATTCATATCCACGATAGCGGAGTATTTTACCGTGTTTGTTACCGTAGCCTGCGTAGCCTCACTCTTATATGTACCTTGCGTAACCTCTACGCGATACACTCCGGCGTCATCACATGCGGCAGGATCTGCCGACCACGTACCGTCGGATGCGGTAAATGCGGAGGCAAGCTCAGTATCATTCTCGCCGGTGGCTGTCACGGAATAGATCTTTACGTTGGACGCCTCCATGACGCCCTTCACAGCGGTACCCCCCATGGCACACGCGCTATTGGCCTTTTTATCCTCGGCAGGAACAAAGATTCCGCACGATAGGACGAATATAGACAAACTAGAAAAAATAAATAATTTTTGCCTCGAAATTGTGAACATGCAATGCCTCCAAAACGGATTTTATAACCTGATAAACCAGCCAAAAACCAAAACGCCAAGCACCTTCAGTGCATCAAACTATCGTATTTCCAAGTTACGCTAACGCATTTGCTTTGTCAAATTCAGATACATAATTTATAAAATGGCATAAATAGGTCATACATCTACCACATCAATTTATCTCTGAGCGCAGAGAATGGGCCTGCCCAGGTATTAAAATACTTTGGGAAAAAGCCTTGTTGATTTCACTTATGAACGTTTGTTCGGGAATCCGCTCCATATCTCCTGGGGGAATATGATGCTTTTCGTGAACGGTATCTGCGGAACATCCTTTTCGGTATTCAGGTTAATTCCATGTTTCTGGTAAGCCTTATAAACGAGTTGACTGCAGTAAAAGGAATCCTCTCTCTCCGAATCGAGAAAATTAAGGTTGTACGGCTTTCCGGCATTTACCTGGGCTAGGCAGTAATTTGCCACACTGATACGGATCTTCTCCTGTTCGGCACCGCTGTATTTTGAACCGTTCAGCGGGTAGACTATTCCATAAAAGGTATCATGAACCCCCCTCGCGGCGGCCATCGCTGAAGAATTCCACACACTGTCGGCAGAGTAGGCGATAGCCTTCAGTTTCGCGCCAGCTTCCACGCAACGGCCATTCGGCCCGACATACATCGCCACATGATCCACCTCGCCGGGAACCAGTTTCCCGATAAGGCGCCATATCTGGCCGCCGATAACAGTTTCATCTCCATTGGTGGTGCAGATAAGATCACCGGTGGAAAGAGGAACTCCGTTAATCGAATATGTATGAATCATGTCAACTTCTCTTTCCATGAACTTCCCCTATTTCCCGAATAGTTTATAAATATATTTTAAAACCCTTGTGACGATTCCCGGCGGCTCGGCCTTTATAGTAGGAAAACCGCTCCATATTTCCTGCGGTACAATGATGCGTTCCGTCCCGGCAAGTAGAGGAATGCCGATCCCCGTGTTCAGATTGATCCCATGCCTCTGGTATGCCTTGTATGCGAGCTGACTGCAGTAAAATGTCTCTTCATTTTCGGAATCGAGAAAATTCATGTTGTACGGTTTTTCGGCTTTTGCCTGGGCCAGGCAGTAATTTGCAATATCAACTCTGATCTTGACCTCTTCGTTTGCCGGGTATTTGTTTCTGTCGATCGGTTTGGAGACCCCGTAAAAGGTGTCGTAAAAATTTCTCTCTTCCCCCATCGCCTTCGAATCCCACCGGTTGTTTTGAACATTAAATGTAACTACCTTTTTCTTCGGCCCGGCTTCCACGCAACGCCCGTTCGGTCCGACATAAACCGCGATATGGTCCACATCTCCCGGCAAAAGCTTGCCAACCAGCTTCCATATTTCGCCGGAAAGAAACGCGTCGTCGCCATTTGTTGTGCAGATAATATCCCCGGTTTGAAGAGTTATCCCGTTTATGACGTAGGAATGCACCCTATCTACTTCCAATTCCATAATACCTCCACGAAAGAAAATGAACTTTGCAAATATTATTATCACGCAATTGCTATCCGGTCAAATAATTTATGTATTTTGCATTACATATGATCAAAAGATCCATCTCTGGCATGGAATTTTCCCACGATTACTGATTATGAAATCCGTGCATATTATTGATAAAAATATGAGAAAAGTATTATCCACATTGACTGTGGATAACCTGTTGGCAAGCCAGCCAAAAGGTACAGAAAAACCGCGTAAATACTGGATTTTTAATATATTGATGAAAGATTCATCGCCATGATAACACCTAATATATCAATAAGATAACTTATTCATTTTTTTTGTATCGTTTTCCCCGGTCAAATTTCACCGTTTCGATAAAAGTTATCAACAACTTTTTACAACCTATTGCAAATTAAAGGCAAAACCGATATCTGGCTACCGTTAAAAGGTATGGTCGAAAAGGATAAATTTTCAAGTTGGCATGCGGTTCTTTATTGCGTAAGTCAAAATTTGTCGGAAAACCGGCGACAAATCACAACATTTAACCAAAAGAAACATTCTTGTGTAGCGGGAGCTGACAATTTTTTCACAAACTAGCCAGATTGATCGGGGAAAATTTCCCTGAATGCGACTCTCAAGGTCAAACGACGATATTTATCAGCTTTCCAGGCACGACAATTATCTTTCTAACGATCTTCCCTTCGATTTCCTTCGCAACTTTCTCTTCCTTTACTGCCATATTCTTTAAATCATCCTCGGAAGTGCTTGGTGAAACCTCGAGCCTCGCCTTCAACTTCCCGTTGACCTGCACAACGATGGTCAAAAGTTCGGAGGCTGTAAACTCCTCCACATATTCCGGCCATTTCTCGTTTGTAAGATAAGCCTTGTTACCAAAGAGAGCATAAAACTCCTGGGTGAAATGCGGAATTACCGGATGAAGAAGTTTTAAAAAATCTATCAGCGTCCGCCTCAGCTCAGCTCTTTCCGTTCCGTTGGCAGGTTTGAAATCGTTTAGAAAATTCAGCAGTTCCATTCCCGCGGCAATGGCGGTATTGAAATGCGCCCTCTCCCCGATGTCGACGGTAATTCTCTTGATGGTGAGATGATGCATCCTGCGCAGCTCCCGCCCTTCCTTAGAAAGTTCACCTTCGGTCGGCGCTTCCTTTTTGAGTTCATCTATCCATTTCATATACAGACGGTGAAGACGCGTTATGAACCTGTATCCCCCCTCTACGCCGCTATCGTCCCATTCCAGATCCTTTTCCGGAGGGGACGCGAAAAGAATGAAAACACGCGTCGTATCGGAGCCGTATTCCTTCATTATGTCGTCTGGATCGACTACGTTCCCCTTTGACTTGCTCATCTTTGCGCCATCTTTTATCACCATCCCCTGAGTGAGAAGATTTTGAAAAGGCTCATCCTCGCCATGCAATCCGATGTCGCGGCAAAACTTGTTAAAAAATCTAGCGTAGAGGAGATGAAGCACCGCGTGCTCGATCCCGCCTATATATTTGTCGACCGGGAGCCAGTAATTCAGATCATCCCTGTTGGCAGGCATTGATACCGAATCTGGGGAGAGGTATCGGTAAAAGTACCATGACGAATCTATAAAGGTATCCATCGTATCTGTTTCCCGTTTCGCCCCCCCTCCGCACGAAGGACACGCTACATCCGTAAATGATTTCAATCCAGGGAGTGGCGACTTCCCCCCTTCGAGGAGGTCGATCTCTATAGGCAGAACAACCGGGAGCTGTTCTTCAGGGACGGGGACGGCTCCGCATTTACCGCAATGGATGATCGGGATAGGCGCCCCCCAATATCTTTGGCGGCTTATCCCCCAATCGCGCAAACGGTAACTGATGGTTGCCTCGCCGATGCCGTTCGCGGCGAGCTTTTCGACAATTTTTCTTCCGCACTCTTCGTTATCCATGCCGTTGTAGGCGGCGGAATTTATCATCTCGCCGTTGCCGGAGAATGCCTCACATACTTCCGCTTCTGCCTCTTCACCCTTCTTCAGGATCACCTTGCGAATATCGATTTTGTACTTCTTCGCGAAATCGAAATCCCGCTGGTCATGAGCCGGAACGGACATGATCGCCCCCGTCCCGTATTCGATGAGAATGAAATTAGCCAGCCAAACAGGGATCTTCTCCCCGTTAACAGGATTGATAGCATATCTCCCGGTGAATACACCCTGCTTCTCGGTTTCATCAGCGGTACGGGATTTCATATCCTGACGTTTCATTGATTCGATGAAAGCGGCGACCTCCCTCTCCTGCTCCGTGCCTGCTGAAAGTTTATTTGCCAGTTCGTGTTCGGGAGCCAGCGCCATGAAAGTCGCTCCGAAGAGAGTATCCGGCCTCGTGGTGAATATTTATCTTCTCATTCAATCCCTCAACCTGGAAAATTACCCTCGCCCCGTGGCTCTTTCCTATCCAGTTTTTCTGCATTGTTATGACCCGCTCCGGCCACTTGCCGGCCAGTTTATCAAGATCCTGCAGAAGAGCCTCCGCGTAGTCGGTAATCTTCAGGAACCAGCCGTCCTGCTCCCGCTGAACCACGGGATTATCGCAACGCCAGCAGAGTCCCTGCTGTACCTGCTCATTGGCAAGAACGGTACCGCAGTCTTCGCACCAGTTGACCGCTGTCCGTTTCCTGTATGCAAGATTGTTTTTGAACAGCTGAACAAAGAGCCACTGTGTCCAACGGTAATACTCCGGCAGGCAGGTGGCGACCTCGCGGCTCCAGTCATACGATATGCCGAGATTTTTAATCTGCTTCCGCATGTCGGCGATGTTTGAAAGCGTCCATTTATGCGGATGGGTTTTGTGTTTGATAGCCGCGTTCTCGGCAGGGAGGCCGAATGCGTCCCACCCGATAGGATGGAGAACATTTTTTCCATTCATTCTCAAAAAGCGCGCAAGGATATCTCCAATAGTATAGTTGCGGACATGCCCCATATGGATTCGACCGGAAGGGTAGGGGAACATTTCGAGGAGATAGAATTTCTCCTTTGAAGGGTCGTTATCAACCTTGTCCGCACCGGATTCCAGCCAGAACTTTTGCCATCGGGATTCTACCTCCCGAAAATCGTATTTTGCTTCCATAACCCTCATCAAACAGAAAATGTTCTGATGAGATTACCACCACTCCCTATTGCTGGCAACAGAACTCTGATAGAAAAGATTTTTTTCTGTCGGCTTGAGATTACCTGAACTTGATTTTTGCCGTCAGGCACAAATTCAAATTGCCAAAATCGGCGGGGAAACAGCCGTGATGATATCGATCAGATTATAACCTGCGAAAACGCCCTACCTAAAAAAACAGTCCCGACAAGCAACATGCCAAACAAAATGAGATAAATAAAAAGCCTCATTACTCCAGGCTCTTTTTTACTCTGTACCGATAACGCCATATCCAAAACCTCCAAAAAACAGTTATTTTCTGCAGGATATTACTGCAACATATATGCCGAATATATGGGCAATAATATCAAATAGATAAACAATTGTAAACAAAAAACTGCACATTTTTGGAAATAAAACTTACAATTTGATGCTTCTTGGGGCTTTTTGATGCAAATAATAGAGATATCGAGGCTAGCGATACCAGATCCAGAACGCAATTATCAGAAAAATAACAACTACAAGAAAGAGATTGAAATAGGCGATAAAATGGAAAAGTTTCTGATGTAAAGAGAGTGAATGCCGGTATTCGGTGTCATACGATCCGACCTCTTTCATCCCTTTCAGCTTGAGATCACTGTGCGGCGCTTTGCTTATCTGGCTTGTAAGGTCCTCCCCCGCCTTGTGGATAAAATGTGTTCCTCTTTTCCAGAGATTGGAATCTGTAACGTCATAAACCTTCCCCATATACGCTATGTATGCGGGTCTCCCTTCATTGCCGTCGAATTCCATCAGGGTGACAGGATCGTATTTACCATCCTCCGGTTTTCGCGCGGCGCCTGTCGACTGCCGAAGTTTTGGCCCTATAAATATAACAACGAATAGACCTGATAGAACAAGAGTAAGGTAGATCGATATTTTTGCCGCCAGCAGGTTGCCCCATGTGGTTTCAGTGAAGACATCCCATCCGCGAACCCTTGAGATAGTGAGCAGGATGCCGGTTATACCAACAATGATCATCGAACCTATCCCGAGCCTCACCTCTGTTTTCGGCAACCCCTTCTCGGCATATGCCGGTCGTAAAACTATATGAACATAGAGGATCGTCCCGAGCCATAGAACGCCTGTGAAGATATGAAGGAAGCCGATGATCGGCAAAGCGGAAGCGTCAACAGGCCCTATCGGCCAGAACCCCCCTGAAGGGGGCCATTTGTAGCCAGAAGCGGCATAATCTATCCCGGCGGGATTAAGCGTTACGCTCTTTTCAAGGTGACATACGTTGCACCCCTGTTTTGTCCCCCTCGCATAATCGGGCCAGGCATCAAGATTCGCCGGCAACAGGAGGCAAATAAAAAGCGCCTGAAGGAATGGAAACCGGAAAGATGAACCCACGAGACGCCCCTACCTCTCTTTGTTCAGAACTTTCAGTTTAGCGTCGATAAGCTCTTCGTGTGACAGCTTGAGAAGCCTCGCTATCTTGTGCACAAGGTAATCTTCATGCTTGTCAAGAATTCCATCGGAATAAACAACCCGCCACACAAGTTCAATAAGGTTCCTTTTTTCGTCCCGCGAGTAATTCTTGTTAATAAGGTTTGTGAAGCTCCAGTAGTCGACTGCGTTATTGAGCTCTTCCTCAGCGCTTTTTATCAATATCTGGGCATCCTCGTCCTTCAGCTCGAATTTGTTTTTCAAGATCGCGATCATGTCGCCCAACTCTTTTTCGGAAAACTCGTTATCTATCCCCGCCATTTCCAGCATCAGGGCGCAGGCTGCCACCTTTACATCGTGTCCCTCTTTACCATCGGTCGTGGCGTCATCGGACGCGCCAAAATATTTCCTTGCGATATTTCCGAACATGACAAAATCCCCCCTCTGCATTCAAAAACATCCCGCTATCAGCGGGTTGAACGGATATTGCAATTATAAACGGATGTGCCCGTGATTCCAGCTTTATAAGCTCATATTGCTTAACAAACTCCCCTGGCAAAGTGTAATATATGTTTTTTTATGTTATCAGAATTATTTTTATCTTCATCACTTTGAGGAGTGGTACTGCCAAATGGAATTTACACGGCTACCATATCGCCGAGCATTTACGGGATGCTGAAAGCGATAACCTCCCTTTTATCCCGGGACGGATGGGACTCCCTCAACGAACGGGAAACAAAAAACCGCCATCTCTGGATACTGGTCATCACAGGCGTCCTTATATACGCGAACACCGTAGACAACTCTTTCCACCTAGACGATTACTACCGCGTACATAAAAATCCAGGAATAGAAAAAGTCTGGCCGGTCACCCGGCACTTTACGGATCCGGGCACAATGTCGTCCATACCGAGAATAAACGCCTTCCGTCCGCTGTTGCCTCTTACTCTTTCAATTAACCATGCGATAGACGGCTATTATTTCCGCGGTTACCACCTCTTCAACATAGGCGTTCATATCGCAGCCGCAATCGTTGTCTATTACCTCCTTTCCGAACTCATTTTGCAGGCAGCTATATTTGAATCGGCAAAGCGGAGGGGATGGCTAGCTTTTACCGCCTCGCTCCTTTTCCTCATCCACCCTGTATCTGGAATACCAGTCAACTACATCTGCGCACGGGATCTTTTGATGACAGAACTCTTTTCAATGTACGCGTTTTACAGATATATCCGGATGCGAAGAACCTCGGAAAAGAGCTGGGGGATCATCCTCGCATCTTTTGTTCTCGCCTTGCTTTCAAAAGGGAACGCGGTTGTAATACCGGGGCTGATCCTTGTATACGAATGGTCCCTAAGGAAGCAACCGGTTTTAAGCAAGGAGTCTTTTCTGCGAGCCCTCCCGTTTTTTCTTATAGTCGCCGGATTTTTTGCCTACACGCGATTTGTTCTCGAATTTTCCGAAGTGGAGAATGTGGTTTCCGGAAACATCCCCGCCTGGGTCTATCCGTTCACGCAGTTCAAGCTCCATCTCTTCCGGTATATTTTCAATTTTGTTTGGCCCCTGTCCATTCATCAGGCACCTCACATTGAACCCCCTGCTCTCACCGACCTCGCTCCGTGGGGAGGATTGCTATTCATACTGATAACGCTATTCATTGCGGTTCGATATTGGAAAACCAATCCTGTTATCGGGTTTTGCATTTTCGCCTACTGGATGCTACTCGCGCCGACCTCGTCAATCTTCCCTTTCTACGCCTACGCAGTTGATTACCGCCCCTACCCATCAAGCGCTTTTTTTTACTTCCTGGTCAGCTATTCCGCATTCACCTTTCTGAGCGATAAAAGGTTAATTGCGGTTGCGGTCGCTGTTACCGTTTATATTGCGGGCATGAGCCTTTTTCAAAACACTACCTGGCGCACCGACGAAACATTGTGGAAATACAGCCTGTCAAAGTCCGGTTCGCCCCTTGCGCACCTTAACTACGCGATGGCGGTAGCCGACCTCCCTGTACGGGAAAAGCACCTCCGTAAAACATTGGAAATGGCGCCCGACTATATTCTCGCGAAAACCAATCTCGGCCTGCTCCTTATTGAAAAAGGGGAATACAACGATGGATTATCTCTTATGATCCAGGCGGTAAAACAGCAGCCGAAATGGGAGCAGACTAAGAAATGGCTTCGAGTCGGGATAGACAAAATTGACAGTCATTTTGATAAAATCGATGAGAACCAGAAAACTGAGCTACTGGCAACGAAGGCAGACGCGCTGTTAACCCTTGGAGAATACGCCGACTCCATTCCCGTACTTAAGGCGCTCACCGGCGCGCTTCCCAACGATACAAAATCGCTATTCATGCTCGGATTCGCATATCAGAGCGCGGGAGAAACAGGCAAGGCGATAGAAACCTATAACAACTATTTAAAACAGGCGCCGCCCGATTACCACGCATACTTCAATATCGCTCAGGCACAAATGTCGCTCGGAAAATGTGAAGAGGCTGTTAATAATTTCAGGAATTCACTGCGGCTGAATCCATCGCTGGAAGAAGCGAGAAAAAATATCCTCATTTGCGAAGCGAGGTCGAAAGGGGCGCACTAATCCATTCGCCCGGGAAATTCAAAACATCATTAATCAATAACCCCTAGCCGACCGGCCTCGAAAGCATCCTGTCCCTCTGCGCGAAGATACCGTTCATCTCCATTAATTGGAACACCAGCTTGGCAATCGTTTTCGGAGTGAGCCATTCGTTGTTGATTACAAGATGATAGAAAGCGTTATCGTAAGAGCTGTGGTCCGTAAAATCCTTTATGAATTTCTCGCGAGCGAACTGTTTCTTTTCTATCTGGTTTTCGGCGTCTCCGCGGTTTAGGCCGAATTTCTTCATCACGTTTTTCACTCGGAACTCATGCGAGCCGATAAGGCGGATATGGGTACCCTGGAAGATCGTGGAATGGAACCTGTGCGTCAATACCTGCGCACCCCCTCCGACCAGAATACAATTCCCCTTCGCCGACAGATTGAGGATGAGGTTTTTCAGTCGTTGAAAAACCTGCAGCTGCGGGGACTTTATAAAATCAGGCACTATTCCGTCGAAAAACCATTTCGCGAACGAATATCTGGTCTCGGTAATCCTGTCCACCATTTCGAGGCCAAGCTTTTCATCAGAAATTATTTTCTCCAGTATCGGATGCGTGAATATATGCCATGGAGATTCCGGGGTTCTTTCATTCAGCAGGTCACACAACTGACCCGCTACCGGATATCCGTCGCATCCGTATTCGCGGGAGATGGTAACAAACCGGGAGGACTGCTCCTTTTCTACCGCCTTTTCACGCTCTTTAAGCCATTGATGATACTGTTCAACATCGAAATCAATATTTTTAATGACACTTTCGGCAGACATATCACACCTCCAAGGAATCAAGATGTTTTGGTACGGGGACAAACTTACCAGAAGAGCTCCACATCCCTTCCCTGTTTTTATTTTACACTTTTTGAATTTGTAAATCTCTTTCATTACAAATTAATTTTTTTCTTGATGCACCCCGGTACGATTTGAAAATGAAGTTCATGCTTTAACAAATCTAACCAGCTGGCCATATAACTATTGTATATTTAATTACTTACCGATCCCGTATTTATGCTTGATTTAAAGAATTTTCCAATGCCATATTTCCATAGCGTTACTTCTTTTTGCAAAATGGATATTTATAGCTTTATTTGCTACCCTGTCTTGGTGCGTTCCATGTGCCTCTCTGTGCAAGCATCAAGCACTTTTTAGAAACCGATGTTGAAAAAGATATTCCTCTACGGAAAGATAATGAAAAATAATCACTCCGACTATCTGCAGTTAATCCTGGAAAATACCAGGGGCTCGATTTTCTGCCTTAATGACGAATTAAAGATTACATTTGCCAACTCCTCTTTTCTTAGAGAAACCGGATACTCAACGCAGGAAGAGGTATTAAACAGAAATATCTTTGAAATGATATCCTCATCACCAGAAAACGGATTTTCTTTAGAACAGGAAAAACACTCACTCTTTATCTCGCTAAAAAATAAGAAGAAAGTGGAAAATGAAAGGATATATTTTCAAAGGAAGGATAAAACCGGTTTTTTTGCCGAATACAATTCGTTCCCTGTAAACATAGACTCCGCCCCCTGCATTTATGTCGTAAACTTTATAAACATCACCGAGCGCGATGCCAGTAGCAGAGAGGTTGCCAGGCTTTCCGGACTTCCGGAAGATAATCCCAACCCGATAATCGAGATATGTTCAAACTCCAACTCAATCCTGTACTGTAATCCCGCAGCCAGTATCGATTTTCCTGAACTGAATCCTTTAACGGGAGCCGGAAAATTTTTGGTCGACTGGAAGCACCCGCTCTTTTCCGGACTGGAATCAATGGTATACGAACTTAAACTCGACGGCCTGGCCAAAGCGCTCGACGTTCTTGATATAGAGATCGGCGACCCTTTTTCCGAAAATTACCGCGTATACAACCGTAAACTGCGATACATCCCCGAAGATTCGACAATAAGGCTTTACGCGACAGACATCACAAAGGAACAGGAACTACTTGAAGGGACAAAAATACTTCTTGAAGAAGTCGATAAGATCAAACAGAAACTTGAAGGGGAACATAAGGAAGCTGAAGAAATCGGCAAATCGCTTCTTTACAGGGAGCCGGAAAATAAAAGACTGATCGCCACCGTCGGAGTTGAACAGAGTTCCGAAGCGGGGGGAGACAGAGCCGGATTCCTCGTTGAAACGAATCAGCAGCAAAAAACCAAAAATGAGTGGCTCGCCGTTTTCGATGCGTCCGGACACGGCAAGGGTGCAGCGAAATTTCAGGAGGTGGCCCTTGGCGGTATACTCACACTCCTTCTACAGGGTCACAACATGAAAGAATCGCTCATATCCGCAAACAGACTTCTTGAAAAATTCAATTCCGGCCGTTTTCTTGTTGGAAACATCTGGCGTGTCATGGAGAGAAATGAACGTGAAGTTGAGGACGGGTTCGTATGGCTGGAAGAGTTCAGCATCGGGCAGCATCCGGTGATGGTACTTGAGCCTGGAAAAGACGAAGTAAGGGAGCTTGACTTCCTAAACGAGGAAAATAGGAAGAGGACAGTGCCTATGGGCCTTTTTTCCGACGGGTTCGAAAACATCGCGCCGCGATATGAAAAACTGAAAGCTGGGACGAGAACTGTCACATACACCGATGGAATCACCGAAGCGATGGATAAAGAAAATAGGCAGTTCGGTAAAACTAGATTGAAGGATCACATTTTTGCTACAAAGGATCTTACGACAGCTGAAGCCTACGCCTTTATAGTTCATGCCGTAAAATGCTGGGTAAACAATCTACCATCAACAACCCCTCCTGACGAGATTGGAAGACTCGACATGGCAGACGATATAACGGTAGCTATTGTCGACATCTTTTGAAACCGGGTGCTAACTTTTTCTGGTTATAAAGATGTCAGGGAAACCTAATAAAGAGGAGGGCCTTTTATGTCTACCTTTTTCATGTTCGGCAAATACCATCCTGAATCTATAAAAAGCATAAGTTCCGCCAGCACAACGAAAGTAAAGGGGATCATTTCAGCACTCGGCGGCAAGGTAAAATCAATTTTAGCTTCTGGGAGAATACAATCTCTTGCTGACAGTGGAACTCCCAGACGCGCAGAAAGCGATGCAGGCGTCACTTGCGACAAGCAGGGATTTCGGAATAGGGTTTACCACTTCACCGGCGATACCGGTTTACGAGTTCGATACTCTTATCAAGTAAATAAATTCATCGCAAACGCCAGGATCCGTGATATTGATATCAAACATGAATGTTCCTATCCGTGAGCTTGCATGGCTACTGGGTGAGCTCGATTAAAAATAAAGTTTGAAGCTACCCGGCAAACTGGCGCGGTATCGGGAGGGCCACAAAGAATGTGCTCCCTTCGCCCTCAATTGATTCGACCCTCAGCTCTCCACCGTGGGCAACTACTATATCAAGGCAGTATGGTAGACCAAAACCGGAGCCTGCCTCCCCTTCGGTTCCCGCAGTGCTTGTTTTTATTTCCGGACGAAAGAGATCCGGTATTCTTGAACTGCTGATACCGACACCTCTATCCCGCACGCCGATGGTGACAAATTCTCCGGACCCGCCCCCCTCATAAAAAAGGGTTATCGAACTCCCTGAATGAGAAAACTTTACAGCGTTGGAGATCAGATTCTGGAATACTTGTGAGAGGAGGGTTATATCGCCAAATATTTTTAGATCTTCAGGAGCATAGTTTTTAATTCCTATATTTTTTACACTTGCCGTGTGCGACAGGTGGCTGATGGCGTCTTCCAACAGCATTCTTACTGGCATTATTTTTCTTTCCGGTTTTATCACGCCGGTTTTGAGGCGGCTGATATCCAAAAGATGCTCTATGGTCCTGCTCATCTGCTCCGATATCTTTATTATCCTTTCGATGATCTCGTCGGCTTCGGCTCCCCCCTTCTTTACATCCTTAAGGCGTTGTATCAATCCCAATACGCCCGCCAGAGGCGACCTCAGATCATGCGAAGCAAGCGTGACGAACTGGTCTTTAAGTTTTGTCGCTTTTTCAGCTTCCACTTTAGCCCTTGTTAGTTCGGAAGTTCTTTCCGTGACTTTTCTTTCCAGCTCTTCATTACCCCTTTGCAGGATCTGATGGATCATCCTCTCATTATTCAGCGCCTCTGCCTGCGCTATCTCCTTCTCCACGCGCATGAAATTTATCCTGTCGGCAAGGGCGAGTGAAAAGAGTATTGCTTCCGCAGGAAATCCCGCCATAAGCGCGAACAGCGCGCGGAATATCCCGGGTATTACCTGGTTTGTTATCAAACCGTAAGCAATCGTGCCTACTAAAAGAAATATCCAGCCGATAATAAAATACCTGGCTGAGCGCTGTCCCTTGCGAAAGGAGAGTATGCCGGCCGCTAAAAGCAAAGGGGGACAAACCAGCGAAGCAAAAAAACTCGCAAAAAAATATTGCGCTGTCAGGCTGGACGATAGCAGGGGGGATATGCCTAGCAAAAGACCGAATGTCGCGATCCCTATCAGGACAAAATCGTATCGGGGTAAAATCACTTCCGTCGATAAAAACTGGCGCGTAAACAGTGTTACAAAGAAGAGTGTGGAGCCAGTAAAAAATATCGGCGCCCTCATGGCAAACCAGGGGAAATCAGGATAGAACAGTTCGTTCCCGAATCCAGTGAGAGCGAGCATCAAGATCGTAACGGAGGCAATATAGAGAATATAGTGGAGATAACTGGTATCCCTGAGCGCGGAATAAACAAACATGTTATAAAATAATAGGGCCAGCATTGCGCCGAAAACCACGCCAAACGCCGTGCCGGTAAGATTATCACGGGAATAAAAATATGTTTCATCCGCAAGTAATGCCGGGAACGAATGCACGCTGGATGTCTTGCTTCTGAGATATATCACTTTTTTTTCACCCGGCTCAAAATTTACCCTGAAAAGAAAATCCCTGTGTGCGACTGGCCTTTTCCCAAATGGAAGCTCGTTGCCGCTGAAGGAAACGGAATACCCTCCTCCAGGCAAAGACTCGTATAGCTCCAGCCTGTTGATAAGCGGATTCGCTATTTCAAAAATCATTCTTTTTGAACCGGAACTCCGGTTTTCCACTTCCAGCCGTACCCAAAAGGCGCTTTTTGAAAAACCGAAATTTACGTAATCGACCGTATTGAGACTGAACAGTGACGTCATTCTGTTAGAAGATACTTCATCAATCGTGTAATTTGCTTCGCTGTCCTCAAATATTTCCATATGCCGCGAGAGTGCGAAACTATTGCTCTCTTCGGTCAATATGAGCGGAGGGGCGTCGACCGGAGATTCAAACGCCAGTACAGTGGCGGGAAACAGAAGTGGAATCGCAAGAAACAGCGAAAGCCAGAATCGGCGATGACGAGCGCCATCTGCTGATAGCGTCATAACCATTTCAAGCGCCCACCGGACATATGCATCACCCAATTTGTTGTGTCGAAATACTTCTCAAAATTATACGTCAACAGGTAAATACATTCCAATTCCCGGCGTATTCAACATTCGCTGATATTCTTTAAATGACCTCTCTTTGACGCGTTACGCGGGGACTGTATAATAGCCGGTGCGTTGTGCGGTGAACAGATTTACGGGAACCAAATTACCTGCATTTGATTGGGATTTACATCATGCACCTGAAATATCAGAACTTAACCGGGTTAATGCAACACTTCCCTGGTATTGACCAGAGAGAAATTGCGGAAGAACTCAAAGAGTGCCAGACCATAAATTACGAGCCTGGCGACTACCTTTGCAGGGATGGCGAGTACGATCATACATGCGGCGTAATACTGGACGGACGCGCGGAAGTTAGACTCCCCAACTCCATTAAAACTATCGACCTTGCGAAGGGAGAACTGTTCGGCGAAATAGCCGTGCTCAGCGGAAATCCCCGTATTGCAGATATAATCGCTACCGAATTCACCTCCGCGCTTATCATCCCCGGCAACAAGTTTCTTGAATTGCTGGATAGATATCCAAAGGCCAAAACATCGGTTGACGAGCAGTATCTGAAACGAGCGCTCGAAACGCACCTCCACTCGGTATCCATATTTTCCGGCCTTTCAGACAAGGTGATACACGACCTGCAAAAGGATATCGTTCTCCTTTCCTTCAAAAGCGGAGATGTGATCTTCAATAAGGGTGACGAAGCCGATTATTTCTATCTTATACGTTACGGATATGTAAAGGTCTCACAGCCGAATGAAGCGGGCGAGGAGAGGATCGTCTCCTACCTCACGGTAGGGCACCACTTCGGAGAGATTGCCCTTATGCATGAAGGTGTGAAGAGGATCGCCACCGTGACAGCCATCAGCAGAACCGAAGTCATCGGAATAGCAAAAAAACAGTTTTTGAAATTTCTTGAGACGCACCCCGAAATTAAAAGCAACATGGAAAAGATAATCGAGATGAGAGTGGAAAAAAACGTGCTTCTTGAAAGGGATCCGCTTTTATCAGCTATTCTGAACACATCAGTCGACTACGGAGTGGTTCAATCCAAAAACGTGCTGATTATCGACATGACAAAATGCATAAACTGCAACTGCTGTGTGAATGCCTGCGCTTCACTTCACGAAGGAGAGACCCTCCTTGTGAAAAAAGGTGTCTGGCTGGATAATTATTTCCTAGTGCCGGCTTCGTGCAGACACTGCGCCGATCCGGTATGCATGACCGATTGCCCCACCTCATCCATCGTAAGGGACGTTAACGGTGAAATTTATCACAAAAAATCGTGCATCGGGTGCGGCAACTGCGCAAGGCTCTGCCCGTACGGGAACATATCGATAATCACATCCCGCAAGCCTTCGGGCGGAACACGAAAACACGCGCTTAAATGCGATATGTGTCGACATTATGAATCGATGGGATGCGTATACAACTGCCCCACGGGCGCCGCTAAACGGATCAACCCTACAGAGTTTCTAAATGATATGGGCCCGCTGATATGAAAAAGAAAAATTCATCAAAAAAGATCGCCGCATTTGTTGAAACGGATGATTTCGGCTCAGGTAGAAAGTGGGCGCTCTTTCTCTCCTTCGCGATTCTTTCACTCCTTGTCTCCCTCATCTTTTATTTGAAAAAACAGGAAGGGCACGCCGGGACATTTACAGGGATGGTCTACGGCGGTATCGCACTCACTTCGGTCATTTTTCTTTCCCTGTACCGCATTCGGAGAAGCGTATTCAGTTTCAAATTCGGCTCGATGCAGTGGTGGATGACTGGGCATATCTACGTCGGCCTTCTGGCCATCATCCCGGTGCTGATGCATACCAATTTTAGACTCCACGGGATATTCAGCCTCTTTTTTTTCTCCCTTTTCATCGTAGTCATTGCCAGCGGTGCGATAGGATGGTACCTCAACTCAACACTACCGGCAGCTCTCACAAGATACGGTGTTATGTCTGCCAACGAGAATGACCTTGCCGGTGAAATAGTGAAGCAGACCGAGGAGATAGAATCGTATCTCAATTCAAAGGCGCAACATTTTAAAAGCAGCACCATCCCTTACCTGCATGAGTACCTGCAAAAGAAACCTGTTATTTACAGCAGAATGTTCATAAGCGACAGAGAGGCGCTTAGTCGCCTGAAATATAAATTCGAACGGCTGAAACTTAACGCCTCCCCGCGCGACGTATACTCCCTCGGCATCCTCCGCTCACTCCTTATGAAAAGGGAGAACCTGATTATACGTCACTCCAAACACCAGCTATTGCGCGGATGGCTGAACGTGCATGTGCCTTTGACCGCGGCGCTTCTTGCCGCCGCTCTTGTTCACGTTACTTCCATGCTTTATTTTTAGGGACTGATAAGATTATGAGACTGTTCCTTTCAATTGCCGCTGTGGCCGTAGTCATAGCCTTTGCTTTCGCAGGCTATAAGGCGAGCAACGGAGCGATTTTCATGAATGAGGATCTGTCGGCAAACCATGAGGCGGCGGAGGAGGATTGCGACGTCTGTCATGACGCCTGGGGCGGTGTGCCGGTCTCATCCTGCGAAAACTGCCACGATAAAAAGGTGCACATAATCAGGGCGAACAAATGCACCGCCTGTCACGCGGACGAGAAACCTCTCTGGCATGTAAAGATAAATTCCGAATGCTGGGGCTGCCACAACAGATTCGACTGGGCTACCGGTCCGCAGGTTCCCGAATGGGCGAAGGAACTAAAACATGCCTCCGGCGACATCCCCCATCAAGGGAAACGCGACTGTTATTCCTGCCACGAGGAACACAAGGGGAGACACAGGGATATCAGGAAAATCGAGGACAATAAATGCAAACGATGTCACCTCCACAAGAACCATCCCCCCGCGCGCCCGGTCTATCCGAAGAAGGGGGATCAGAATCCGCTGAATTTTTCGCACAAGATACATTTCGAAAAAACTACGCTCGATTCGAAAAATTGCGACTTCTGCCATACAAGGAGAATGCCGGACGGAAAGGTGATGCTTACCGCTTCATTCCGCAAACATTGCGGAACATCCTGCCACGAACTGCCGGATCATAAAAGGAACGCAAAGGATACAAGCAAATGCAAACTGTGCCACACGAGGGACGATTACAGCATCGTTCCAAAACTTACTTTGCCGAAGATAAACCTTGTTCACGCGCCTGAGCGTCACGCAAAATTTGAATGTCTCGAATGCCATACGAACGTGATCAATATCGAATCGGGCGTCTTCGTTAAAAAGGTAGAGGTGAGCATCTGCACCACATGCCATAAGCTGAAAAAGATGAATTCAAACTGCACTACCTGCCACCAGTTCCACAACCACGAAAAAATCGAATCGGAAACAATTGCTAATTATTAGGTTCCTCATCACCCAACAGCAAGTGTGTCTTCACACGCGATAATTTGGCAGTTTTGCTGGGCTCTGATAGGATGAAGGGAAAAGGAGTTATCAAGGATGTTTCTGAAGCTGTTCGCACTGTTCATAATCGTGCCGCTGGTGGAACTGGCGCTTTTAATGAAACTAGGAGCAATATTCGGTGTGCTTCATACAATCTCGCTCGTGATAATCACCGGTATAATCGGCGCCCTGCTGGTGCGCCAGCAGGGTTTCCGCGTGATAGCCGAATTTCAGAACTCCCTTCTCGAGGGGCGCGCGCCTACCGATTCCATAATAGAAGGGCCGATGATACTTATCGCCGCCGCGTTTCTCCTCACTCCGGGGATAATTACAGATCTGCTCGGGTTCATCCTCGTGATACCGTACACGCGCGGGATCATAAGAGATTACCTGAAACAGTATTTCGCCGCGAAGGTCGCCGAAGGAGCATATACCGGAATGAAAAAAGGGTGGGCCTTTTACTCCTCCTCAACGAAGACATCGGGTCACAAAATAGATATCGACAAGGATAAGAACGACATCATCGACGTGTGATTTCTATATCCGTGCAATCACTCCGTCTCTGCCTGCAAAAGCAGACGAACATGACAATTCATGCTCACACAGTTCAGCATCATGCTACCCCCGCACCCACACCCGCAGGGAATAGTGAAATCAATGAGCTGAGTTAGCCGCAATCTCTTTCTGTCCCGTCGCCAAGCATCAATATAGAATTTTTACTGCTCCCATGTCCATACGCCATCTGTGTGAGCTTAAGTACGCAATCTTTCAATGTTTCCGTCTGTTCTTTTAGATCATTTGAAGAGGCGGCGGTCTCCTCTGCGTTTGCGGCATTTCTTTGCACCGACGAATCAATCTGTTCCACCGCGGTGTTAATCTGCGTAATACCTTCCGCCTGCATATCGCTCTGCCTCGCGATGCTGGTGAGTTTGATATCTACATCAACGATAAACTTCGTAATCTTTTGTAATGATGATGCTGCTTTGTGTACAAGATCGACCCCTTTTTTGGAATTCGCGTCTGCCGCATTTATAAGCTGAGCCGTATCCTTGGCGGCGGCTGTCGAACGCTGTGCAAGATTGCGCACCTCTTCAGCAACAACGGCGAAACCTTTCCCCTGCTCTCCGGCGCGCGCCGCTTCGACCGCGGCGTTCAGCGCTAGTAGATTTGTTTGAAAAGCGATCTCTTCAATAAGTTTGATTACCTTTGATATCTCTGACGAACTTTTGGCCACTTCACCCATTGAGGTCACCGCCGAATCCATTAGATTACCTGTATCACTCATAAGACCATTTGCCTCCTCGGCCTGATGGTACGCCTCATTCGCGGCCTTCGCATTTTTTTTAGCGATTTGAGCAAACTCGACAAGCGTGGAAGAGGTCTCTTCAATTGACGCTGCCTGCTGGGTAGACGCTTCGGAAAGCTGCATGCTTGCGCCTGCTATCTGTAAGGAAGAATTTGAAACTCTCTCAAAATTTTCTGTTATCTGTTCAATTACACCGTAGAGAATGTTGTTTACATTCTTTCGCACTAAAAAAACGAGAACCATTATTACCAATATCAGTTGCACCACCAAAATCGATATTTGTTCCTTTAAATTCGTAGCGGCATGCTTTTCCATTTCGTCAAGTGAAATGATCAAGCTTATCGCGCCATTTACTGTCCCTTCGCTCCCTTCATGGCAATCCATGCAGTTGATCATCCCCCCCCTGTCCCTAGACATTATGAAGGGAACAACCGCCCGCATGGTTTTTTTTCCTGAACCGCTCTCCTCAATACGGAATATGCTTTTTCCATTCGAAAGCACATTGCGCTCTGCGTCATCCCTTGGCTCCTGTTCTTTCCCGTAACCACGGTTCTCAAACTGCTCGTTTACAGATTCGGCACGGATAACTCTCAGCTCTTCTATACCGGAAGTGGTTTTTCTTAACAGTTCCATATAAAATTTCCGCTCGCTCATGATCCCGTTCAACATCATGGTATTTAAGGAGCCTAAAACTGTGTCGGATATTCCGCTCGCAAATAATTTTGCCTCCAGCTCTGTTAGTTCTGATTGTTTTTTGACGGACCAGAATATATTGAAAGCCGATATAAGAGTAAGAACAAGGCCTATCGATAAGGTGAGCTTGGCCCCGATACCCAATTTGTTAAACCAATTAAACATCAAAATCTCCTTGTGCGCGATTTAGAACAGGCGATATCACTGGACAGATGAGTTGACCCCATACCTCCGTACGCCTGGTTCCAATCTATATTTCATTTTGCAGCAGCTTCAGGCGCGAACGCCTAAAACATTTTTATGACTTTTCATTATCCCAGCAATATCGAAATAAATGAAATAAACATTAATGTTATATTTGCTATCAATAAAGCTGCATAATCATTACCTGATGGAAACAATCAAGGCAAGATAGAGCGGCAGGAATCGAGGCTCAGAACTCGCCAAAATATAAATTGCCCGAATATCCACAAAAAGACCGAGACACTGGGTGCTTCTGTTACATTTGCTACATAATTTGTCAACCGATAGGCCCGCCAACTGCTTGAAAAATAATTAAACTTTCCAGATTTTTAAATTCAAACGATTCATAATAAACTTATGAGTACAACTTGTTTTGAAAGTTTCAGGCCTAGAGAAATAGCAGGAAGAGATAATGACCGAAAAACTTGAATCTATTGGTGAGCGAGAGTTTGTCCTTTTCCGTGACCTTATCTACAAGGAAAGCGGCATTACATTAAACGAAAGCAAGAAAGCGCTCCTCGAGGCCAGACTAAGCAAACGAATGAGAGGCACTGGCATAAGCTCTTATAAGGAATACTACGATCTTGTAAAGAAGGATAAAACCGGTAACGAACTGACATTACTTCTGGATGTGGTATCAACGAATTTAACTTTTTTCTACAGAGAAATTAAACATTTCGACTTTATGAATAATGTCTTAATACCAGAATTGGCGGCTCGTCATCAAAACAATCCAGCCGCCCAAATAAGGGTATGGTGCGCGGCCGCTTCCTCCGGCGAAGAGCCTTACTCCATACTATTCACCCTCCTTGAGCATAAATTGTTTCAGACCTCATGGAATCTCAAAATGCTTGCTTCGGATGTTTCGGTCGACATGCTTAAAATAGCCAGCGAAGGGAAGTACGCAAGGAAAAGGGTGGATAAGGTTCCTCAAGCGATACTTAACAAATACTTTAATAAAACCGGGACCGGCGCCGACTCCGTTTTCACGGTCCAGGCGGATTTCCGAAAAATGATCCAATTCAAACGATTTAATCTCATGACGCCGGAGTTTCCATTCAAGCATCAGTTTGATTTTATTTTTTGTAGAAATGTCATGATCTACTTTGATTCGCCTACCAGAGAAAAACTGGTTGGCAAATTTTATAAATATTTAAGGAGTGGCGGTTATCTGATAGTCGGTCACTCTGAAAGTCTAACAGGATTGCGGCATGAATATAAATATACAATCCCTACTGTGTACCAAAAATAAATAGAAATACTATAAAGGTATAAAGTATGTATTTAGAATGGAACGACCAATACAGCGTACAAGTCAAAAAATTCAATGCGCAGCATAAAGATATGTTGCAGATCATCAATGCCATTCACGATGAACTGCTTGGCAACAACAGACGGGAAACGCAGATTCAGCTACTGGACAAATTGACTCTAAACACAATGAATCATTTTTCAGATGAAGAACAGGCTTTGCATGAAATAAACTATTCGGAAATACTGGACCACATGGACGAGCACTTGAATCTTTTGCAAGAGCTACATGATTTGAAGACAGATTATATGAACAACCGCATCGACATAAGTGAAGAACTGGTCGGCTTTTTGGCAAATTGGCTGATTGTTCACATTGAAGATATGGATAAACAATATATACCTCTTATGCGCGACGAATAACCGACTGGCAATCAGATAATTCTATTTAGCGCCAAACCAACCATGCATTATCCTCCTACTTTTTTTCTAGTCATATCTCACAGTAGCATTTTCTTTCAAAAGCATAATATTTATATTTTCCGTACGTGACCGACGCTGAAGCCGAAGCGCAACGAAGTAGCGCGATGTTTATCTGACGCAAAATTCAGCTCCCGCTATCCAAACAGATTTTGCAAAGAGAAACGAGCGATACAAGGCGCGTGAGACTGAAGCGAGGGAACGTACACCCGTACGTGACCGACGCTGAAG